>Ga0190363_1000161_pt1 | contig 37534 bp, 36 predicted proteins | sample 48721867_MG_FD_161272 | JGI IMG/M metagenome (GOLD analysis project Ga0190363, IMG submission 161272) | Hydrothermal vent microbial mat bacterial communities from Southern Trench, Guaymas Basin, Mexico - 4872-18-6-7_MG | ecosystem: Environmental > Aquatic > Marine > Hydrothermal vents >... | reverse complement strand
TCCGCCCATCTCAATCCCTCCAATCTTATTTCGGTTGGAGTATTTAAGGGCGGAAGCCCAACATGTTATCTAAAAATACTAAATTTTTAACACACGGAAAACTGGAAACCTAGAAAGCTAAACGGCTAATTCTACTACCTAAATCTCGAAATACAGCTTTTCTACCTCACCCAGAGAGCCTCTATCTCCCCCCTTCACGAACCTGCCTTTAACAAGAACCGCCACCTTATCTGCAAGATCCAGAGCCATCTTGACGTTCTGCTCAACCATCAAAATGGAGACATCCATTTCATTTTTCATTTTCAAAAGGGAATCCTTGATGTTTTTAACGATGATCGGGGCCAGACCCATTGATGGTTCGTCGAAAAGCAAAAGGCTTGGGTTTGACATCAAAGCCCTACCGATCGCAACCATTTGCTGCTCTCCACCGCTTGCTCTTTTAGCGATATGGTTTCTCAACTCCCTCAATCTAGGGAAAAGTGTATACACCATTTCTAGCGTATCGTCGCCATCTCTACCCAGAGCACCCATTTTCAGATTATCTTCGATGCTTAAATTCGGAAAGAGTTTTCTTCCCTCCGGACAGACTGCTACCCCTCTAGCAATCCTTTCATGGGTTTTTAGCCCGGTAATATCCTCTCCTTTGAATTTAATTCCACCTTCCGTTTTAACCAAACCTAAAATCGATTTGATCAATGTCGTTTTTCCAGCCCCGTTAGGCCCCAGAATCGTAAAGGTTTCCCCCTCTTCAATCCCAAAGTTTATACCTTGGAGAATCTGAGCTTTACCATAATAAGCCCTTAAACCTTCTACTTCCAGAATAGCCATTATATCTACCCCGAATATCCAATATAAGCTTCAATAACTTTTGGATCCTTAACAACCTCCTCAGGTGTTCCCTCTTTCAGGATTCTCCCGGCATTCAAACAGATTACCCTCTCCACTTCGTTGAAAAGTTCCCTGAGTTTGTGCTCAATGATGACCATCGTGATACCGAACTCCCTAAGTCTTCCTATTATTCTATGTAATTCAAGGCACTCCCTGGGACTTAAACCTGAGAATGGCTCGTCGAGCAGGATCATTCTTGGATTTGTTGCCATAGCAATTCCAATACCTAATTTTCTCAGCTCTCCCTGCGGTAGATCTCCAGCCTTCATATCTCTCTTATCCCAAAGGTTGAAATCTTTTAGGATATCCATAGCATCCGGATTGACGGCTATTATGTTCTCTAAAACCGTCATTTCGCTGAAAACCCTCATTATCTGAAAGGTCTTAACCAAACCAAGTCTTACTATCTTACTTGGCCTTTTCCCAGTGATATCAATGTCTCTAAAATAGACCTTCCCAGAAGTTGGTTTCATTTCTCCAGAGATTACGTTAAAAAGGGTCGTTTTTCCTGCCCCATTTGGTCCAATGATGCCGAGAGTTTCCTCCTTTTTGACTTTAAGACTGACGCCATCGACAGCAACAAGCTCTCCAAACTTTTTTGTGACGTTTTCCACCTTCATAATTACCATTAATTATTGTTGGGTAGTCGGAATATTTAAGTATTACTTATATTAATTACTATTAATGATGAAGAAGTTGCTGATATTGGTGTTTGTAGGACTGCTGTTGTTCGGATGTGCCCAGCCACCTCCAAAACCTACTCCCACTCCAACACCAACCGCGACGCCTACGGCCACACCCACGCCAACACCGCCACCGTTTGGAGGTAAAAAAGAGGTTGTTATAGGGGTTATCGCCCCAATGGCAACGCTCATAGGGAAAGCCGAAAAGAATGCAGCACAGTTAGCAGTTGAGGAAATAAATGCTGCAGGTGGAATCCTAGGATTGAAGATAAAGCTTGTTGAGGGCGATACAAAGCTGAATCCCGACACAGCTGCTTCAGAGTTTAGGAGGTTAGCAACTGTCGAGAAAGCAGATATGATTACCGGAGGTTTTTCAAGCGGTGTTATGTTCTCCATGATGGAAGTTATGGCTGAAACCAAGACCGTTTTCCTGGCAGATGCTTCATCTCCCGGACATCCAGCAAAGGTTGCTGAGGACTACGACAAATATAAGTATTGGTTCAGAATTCATCAGAACAACGGTTCAACCTTCGCTTGGGACCTAGCAGCGATGATAGACTTCCTGAGGGACAAGGGAGTTAAGATCGACAAGGTTTACATCATCAGAGACGAACACGTATGGACTGATGCTGTGATGAAAGGTCTAACTCCAGAACTGGAAAAGAGAAATATTGAGATCGTAAAAGATGTTACAGTTGGAAGAGGATACACGGAATATGAACAGCATCTCCTAGAGGCAAAGGATCTTAAAGCTGATCTGATAATGCCAATCCTCGCAATAGCAGGAACCGGTGATGTTTTGGCCAAATCTTGGGGTGAACTCCAGATTCCGGCCCTGCTAGCTGGCCATGATCTTGCAGCAATTGATTACCAATTCTATGACAAAACGGAAGGTATGGCCAATTACGAGATATTTATCGCTGATGGTGGAGCTCTTGTTACGGCACCACCCACAGACATGGCTAAGAAATTTATAGAGAACTATAAAGCAAAATTTGGACATTATCCTGAGGCCCACCAAGCTTACGGAACATACGATGCGATATACGCCTACAAAGCAGCAGTAGAGGCTGCATATAAAGCTGGAGAAAAGAATCCATTCGATCCAGATGTTGTTGTAAAATATCTCGAGAAATATGATCCAAAGAACCCCATCGTGCTGACAAGAACGATTGCATGGCACAAAAACCATGCTCTTGCTTGGGGAGACAATTACGTAAGAAACTGGATCTCCCAGTGGCAAGATGGCAAACAGTACATACTAACACCTCAGAAAGTTGCCAATGGTGAGTTGAAACTGCCACCTTGGCTGGGGCAATAGTTGATTAATAGACCTTGTTTTTAATTCTCTTATTTTATCTTTTATTCGTCTTCTGCCCCCTTTCACTTTACACTATAAACCTACTTTAAAAGAGGGATTTTAATTTGTCAATTCTTAAAAAAAGATTAAATTTTTAATTATATTAAATCAACCCTGTTATTTATTTTAAACTACCTACAGTTTTTATCATCTGTCTATCGAATGGATCATTGGGCAGTTTGATTAAAACGAATTCTTAATGATTTTTCGAAAATTTTTTATTTTTAAATTTTCAGTTACTAATAATGATAGAAATCGTTCTAAGGATACTAATCTACGGAGCCGTTCTCAGCGGGATTTGGGCACTTACCGCTTCAGGCTTCTCTTTAATCTTTGGAATTGCACGTATCCTGAACTTCGCTCACGGTACTTTTTTCGTTTTATCCGCATATTTAAGCATTTTATTGATAAAAAACCTTGGATTTAATATCTTCATATCTTACGCCGTCAGTGTGATTCTGGTTGGTTTGGTGGGTGTAGTAATATACAAGATAATGATGGCACCGATAAGGGAGCATGAAGTTATGGTTATAATTGTAACCCTAGCTTTTGCCCTCCTTGTGGGAGAGGTTCTGCTTTTGATATTCGGAGAGCATGGCATATCCGTTCCATCTTTTGCTCGGGGTTTTGTGGAGATCGCAGGAGTCCCGATAACATGGAAAAGAATCTCAGTATTCATCGCTGCAATAGTGGTAATCATCCTGCTGGAATACTTCATAAACAGAACCAGAACGGGGAAAATGATTTCTGCTGCCTCTCAAAACCTCGAAGCTGCTATGATCGTGGGGATGGATGTGGAAAGACTCTTTGTTATAACCATGTTCATATCGGCCGCACTTGCAGCCTTTGGAGGTTTGCTTTACGCTCAAGTGTTTGCTGCAAGCCCGATATTCGCATTTAAATCGCTGATATTTGCATTCGCGATAGTGATTCTTGGCGGCTTAGGAAGCGTTCGAGGAAGTATAATAGCCTCTTTTATAGTCGGTTACATCCTGACAATCACGATTAATACACTCGGGGCAAGATGGGGAGAATTCATGGTTCTTGTAACAATAATTGGGATCCTTATCGTTAGACCGACAGGACTCTTCGGGGTGGAAGAATGATGAGCGAGTTTTACAGGGATCCAAAAATTTTTGTTATAGTTGTTCTCTTGATTTTGGCATTAGCAGCTCCACTATTCCTTCCAGATGCTTTCGTTTTTCTTATAGGGTTGACTTACCTCTTCATCATACTCGCAATTAGCTGGGATGTCATTGTTGGTTACACCGGGCAGGTTAATCTCGGCCACACGGTTTTCGTTGGGATAGGGGCCTACACAACGGCTTTGCTACAGGTTCCATCGAGATTCGAAGGTACTTTTCTGAACGCGCTTGCTGGAATTCCCCAACCACCGGTTTTCATCTCGATTTTACTCGGAGGAATAGTTGCAGCTTTCGTCGGATTCGTTATAGGTGTTATAACTCTAAGGCTGAAAGGCTACTATTTCGCTTTGGTAACGGCGGTTTTACCGTTGGTGTTTATACAGTTTCTCTACGTTTGGTCAGATATTTTCGGTGGTGAAGAGGGATTTTCCGTTGGACTTGAGAGAGCTTTAGCTCCTGACTCCACTGGAAAGTACTACATAGCATTTGGTTTAGTGGTAATCTCCATAATAACCCTCTATTTCATCTTGAGGAGCTCCATTGGATACAAATTTAGAGCCGTAAGAGATGATGAGATCTTGGCTGAATCGGTTGGAATAGATATAGTAAAATACAAGGTTCTCTCCTTCGTTATCAGCTCCTTCTTCGCAGGTTTGGCAGGAGCTGCCTTTGTCCATTATAGGATTACCGTTGGCCCAAGCCTATTCGATATACCACTTATGCTACTGATAATCCTTGCAGCCGTTATCGGAGGTCTTGGAACCCTCTACGGCCCAATACTCGGTGGATTCATAATCTATTTGATGAAAAACTGGTGGTTAAAGAGTATCTCAGGCATAAGCGCGATACTTCCAATCAACGATGAGGTCATACTTTATACCATTCTTATTATCGTTGCCATTCTCGCACCACACGGGATATGGTCGTATATCCGGTTGGGGGTAAATAAAATATCTGGAAAAGAGGTAAGATAATTAAAAATCAAAACTAAAAAACTCAAACTAAAGAATACTTTGAGATAATTTGATTATTTAACTCGAATCGAACAATCGAACTATCTAAGCGATTCTATAAACGCCTCTACCTGAGTTTTCGCCCTCTCCAGAGGCATAACCCTTGGATCACATTGCGGTGCTTCGAGAATGAGGCTTGAGATCCCAACCTCATCTTGCAGGATTTTAGCCAAAGGTCTGATGATTATCGATGTGATTCTACAGCCGGTATTTTCAAGTAGCAAAGCTCCATCCAGATCCGCTTTCTTTGCATTTTCAATGATGCTGTCCATCAGATCGTAAGTTGAATTCGTGAAGTGCATCGATCTCCTCACCATGCTTTCGAAGGGTTTTTTCGAATCACAGAGGTGCAGAGATGCGTTTACGTAAAGATTGATTGGAAAGGTTGCCCCAAGCATCTCGCAGTATTCGTAGAGCGACAGGGAATGCCATGGCATGATTCCAAAAGTCAGAAGCCTGAATTTTTCTTCAGGAACAACCCCTTCCTTCCTCTTCACCCTTTCTTTTATTATTTCATAACCCCTTTCTGCAAATTCAAAGGCATAATCGCTACCAAGAACGAAGAATGCTAGAAAAACGAGATCCACTATCTCCCTCTGGCTCCCAGGAGTTGGCTTTGACATCATCAGCTTTGTTATTTCTATCAAAAGCTTTGAGGTTTCTTCAGAAGTTTCGAAAACCCTTTCAAATTTCTCTTCATTCAAGGGTGTTTTTGTCACTTTTTCCATGAACTCGAACAATCCCTTCAACTTTGCGATAGAATACTCCATGTAAAGTTCCTCAACCCTTTCCGGCATCTTTGTCAGCTCATCGACGTATCCAAGAGCATCGGATGTCCAGTAGGGGTAATTTATCGTGTATTTTGGAATACCAAACTTTCTCGCGAAAACCTCCGTCATCTCATGATGGGCAACGCAAAGAGCTCTGGTGTCAACGATAAAGTCGGGAGTGGGCATAAGAGGTTTGGTAGCCTTTTCTGGCTCCTCTATCGAACCTATGGTCGTTTTGAAGTAATCGCAGAGAAAATGACCATACCCCTTGCTCACACTCGCATCGATGAGATCAACAGATGAACCTCGAGCAGCGCAGTAAGCTGAATACTGCTCCGGAAAGGCGGGAACAACATCGAATATGTAGATAATCTCGGATGGATAGAAGGAGAAAAACCAGCCAACAGGCCTACCTTTTTTTAAGAGTTCATCCTGTCTTGCAAGATGCTTTTTGAAGAGATTCCGGTAGAGGGTTTTATAACCCAAAGGATTCCACTCCTGAAGCTCCATAAAATCACCCGTAAGATTCTATAAAAGCTTCAACTCTTGTCCTGAGCTGTTCAGTCGGATAGGGAGAGTCCAAATCAAGAACGAGAGTTGGAAAATCACTGAACTCCTGAAGGATGAATGGGCACTGATGACCGCAGATCTCGCAACCTCTATCCTTCAAAAGAATGATCGCATCTGCCCCGCTCTCCCTTATTCTTTCCCTGATGAATTCCAACCTATCCTCTATAGACAGATTTCCAACACCAGATGTGAGAACACATGCAGATTGGCTGAGATACCTCTTTGCCAGATCTTTCAGCGTTTTTCCCTCCACAAACCCCTTGTAATATCCGGCAGATGTGCAGAGGTCATCGGATACAACAATACCTCCCATCTCCTCAATCATCTTCACAATTTCCACATCGTAGAAGTCCGTTCCAGATAGATGGACTCTAAGCTTATAATCCTTGTAACCTTCGAAGTCATTTGTTTTACTCAGTAACTCTCTGAGATGATCATTCATTTCCTCCTTCAGCATGCTCGTGCTCGCAAGCAAAAGCTTAAGCCATTCTTCTCCGGAGAGCCTTGGAGAGTCGGCATATCTGAGTTCTGATAAATCGTTCAACAATTCTCTGAAGGTGTTATAAACTTCAATTGATTCCTTCAATTTTTCCTCACTGAACTCCGTTGCAAAGAAGGATGTAAACCTACCTATGAATCTCCTTAACTCCTTTTCAAAAAAATCGAGAGAAGTCTCGTCCCTTACATAGGGAATTTGAATCAAATAGGAGAATCTCGGCTTAAGGTAAAAGCTGTAGGCAGAGAAGAAATGACTTTTGGTGTCATCCGAGGTTATGCCAACGATGCCATCCAAAAAGCCAAACTCACCTTTCAGCGCATCCTCCATGATTCTTTTCGAATAAAGGCACAGCCATGTAGGTATTTTCGCACTCGCAAGCTCGGTTGATTTTGACAAACCCAGCAACCTTACAGGTACAGCTCCCATCGAATGGATTATTTCCTCCGGAACATTGTTGCAGAGGGTGCCTATAACAATCCTACCGTTTTCCCTATACTTTTTAAGAAGACTGCGGGTAAGGAAAAAATTGTAGAGTTGATTGACCTTGTCTTTTTCCATCCCATCTACCTTTATCGCTTAGCTTCAGCTTCCCTTTGCCTTTTTCAACTCTTCTTCCCTGAGAATTCTTCTCAGAATCTTCCCGACTGGGGACTTTGGAAGCTCCTCTCTGAATTCAATGATCCTTGGAACCTTGTACTTTGCGAGGTGCTGCTTTGTGAACTCTATTATTTCCTCTTTGCTCGCAATCTCACCCTCCTTAAGCACTATAAACGCCTTGACGTTTTCACCTCTGTAGGGATCCGGCACTCCAATTACGGCGCATTCCTTGACTTTCGGATGCGTGTAAAGCACCTGTTCAACCTCGGCCGGATAGATGTTGTAGCCGCCGGCTATTATCATGTCCTTCTTCCTGTCAACGATGTAAACATAGCCATCCTCATCCATGTAACCAATATCGCCTGTGTAAAGCCAGCCATCCCTTATGCTCTCCTTCGTCCTCTCTGGATCGTTCCAGTACTCTTTTATTATCTTCTTGCTTCTGAGTACAATCTCCCCAACGTTCTCCTCTCCAAGTGGGAGATCCTCGCCAGTATTGCTGTCAACTATCTTAATGTCAACTGAGGGCACCGGCAGGCCTGCGCTCCCAACCTTTATGATCCCATGTACGGGATTGCTCGTTCCGATTATGGCTGCTTCAGTCAACCCCCACTGCTCTATTACAGTACAATCCGGCATCAATTCCTTAACCTTACGCAGAAGCTCAATTGGCACGGGAGCTGACCCAACGCTTATAACCCTCACAGAAGAGAGATCGAAGCTTCTAACCCTTGGATGATTCACCAAAGCAACCAGATGAGTGGGCACACAGTGAATCTGAGTTATGCCATGGGTTTCGATAGCATTAAGCAGATCTCCCGCATCGAAGTACGGGAAAAGAACGACCGTGCATGCATTGTAGAAGATGTTCATGTTCGAGTTCCAGATGCCATTCCCATGAAACATCGGCATTAAGCCCGAGAAGACGTCTTTCTCTCTTTTAACATCCAGCATAGCAGAGAAGATTTCCGCATCGATCATTATGTTTCTGTGGGTGTAGACCGCCCCCTTGGGCAAGCCCGTTGTGCCTCCAGTATAGGTTAGCGATGCAACATCTTCGAGCTCTGCCTGAATCTCGGGAGGCTTTGAAGAGTGATTTTTAAGAAGATCGGTGAAGAGATATACCCCCTCCTTTTCTCTAAGCGCCTTTTCATTTCTGAGTTCAATAAATCTCTGCGAGGATTTCGGAAGGAAATCCTTAAGACTCGTAACTATAACGTGCTCCAGCCCGGTTTTATCCTTTACTGCCTCAACTCTATCATACATCACATCCAGCGTTACAATTGCCTTTGCTCCTGCATGATTAAGCTGGTACTCCAGCTCTCTCGGCGTGTACATCACATTGGTATGAACGGAAATCATTCCATTGGTTAAGCAGGCAAAGTAGCCGATGTTGAACTGTGGACAATTCGGCATGAAAAAGGAAACTCTGTCCCCTTTTCCCATATTTAGTGTTTCTCTAAAGGCATTTGCCAGTCTGCAAACGTTCTCATAGAATTCCGAATAAGTCAGAACGTTCCCGTAAAAAACTATCGCATCTTTATCAGGATACCCTTTTGCGATCCTTCTAAGCACTTCGGGAGGTGTTTCTTTGGGCTCCTCAATGTCATCAGGCCAGCCTATATAAGGATACCATCTCTTCCAAGGCTTAATCTCCATAGGATAACTCTCCTGCATGATTTATTGTTATATATCGAATAGATAATTTTTTTGATTTTTTGATTTGATTCTAGGAGTTACTCAAAGTCAATTAGGACTTTAAGCACTTCGGGATCCTTGCTCTCAACAAGCCTAAACCCTTTCTCAATATCATCGAATTTGAATCGGTGAGAGATAAGCTTTGTAGGGTCAACTCTTCCGTTCTCAATCAGCCTGAGCATTCTTCTCAGTCTCTCTCTTCCACCCGGGCTCATAATCGTCGTAATAGTTTTCTCAGCCATCCCACCAACCCACGCTTCCACCGGGATGTTCACGTATTCCCTACCACCATGATATCCAACATTAGAAATTGTTCCTCCAGGCTTTGTAACCCTGACACAGCTCTCAAAAGTTATCTGAGTTCCAACAGCCTCGATTGCGGAATCTATTCCAAGACCATCATCACTTAAAGAGATTATCTTCTCAACCGGATCTTCCTCCTTAAAATCTATTACTATATCAGCCCCGTAAAACTTCGCCAATTCCTTCCTCTTCGGAATCGTCTCGACAGCAATTACGAGTCCGGCTCCAAGCAATCTACAACCCCTCACACACATCAAGCCTATAGGCCCAGCCCCGAAAACGGCAACTATTCCTCCAGGTGGTATATGGGCATTCTCAGCCCCGCCGATTCCAGTTGTTACAATATCCCCAGCAAAGACCGCCGCCTCATCAGGAACGGAATCGGGTATGTGAGCGAGATTCCCATCAGCCTGCGTTACTAGAAAATATTCGGCAAAAGCTCCGTCCCTTTTAAGCTCAAACTCATGTCCCCCCATTGGTCCCCCGGCATGAGATGAATGGCCTGCCTGGGAAATGGGATCGAGCCAGTTTGGTGTCTTTCCACCTAAGGCAACCCTGTCGCCGGGTTTGAAGACTTTAACGTGCGATCCAACCTTCTCAACAATTCCAACAGCCTCATGACCGAGGGTGACATTCTTCTTGTCCAACATGGCCTTAACCCTTCCATGAACCTCATGGATGTTGGAAGTACAAATCAAAGCTTTAGTCGTTTTTATGAGAGCATCGTATGGTCCTGGCTCCGGGATTGGCTTGTCCACGAAACCCACTTCTCCAACCTTCTTCATCACAAACGCTTTCATGTTATTTTAACATTATCTATAATGTTATATAAATTTTTTTAATGATATGCTATAGCATATCAAACTTTTTCGAAAAAAATATACATATAAAAAATTAAACATGATCGTAGTGCTCAAAAACATATGTGGGATTTTTAGATGTACCTTCAGTTTTTAAAATAAGGGAGAAAAAATTAAGATTTAAGATTCAGGATTTAAGACTTGAGCATCTCTATTAGCTTTGGAACAACCTGATAGAGGTCGCCCACAATGCCATAGTCTGCATGTTCAAAAATCGGAGCATTTGGATCTGTATTCACGGCCATTATTACCTTCGAGTTCCTTATACCTGCGATGTGCTGTATCTGCCCTGAAACACCTACTCCAACGTAAAGTTTCGGCTTAACGGCTATCCCTGACATTCCGACCCAAGTTGGAGCCCAATGCAGATCTGCTGAAAGTGGTCTTGTCACGCCAACAACCCCTCCCAGAGCTTTTGCAAGGTCTTCAATTAGCGACAGATCCTCTTTCTTCTTCACCCCCCTTCCAGCAACGACAACAACATCGGCATCCTCGAGGCCAGCCCCAGTTTCTTTCTTTTTAATCTCCAGAACCTCCGTAGAAGATTTAACGTCGACGCTTATTTTCTCGATCTCTCCATTTTTTGATTCCTCGGCCGGAGCGAAAAATCCCGGCTTTACGCAGGCGATCTTCGGTGAGGCTACCTTTGTAAAAACCTTCTTTCCAACCCTCACCTCTGCAACAGCAACTCCACCAAAAGCGCTTCTTAAAACCATCAGGCCTTCTTCAGTAATTTTGAGATCTGAGACCTCAGTAACGGATGGCTCACCGAGTTTTACGGAAAGCATAGCTGCCAAAGCATTACCTTTGTGAGTTCCTCCAACAAGCAAAACCTGTGGATCGGAACCTTTCACGATGTTGCAAAGGGCTTCAACATACTCCTTCGGCTTATACTCTCCCAATTCTGAGGAATCAACGAAGAGAACCTTGTCGGTATACTTAGCAGCTTTCTCTGCATCTTCTTTGGAGCCTATAACAGCGGAGGTTATTCTGCTAGCGTTTAAATGGGATGCAGCAGTGACAAGCTCTTTGAAGAGTTTTTCATTTTCGGAATAAACCATAATCTCCATGCTATCACCTAGATTACATTCTCCTTCCTCAACTCATCAAGGATTTTCTTTATCCCATCCTCCATCTTCGATGGATCGGTAGCCTCGACAACCACGTTCTTTCTCTCCACCTTTGGCATCACTACTTTCCTAACCTCTAACTCGGTTACCACTCCCAAACCAAGATCCTGCAGGTAGAAATCCATGAACTGCTTTCTTGAGGCTTTTAGAATTGCAGAAAGTGTTGGGATCCTTGGCTCATTTATCTCAAGGGAGACCGATACAACAGATGGCAAAGGAGCCTTGTACTTGTAGATTGCATCCCCCAAATCACTCTCAACAACCAAACCCCCATCGACCGTCATGGACACGGCATTTGGGAAGAAGGGCAAATCAAGTAGAGCGGCAACCTTGGCTGGAATCTGCCAGCTGTAGTCGTCGGTTGATGCTGCTCCCGCCAGAATGAGGTCGAAGTTTCTGATCTTTTTTATTGTTTCCACGATTATCTTTGCTGTCAGATCTGGATCCGCCTTGTCCAGTTTTAAATCGGTAACCACAAATGCCTCATCTGCCCCCATGGCGTATATTTCTTTTACAACATCTCTGGATTCGGGAGGGCCAACAGTAACTGTTTTCACAGTTCCACCAAGATTTTCTTTGATTTTCAGAGCTTCCTCAAGTGCCCTCCTATCCATGTCACTCATTTTCCTTGGAGCTCCAGCAAGCATAGGTTCCCCTGTTTTAGGATCGAATTTCAGTTGCTGTACATCATATGATTGCTTGATGCAGACTATGATGTCCATTTGCTTCACCTTTTATCTTTCAATTATCGTATGAACTCCTTACCAATTAAGTCTCTCGCGATGATAACCCTCATAATGTTCTGGGCTCCTTCAGCCCCGATAACGTAGGAGAACGGTCCAAGCCAAGCTCTGAATATCGGGGCTTCCTTCGTGAATGCATAGGCTCCGTACCACTTCATTACCTCTTCCGCCAGATCGACGCAAGTTTCAGGCCCGTAGTTCTTCGCCAAAGCAACGGGCACATTCAAATCCTTTGGATTTAGGCTTGGATCCTTCTCCATGTATACCTTGTCTGCAAGCCTCGAGGCTCGATAAACGAAGTAGCGGGCTGCTTCCCACCTGGCATAGAGTTCTGCGAACTTGAAGCTTACTCCTTGGAAGGATGAGATGTTCCTGCCGAAGAGCTTCCTGCTTCTGAACCATTCCACCGCTTTCTCAAGCAGCCATCTTGCCGCTCCTATCGTGGCTGCGGCGACAACTATTCTTGCGAGGTTGAAACCTTCCATAACGTGGTAGAACCCTTTGTTTTCCTCGCCGAGGAGATACTTCGCTTCGAGCTCGAAGTCGTTCATTATGAAGCCGCCCGTAGTAAGGCCGTGTCTGCCTATATCCTCATAGATCGTGGGATTCCATCCCTTGCCAAGCTCACCGTTCTTCCTTGCAAGGAAGGCGAAAGCTGATAAGCCTTGATGTCCTGGACCACCGGTTCTCGCTACTAGGAACCATCCACCACCCCAGGAAAGCCTTTGTACCTCTCCAACACCGCTGATGTAGGCTTTCTCTCCATTGAAGACGTAGACATCTCCCTTTTTGGTTGCGGTTGTTCTTATTCCAGCAACATCGGAGCCTCCTTGAGGCTCTGTTGAGGCTATTCCAAAGAATGCATTTCCCTTTGCAACCTCTGGCAGAATTTCCTGACAGATTTCTTCATTGCCAAAGAGCTCCAAAGCAAAGGGCCAGCCGTTGTTCAGCAACGCATAGACGGCCAGAGCAACGGATGGATCTGCATAGGCTACCTCTTCGGTTGCGATGGTTGCCATCGTATAGGTTCCTCCCTGGCCACCGTATTCCTCGCTGCATGGTATGCAGAACAGACCTTGCTGACCCATCTTCTTGATCAGATCAACAGGCATGTTGTTCATCGGATCCTTTTCAGCAGCCTTATCAACCTCAATCCAGTTGGGTTCGATATGCTTCTCACAGAATTCCCTCACCATTTGCCGAAAGAGTTCTTCCTCCTTCGAAAAGGTTATTACTGGGTCTTTCGGATACTCCAAAACTCTTTCCATCTCAAACCACCTCAAAATTTGCTAAATTTACTTTAAATCTTTCATACAGCCTAACTCTTAAATCTTTCGGAATTTTAAAAAAATTAATCAGGCAAATTTTGGACGTAAAGCGCATTCTCCCACCATCAGCCGTACTGGTAGTGCGCACCAAAACCGCCCCGAGGATAGTTCCAGTCCAGCTCTTGTGGACAGGCTATTCTACATGTTCCGCATTCAAGACAGCCTTCGTAGTTGAATTTGATTTCGCCATTTTCTTCGGTATAAAGCTTAGCCGGGCACACGAAGAGACAGTACCTTGGCTTGCATTCCCTGCAAACTTCCTCCCTCAATTTTATGTGAGGTTCGCTGTCAATCGTGAATGCCACCAATCCTAATCTGGCTTCAATCGATAGTTTTTCTCCTTTTTCTCCGAGTTCTTCTTTAGGGTTTTCTCCATTTTCGTTCGTTACATCGTTTACACCGTTTAAATCACTCATAGATTCCTCACCGCCGAAATAACATCCCTTATCATCGTAAAGAGGGAAAGCCTCCCCTTCATCTTCTCCCTTAGAATGGGATATATCTTCCTGGAGTTCTCTCCAACCGTGTAAGCATCCTTTAAGACCTCGCAGAGGATTTGCGGGTAGGTTTCGTAGAATCTAAGGTTGCCCAATAAGCCTGAAGCTCTCTTGAAGGCTTCGAGCTCGCTGAACACAATTGAGTTTTTGAGTTTCTCCTCGTAGGAGCTCAAACTTGCCCTTGAAAAGTCCCCAGCCTCGTGAGCTTCCTTCACAGTTTCCGCTGCGAGCAAGCCAGAGAGGAAAGCAAGATCTACGCCTCTGATCGTCAGTCCTCTGTTTAGCACGAAGCCTGCAACGTCTCCAACGAGTAGGATTCCATCGCCTACGAGGTTCCTTGGAATTCCGTCGAGGCCTTCCTCTGGAACGAGGTGTGCTGAATACTCGATCGGACTTCCCTCCTTGAGTATGCGATGAATGAAGGGATGGTTCCTGAAGTCCTCTATTATATCGTAAACCTGTATTCGCTTTGCTATTGCGCTGTCTATTCTTATCACGACTCCCAAAGAAATGGTGTCCTTGTTCGTGTAGAGGAAGCCACCCCCCAATGCATAGTTGGTTGGATAGCCCAAAAAGAGGTTTGCGACACCTTCTCCCTCGTTGAGCTGGAAGATGTCGTTGACCGTGTTTTCAGAGAGCTTTATCACCTCTTTAACCCCAACAGCAACCTGATTTGGTTTCCAGTCATCCCTAAGACCTGCCTTTTTTGCTATAATCGGGTTGATTCCCTCTGCATCGATCACGACATCTGCATAGAGTTTTTCATCCCCAGCTGTGATTCCCTTGATCGTTCCGTTTTCTGCGATGAGATCGTCAACCTTTATCCCAGGGATTACAAGGCCTCCCGCATCCTCAACTTTCTTTCCAAGCCATTCGTTGAATTTTGAGAGAATAGCGATGAAGCTGTCGTTAGCAGAGAAATCAGAGAAGAGTTCAAGAGTTACAGCATCATCGCTGTTCATAAGTGTCAGCCTTTCCTTCTTCACCCACCTCTCAACTGGAGCTTCTTTCCTGAATTCGGGAATTTCTTTTTCAAAGACGTGAGTGTATATTCTGCCCCCGTAAACGTTCTTAGCTCCTATTCTCTGACCTCTTTCCAGCACGACTACGTTGAATCCGTACTTTGCAAGTCTATAGGCGGCGCCCAAGCCGGCTGCTCCGGCCCCAACGATTATCGCATCGAATTTTTCCTCCATCTGAACCACGTTAAGTTTTTGCTCTATTTAGAAATTCACCATATATAATTTTTGCTGATTTTTCTTCCAATGTAAACTAATATTTTTATACTTACTTTACAAATTCGATTGAATTGGGGTTGACCTGGTTCGATTAAGTGTGGATGTTGAAAAGTAGTAATATTTTTGTTAATGCTTGATTGGAATCTTCGATTGGTGGAGATAAATGAAAGAAACGGATAAAGTTCTTATCGGCTGGAGCGGTGGAAAGGATAGCGCTTTAACCCTCTACGAAATTGAGAAAAGCTATGAAGTAGCTGCTTTACTTACAACGGTAACCGAGGACTACGAAAGAATAAGTATGCACGGAGTGAGAGTAGTCCTCCTTGAAAAACAGGCCGAATCGCTTGGATATCCCCTTGAAAAGATTTTAATCTCAAAGAACGCTTCAAATGAGGAGTATGAGGCCAAGATGCTGGAGGTTCTGGAAAAGTATCGTGGAAGAGCGTCATACGTGGCTTTCGGGGACATCTTCCTTGAAGATGTAAGAAAATACAGGGAGGAGAACTTGAAGAGAGCCAATATGAAAGGAATTTTTCCACTATGGGGCAGAGATACGGCAAAACTAGCTCAAAGTTTTATAGATCTTGGTTTTAAGGCGATTATCACATGCGTTGATTCAAAGTTTCTCGATGAAAGCTTTGTCGGTAGAATTTACGACGAGAATTTTCTACAAAAGCTTCCACCAAATGTCGACCCATGTGGCGAGAATGGAGAGTTTCACTCATTTGTATACGATGGCCCAATATTCAAAAGCAGAATTTATTTCAAAGTTGGAGAAATCGTGCTTCGAGATCGTTTCTACTTCTGTGATCTCATCCCGTTTTATTTAAGTTAATTTTTGTTTAATTTAGATTGCGCTAAGGTATCGAAGTATCCAGATTTAATCCTCAAAATATTCCCTAAACCTTTCTTTTAACTCCCTCTTATTGAACTTCCCAACACTGGTCTTTGGAACTTCATCAACAAATATGATTTCATCTGGCAACCACCATTTTGGGAATTTCTCGGAAAGGAACTTTTTTATTTCCTCTTTGTCAATTTTCTCTCCTTTTTCCAAAGAAACAAAGGCTATCGGCCTCTCCTGCCACTTGGGATGGGGTATACCAATAACTACCGCCTCCCTTATCGCCGGATGGAGCATAAGATAGTTTTCCAGCTCGATGGATGAAATCCATTCTCCTCCACTCTTTATCAGATCCTTTGCTCTATCAACTATCTTTATGTACCCCTCTTCGTCCCGCTCCACTATATCTTCTGTTCTGAACCATCCGTCGACGAATTTCTCCTTAGTTTTCGCCTCGTCCTTATAGTATTCGGCTGCAACCCAAGTGCCTCTAACCAGAAGTTCTCCAATACCCTCCTCACCGATCTCAGCGACCCTGAACTCAAGGAGTGGAAGCGGTAGTCCTTGCTTCCTTTCATGATTGTAGTATTCATCTCCTTCGAGTTTCATGTAGCTTTTCGGTCTGTTAACGGTTAAAACGGGAGTTGTCTCAGTTAGACCATAAGTATGAATTATGGTTACTCCAAATTCTTCCCTGAAGGCCTTTAACAGTGAGACTGGAGGAGGACTCCCTCCTGTGTAGGATTCCTTCAAGCTACCTATATCATAACCTTCGTTCTCTTTCAAAAACTGATAGATCATGTACCAGACGGTAGGAACGCAAGCGATGAAATCCACCTTCTCGCTCTGAATCAGCTCGACGTAATCCTTTGGCGTTGGATGCTGTCCAGGAAAAACCTGTTTTGCTCCAACCATCGTAGCTGCAAAGGGAATCCCCCATGAGTTGACGTGAAACATTGGAACGACGTTCATAACCACTCTCTTTTCACTCATATTCATTCCATCGGGCAGAGATATCGCTAATGTGTGGAGAACTAAGCCCCTGTGAGTGTAAACAACTCCCTTTGGCAATCCCGTGGTGCCAGAAGTGTAAGCCATACCCGCTGGGCTCCACTCATCCACATCCAGCCAGTCATAGCTGCTTTTTTCCCCTGAAATAAGCTTTTCATAGGAAATTGATGGAAAAGTAGTCTCGTAATCCTTTTCTTTTCCAACAATAACGAAGTTCTCAACGGTTTTGAGTTTTTCATAGATTTCCTCTACTACCACAATTTGATCGCTATCCAAAAAGAGGGTTTTATCCTCAGCATGATTGATTACATAGGCTATTTGCTCGGGAGAGAGTCTCAGGTTCACGGTATGGTAAACTGCCCCCATACAAGCGGGAGCGAAATAAAGTTCGAGATGACGATGAGAGTTCCAACAAAGGGTTCCTACTTTATCTCCTTTTCCTATTTCAAGGTTTTCGAGCGCATTTGCAAGTCTGCAAACCCTCTTGTAAAACTCGGAATAGTTGTATCGGAAGATTTCTCCATCTTCCTCTTTTGAAACTATCTCCTTCTTTGGATAAAGTTCCCTTGATCTCTTGAGGATTGCAAGAAGGTTAAGATTGTACCTCATCATTTTTGGACACCTTTCAACTCTGCTGTGAAACTTTGTAAAAAAGAAAAAGATAAGAACTTTTTGATTTTAGTTAAAAGCGGATTAAAATAAGTAAACATCCAATCGCTTAAAACATGAAAAAATGTGTACCGAATCGACAAAGCTACAGGCTCGTAATTAGTAGGTTCATAAGCAGAGCTGATAGCCAAAGGTGAAAAGATGTATTTCGCTGGAATAGATATAGGCTCACTCGCAACGAAGACTTGCATAATCGACGAGGAGGAGAAGATTATTGGTTATCTGATAAAAAGGACCACAGCCAACATAGTAGAAGTTGGAAAAGAGACATATAAAGAATGTTTAGAGAGAACAGGACTGAGTGAAAACGATATCGCTTATTCCATCGTAACTGGGTACGGAAGAAATCTAGCCGTTGCAACACTCGCTAACGAGAAGATTACTGAAATCACTTGCCATTCCGTTGGGGCAAAACATCTTTTTCCAAAGTGTCACACAGTCATAGACGTTGGAGGACAGGATTCCAAGGCTATGAGGCTCGATGATGATGGAAAAGTTGTGAAATTCATAATGAATGACAAATGTGCCGCTGGAACCGGCAGATTTCTTGAAGTCATGGCTGGTGCATTGGGTATGGAAATGGATGAAATGATTGAGGCAGCTTTCCGATCAAGGAACAAGGTTTCTATCACCAGCACCTGCACTGTTTTTGCTGAGTCAGAGGTGATATCGTTGATTGCTTCGGGAAACAAACCAGAAGATATAGTCGCTGGACTGAACGAGGCGATTGCAAAAAGAGTGAGCGGATTGGTGAGGCAGGTCGGAATTGAAGATGACGTCGTAATGACGGGAGGGGTTGCGAAGAACAGAGGGGTTGTCAAAGCCCTAGAGAATGAATTAAACCATGAGATAAAAGTTCCTGAGGAGCCTCAAATCGTTGGAGCTTTAGGTGCCGCATTAATGGCCCTGAAAAAGTTTAAGGAGTAGTCAGAAGGTAAACATCACCAAATTTCACTAAATTTTATTCGTATTCCATTTTCGGGAAAAATTTCGCAAGATTTAAATTCATGATAAATTCTTTAAAATTTATGTCTGGAGATTCAGAATATAAAGAGATCGTTTATGACAAAAATTGGTACGAGCACACGGCATTGGTTGCCATAAATCGTCCCCACGAATACAACTCTTATACCCTGACAACACTGAGAGAAATGATCGATGCGATCGAAAAATCGATGTTCGATGATGATGTGCAGTTTATCGTTCTTAGCGGTGTAGGTGACAAGGCATTCTGCACCGGTGGAAACGTACATGAGTATGCAGAGGAATATAACAGGAAATCAGCGGACTTCTGGAAGTGGGGAGAAATTTACGGAAGAGTTTTCGACATGATAATGCACTGTGGTAAACCTGTCATAGCAAGGGTTAATGGTATTACAGCTGGAGGTGGCTTTGAATTCGTTTGTGCATGCGATCTTGCGATTGCATCGGAGAACGCAAGATTTCTCTCTCCCGGCCCGAGAGTTGGCATGACTTCCATTGGTGGTTTGTCGCAATGGTTGCCCCTGCATATAGGACTGAAACGAGCTGCAAAAATCGTTATGCTCAGCACAGATATCGATGCAAAAACCGCGTTGGAATGGGGAGTTGTAAACGAGGTTGTTCCACAGGATAAACTCGATGACAAGGTGAAGGAATACATCGACAGAATGCTTGATCTATCCCACTCAAGCTTGTGGTACTTCAAAGTCCATCTTAACTGGTGGAGGGATCTTGTTTGGAGGCTCACCTGGGAGCATGGAAAAGCCTGGTTCTCTCTCAATATTGGTTCAATGGAGCCAACCGAAGGATTGTGGTCGTTTAAAGAGAAGAGAAAAACCGAAATGAGGGAGATCAGAGACTTCATTGCCAAGGGAGGAGATCCAAGATATCCTTTTGGCCCTTACAGAAGGAGATGTGCAAAGTGTGGAGCCAAATATCTACCAGCCGATTCGAAGTACTGTCTTGAATGCGGAGCAGAACTCGAATAACGCAACAATTTTTTATTTTTAGAAAATATTTTTAAGAAATTTATATGCCTTTTCTGTCCAATAAAAATCCCAATCTTTAAATATGATATAAAAAGGTAGTAATCATGGATTTCGAAAATATCAAGGTGGAATATGATGGAAAGGTCGCTTGGTTGAAAATTTCCAAACCACCACTAAATGTTGTGGATATAAAAACGATGCAAGAAATGATCGATGCTTTAAAAGAGATTGAGAAGGAAGATACGGTTGTAACCGTTATAACCGCAAAAGGAAAACACTTCAGTGCTGGAGCCGAAGTAAAGGATCATTTTCCTGATAAAGCCCCTGAAATGATTGCAAAATTTACAGAACTCATAGAAACCATTCTCAAATCCGAGAAAATTATCATCGCGGCCGTAAGAGGGGTTGCTTTGGGAGGGGGCCTTGAGATTCCTCTGGCATGCGACATGATCCTTGCTTCTGAGACTGCAAAGCTTGGGAATCCTGAAATAGTGCTTGGTCACTACCCGCCCATCTCTCTGGCGATCTTACCCCACACGATACCTGCGAAGAGAGCCTTTGAGGTAATCATAACAGGAGACAACTTCGATGCAAAGGCTGCGAAGGAGATGGGTATTGTCAACCAAGTATACCCCGATGATAAATTCGATGATGAAGTAAAGAAGTTCGTGAGCAAGCTGGTAGAAAAAAGCCCGATAGCTTTAAAGATAACTAAAAAAGCCTTTAAGAGCTCTCTAGCACTCTGCTTCGACATAAAAAGTCACATAATCAACGACATATATCTATCCCAACTGGTGAAGACCGAGGATGCAGTAGAAGGTCTAAAAGCATTTCTAGAGAAAAGAAAACCAGAATGGAAAGGAAAATAGAGGATATTTGATTTTATTTAGCCATTTAGCCTTAGGCTACAGCTATATTTAGCTACCCTTTTTCTTCGGTTTTATCGCACCTTCTGGACAGACTCTAGCACAAACACCGCAGCCAGCGCATTGAGCTGCATCTATCCATACTTTCTCGCCATCGTATATTATCGCAGGGCATGCGAAGGAGCTTACGCATTCAAGACATAGATTGCAGTTGTCTAATACTTCGAAAGGTCTTATCTCTATACCTTTTGACTTTCTCTGTCTGTTCCAAAGGATTGCACAGAGCTGTTTTGCCACTATTACAGATACCCCTTCGTGTTCAATCGCTCTTTTAATCGTTTCTTCCATCTTCTTGATGTTATAGGGTCTAACCACCTCAACGAATTCGATTCCAAGCCCTCTGGCAAGATCTTCGACGCTTATCGCCTTTGCTTCTACCCCACAACCCCCCTGAACGATCCCGGGATGTGGTTGATGGCCTGTCATTGCTGTTGTGGAGTTGTCTAAGACGATAAGAGTCAGATTCGCCTGGCTATGAACCGCGTCTATTAAAGCGGGAATCGCGGCATGGAAGAATGTAGAATCACCGACTGTAACAACCACCTTGTTTTTTACAACCCTAGCTAAGCCATTGGATATACCTATCCCACCTCCCATGCACAGGCAGATGTCTACAGCTTCAAAGGGTTTGTTCACGCCAAGTGTATAGCAACCTATGTCGCTGGGCAATGCGATTCCGCCATATTCATCGGAGACCTTCTTAAGCGCGTAGAAAGAGGCTGCATGAGGACAACCTGGACAGAAAACAGGTGGTCTTGGAGGTGCTATCGATTGGATCTCCGATGCTCTCTGGATTGCCGAATCATAGTCAACTGATGGCTGCATTCCGAGCATCTTCGCTATACCCTTCTCGACAACCGGAATATTTAGCTCATAGCTTTCTGGGAAATATCCGTTAATCTTTCCGTAAACTTCCACGCCGTAATCCTTCGCCAAAGCCCTGACGTGGAGCTCAACGAATGGATCTACCTCTTCCACAATGGCAACTTTATCGAGCTTGCTTATGAAATCTTCCAGAGTTTTTTCTGGAAGTGGAAATTGCGTAGCAAGTTTCAAAACAGGCAAATTTACATTCAATCTTTCTAGAGCCTCAACAACATAAACATAATCAAGACCGCAAGCAATAACCCCTTCCTTCCTGTTACCATCACTTATCTTGTTAAAGGAGAATTTGTTGAACGTGTCCTTTACTTTTCCCAATCTTTCAAGGAGTAAAAGCTTTCTCTGCCTTGCTATAGCAGGAACAAGAACGTTGGTAAAGGGATCTCTTTTCCAGTCAACTTTTTCGAGCTTCTTTTCGGGAATTTTACCGAGTTCAACTATCCCACTTGCATGGTTCAATCTCGTACAGGTTCTAAACATGACAGGCACATTAAATTCTTCTGAGACGGTAAAAGCTTCTTTAACCATTTCCTTCGCTTCAGAAACCGTAGAAGGTTCTATAACTGGTATTTTTGCAGCCTCTCCATACCAACGGTTATCCTGCTCGTTCTGGCTACTATGAAGGGTCGGATCATCTGCACTGACCACAACAAAACCACCCTTTGCTCCAACGTAGGCAAAACTGAACAGCGCATCCGCAGCAACGTTAACGCCAACGTGTTTCATTCCACACATACCTCTCTTTCCGACCATCGAGGCTGCAACTGCAACTTCAAAGGCAACTTTTTCATTAGTCGAATATTCCATGTAGAATTCCATTTTGCGAAGAAGCTTGCATGCTTCAGAGAGAGTATCCGATATCTCAGAAGACGGCGTTCCAGGATAGGTTGCATAAACGTCTATCCCAGCTTCAATCGCCCCCCTCGCAATTGCTTCATTGCCCAAGAAAAAGACTTTTTCACCTTCGGCATCCATAACTACATCTTTAATCATAATTTTTCCTCTGGGCTAAAACCTTTAAAATAATTTCTGATTTTAAAGCTTAGAGCCATAAAGTATGTGACAGTGGAGCATAAGCCTGTACGAGCTTTAGTAAAATTGAAATACTTCATTTTCAAAAATTAAGAAAGATGACTAAACTGAACATTCTTCTTGTAGGTGTTGGAGGGCAGGGAATTCTTACAACCTCTGGAATCATTGCAAGAGCTGCTTTGAGGTCCGGTGTGAATGTTGTAACCGCAGAAACTCATGGAATGGCCCAGAGGGGAGGAAGTGTTGAAGTTCATGTAAGGCTAGGAGAGGTGCATTCTCCATTGATTCCTTACGCAGGAGCAGATGTTGTCGTTTCCCTAGAACCGGTTGAGGCCGCGAGATACGCTCAGTATCTCAATGAAAACACATTAGTGATTCTCAATAACAGAAGTATAGTGCCTACAACGGTTTCCGCAGGCTTAGCAACTTATCCGAAGCTCGAGGAGATAATCTCAAACTTAGAGAAAATAACAAAAAACATAAAGGTTGTTGAGGCTTCTAAAATAGCAAACGAGGTTGCTGGAACGGTTCAGGCGACAAATGTTGTTGTTATCGGGATGCTTTCAAAGCTTATCGATCTTCCGATTGAATACAGCAAATTCGAAGAGACAATAAAAGATGTTTTTCCCGAAAAACTTCAAGACCCGAATCTCAAAGCTTTAAAGGCTGGTTATGAGGCTGTTTGAGTTGGAGGTTTGATTTAAGCTTTGTTAGGAGGTTTGTTTTATGGAGATAAAGAATGTGTGTGTTTTGGGAGCTGGAGCAATGGGGCACGCTATTGCCGAGCTCTGTGCTGTCTCCGGCTACAACGTTGTTCTCAGAGATATAAACGAGGAACTTGTTAACAAGGGTTATGAGCGGATAAAGGCAAGTTTAGAAAAAGATGAAAAGAGAGGTAGGCTTAAAGAGGATGCTGGAGAGATCCTTTCAAGAATAAAACCCATTGTCGATTTAAAAGAGGCAGTAAAAGATGCAGACATTATAATCGAGGCAATCCCAGAGATACTCGATTTGAAGGGCAAGGTATTCCAAGAATGTGAAGAAAACTGCCCCGAACATACGATTTTTGCAACGAATACCTCTTCGTTAAGCATATCGAAACTTGCAGAATATACAAAGAGACCTGATAGAGTTATTGGGCTTCACTTTTTCAATCCTCCGAAGTACATGCGACTTGTGGAGATCATTTGGGGGGAAAAAACATCTGAGGATGTCGTAAAAATTGTAGATGATTTTTCAAAAAGGCTCAACAGAGTCATCATCCACGTTAGGAAGGACGTCCCGGGATTCGTTGTAAACAGGATTTTTGTTACGATGGCGAATGAGGCTGCCTGGGCCCTTGAGAATGGAGAGGGGAGTGTTGAAGAGATTGATTCGGCGGCAAAATACAAAATGGGCCTGCCGATGGGACTTTTCGAGCTCCATGACTTGCTTGGAGGGGGCTGCATTGATGTAAGTCACCATGTCCTCGAATACTTCAGGGAGACACTCGGAGAAAGCTACAGGCCTGCTCCACCATTTGTGAGACTTTTCAAGGAAGGGCACCTCGGAAAGAAGAGCGGCAAGGGATTCTACGACTGGTCTGAAGGAAAAAGAAATGAAGTGAGCGTTAGAGCTGGCGTTAAATTCGACGAAATAAGGCTGATTGCCCCCGCCATTAATGAGGCAGCATGGTTAATAGAGAAAGGTGTTGCAACTCCAGAAGAAATCGATCTTGGAGTCCTACATGGCTTAAACTATCCGAGAGGCTTACTGAGGATGGCCGATGATATCGGGATAGATAAAATCGTGGCTGAGCTTGAAAGACTTTATGACACCTACAAAGAGGAAAGGTACAAACCCAATCCAGTTCTCCTTAAAATGGTTGACGAAGGAAGGCTGGGAAGAAAAACAACAAAGGGATTCTTCAACTATATCGACGAGTATGAGTTCCTTGAAATCAAAGTCGATAAAGAAAATAAGATAGCAACTATCATTTTGAATCGACCTCAGCGAGCCAATGCATTGAATCCAACTTTCTTGGATGAGCTTTACTGTGCTCTCACAGACCTTGAATCGAACGATGATGTGAGATGTATTGTGATTACAGGAAAGGGCAGAAACTTCTGTGCAGGAGCAGATCTGGCTGTTTTTGCCAAAGGCAGCACTGAAGCTATGATCGATTTTAGCGAGAAAGGTCACAACACGTTTACGAAGATAGAGATTTTAGCAAAGCCCGTCATAGCTGCTATAAACGGTGCTGCAATGGGTGGTGGCTTCGAGCTTGCCCTTGCATGTGATCTAAGGGTTATGAGTAAGAAAGCAGTTCTCGCTTTACCTGAGCTTAACCTTGGTCTATTCCCCGGATGGGGAGGTACGCAAAGGCTTGCAAGACTCATAGGTCTCTCAAGGGCTAAACAGATCATACTAATGCGAGAGCAGATCGATGCAGAGACAGCCTTGAATTTTGGCATAGCCAATTACATCGCCGAACCAGAGAAGTTTGAAGAGGTTGTTTTCGAGGTTGCCAAAAAGATTGCTGAAGGGCCGCCACTTGCATACAAGCTTGTGAAGAAGGTGATAAATTACGGAAATCAGCCTGACATCAGAACTGGACTATTCTTGGAGGCTTCGGCAGGCGGAGATGTCGCTGTTTCTGAAGACATCGCCGAAGGAATCGCAGCCTTCATGTATCGAAGAAAACCTGAGTTTAAAGGTAGGTGATCTCATGCGAAACGTTGCCATCGTTGCTGCTGGAATAACCAAATTCGGTGTAAGGGAGGCAAGCTGGAAGGATCTCGTTCAGGAGGCAGGAAAGGCGGTATTCGATGATTGCCCGAATCTCGATAAAAAAGAGGTCGACTCACTTTTTGTTGGGGCTTCACAGCCCGAAAGATGGGTTTATCAGACTCATGTAGCTCCATTAGTCGCAGAATTACTTGGAATTGATGCAAGGAGGGTTATTTCGAGAACCGAAGTTGCATGTGCCAGTGGACAGGCTGCTATACGCTATGCGTGGCTTTCCATAGCTACTGGGTTAAGCGATGTGGTTCTGGTTCTTGGAGTCGAAAAGATGACGACTAAGTTCATGAACTTGAGCCAGACTTGTATGGTGAACGTTGGAAATCGAGAGTTTGATGGGCCAAATGGCTTTACCGCTCCACCCTTTTTTGCAATGGTTGCTCAAAGACACATGCTCAACTACGGAACCACCAAAGAACAGCTTGCAATGATCAGAGTGAAAAACGCGAAGTATGGTTCACTTAATCCCTATGCTCAGTTCCAGAAAGAGGTTACCGTGGAGAAGGTTTTGGGTTCCAGAATGATCTCCCCGCCTTTAACCCTTCTCGATTGTTCAGCTATGACAGATGGGGCTGCCGCCGTTATACTCGTTTCCGAGGAAAGAGCAAAAGACCTTACAGATACACCAGTATGGGTACTTGGTGGGGTGCAAAGTGTTCTCCACTCACATACGGTAAACCAAATGGGTGAGCTGAGCGAGTGGCTTGGACTGAGAAGGGCTGCTCAGGAGTTTTATAGCCTAACAAAGCTTGAACCCGAGAAGATAGATTTCGCAGAGGTTCACGACTGCTTCACGATAAGTGAGATAATAGAATACGAGGAGTTAGGATTCTGCAAGAAGGGAGAAGGAGGAAGGTTCATCGAAGAAGGGCAGAGCTACATTGGTGGAAAGATTGCTGTTAATCCTGGAGGCGGATTGCTTTCTAACGGGCATCCCTTGGGAGCGACGGGAGTAAGACAAGCATGGGAAGTTGTGATGCAGTTCAGGGGTGAGGTTCCAAAGGAGAGGTACGTTGGTGGGGCAAAAATAGCGATAACCCATAACCTCAGCGGTATGGCCCAGCTCCACCACATAATGGGATACAGCATTGAGAAACCAAAAGAGGTAAGATTCGGGAGGTGAAGCATGAGGACGATAAAGCTTCCTGATTCAATAGAATTGCCAACTATCCTCGACCCATGGGATCAGCAGGAGCCATCAGGCCCAGATGCAACAGGAATTTACGATTTCTATAAAAATCTCGCTAAAGGAGAACTGACGACGACCAAATGCAAAGATTGTGGAAAGATGAACTTTCCGCCAGGAATAATCTGTCCAAACTGCCTCAGCGATAACCTCGAGTGGGTAAGAATACCTGAGACGGGAGAACTCTACGCCTTCTCGGTTATGGCCCTTGGTGTGCCAATGATTATCGATACCTACGCACCATTCGTTGTTGCAATTGCAAGATTTGGAGAGTATCCAGATGACGGCGTGCAGATAAGTGGCATAATCTTCGATTCGAAGTATGAAGAGCTCAAGATCGGAGATAAAGTGAAGTGGGAAGTGGTTGAGATCCAAGGGCCGGGAGAGAAGAAGAGGTACTGGTATTGCTTTAGGAAAATTTAATAATTAATAAAAAATTTTTTAGTTTCATATGATAATCGACAGTCACATCCACATCGGTCTTTCACTAGCTTTGAACACAAACGTAGATCCGGATTACGTTGTTAGGAGCATGGATAGAGCTGGAATTGACAGGTGCTTGGTATTTCCCTTCCCATCTTATGGGGACGTATATGGCTGCGAGTGGATTCTTGAGGTTTGTGAGCAATATCCAAGGTTTTCCCCCGTTTTTTATGTCACCGATAAATTCGAACTTCCCGATGAAAGGTTTGTGGCCGTCAAATGGCACTGGGTTGGTGGTGTTTCTGACACGTCCTCTAACTATGAGACTTTAGAGAACGAAAGGCTACCAGAGTTCGCCGATAGAGTTGTAGAGCTCAAAATGCCTGTAATCTTCGAAGAAGAACTCAGATTCACCTCTCTTTTCGTTGAAAAGTTTCCCGATGTTAAGCTGATCATACCACATCTCGGACTTCTCGGCGGAAACCCGATGGATTTCCTTCAGGAGTTCAAAGATTTTGAGAATGTCTATTTCGATACCGCTCTCGCATCTCAAACTACGATAAAGAACTTTATCGATGAGATTGGAAGTGAGAGGATCTTGTTCGGTTCTGACGTCCCCTTTGGGGAGATGTGGAGTGAGCTTAGCAAGATAAAACGACTAGACCTAGAAAAAAGAGATGAAGAGAAGATTCTGTTTAAAAACGTGGTAAGATTTTGTAGGTTAAATATTTAACTTAATTAAAAAAATCGCAATAGAGTTTTCTTTAGATCATTTATAGTTTTGCGAGTATAGATCATGTCAATCTTACCTTTGTTGCACAGTTCCACAATATGTTCTAAATCACTAACTCTTCTAAACCAACCAATACCATCTGTAACTAGATAAAATTTCATTGTATCTTCTTTAGCTTGGAGAATTTTTAGAATGTCACCGATGACATCAGTAAGTTTACTACCTGTGGCTTCATAACCCTTAACTTCTATAACAATTTCAGGATTGTTGTATGAAGGAATTGAAAAATCCGCCTTTGCAGAGCCTTTGGTAGTATTGAAACTTCGACCTTTATCATATGCCACACCAATCTCTTTAAGTATCTCCTCAACATCATCCTCTAAGGATCTGCCTCTTTTTTGACCTTTGACTGCTCTTCCCCGCATGAATTTGTACCGTTCAATTAGAATTTCATAATAGCTCCAATTTCTAAAAAGCTCTAGTTCAGCGATGCTTTTGATGCCCATTTTATTAATCAGAACCCTAGCAATTTCCTTAGAAAAGCTAGGTGTCTTATTTCTTGCAGTTTTAAAAGAGTTTCCAAGAGGGAGTTTTGCAAAGTATAATAATTCATTGAGAAATTCATCTTGTGAAAGTCCAAGCATCAACCTCATTACATCTAAAGCATACTTGTTTTCTCTTAAAATATATTCTAGAGTCTCTTCTGAGACACCATTGTCTATTAAAAACGAGCAAACCTCCCTTATACTCTCGACTACTTCTTTTCCCACATCATTTACCCACTCAGAAGGTATTCTTTCTATTTGGTTTAAAATATCGGAAACCCTTAATTTAACCAACTATAACCACTCCCCTTCCCTAGCGTCTTCCCTGAAAATTATTTCAAAATCACACTTCGTATTATCCAAGGTGGTTTGGCCGATCCCAACTCTTTTTTTTATCAATTTGACATATCTTGGATTTATCTCATACCCTACAGAATTTCTTCCCGTAAGTTTAGCAGCCAACGTTGTTGTACCTGAACCCAAAAAAGGGTCTAAAATTGTATCACCTTTGAAACTATACATCTCTATAAACCTTTTTGGAATTTCAACCGGAAAAACAGCTGGATGTTCCTTTATCCATTCTGTTTCGGATTCCACCCTCCATATTTGCCTTGTATATTCAACCCATTTTTCATAAGGTATCTTGCTCTCTTCTTTAATTTCTTTTGGCATTTTTCTCCTTTTTCCAGGCTTCACAAGGACAAATATGTATTCCCAATACACTTGATTATATAATGTGGGAGGATAGGGATAAGAACCAAAAAGGGGGCCGGGTGCGCCACCTTTATATCGATTAAAACCTTTATCCCATATATAAGTGTCCAACAATCTGAACCCCAAATCTATGGCTTTTTGGAGAACCATATGTGCAAGGGGAATTCTCCAAAATCTACCATCATCATAGTAGTATTTGGTGTGAATGTCTCCAATATTTAGACAAAACCTACCATCAGATATTAATACCCGGTATACTTCTTTAAACACCTGTTCGATCATTTCAAAATATTCATCAATTTTGAAGGGTTGCCCCTTTTTAAATTTGCTCGTTACGTAAGGCGGACTAGTAACAACCATGTGAATAGATTCATTTTGGAGTTCTTTCATGTTTCTGCTATCTCCAAATATTATTTTATGATGCGTTCTTTCCTTAGCTTCTTCTGTATTAACTTCATAAACATTTAAACCCATATCCTCCACTAATTAGACCACTACTTAAATTTTTTTAAGTAGTGACAATAGAAAATAGTTTTGATTCATTTACAAATAACTTCAACTAAATAATTTTTTATTACAATATATTCATTTCAAAAAATTTAAAAAACCCTTTCAAGTCCTCTTAAAGATGGTGACAATCGATTTCCACATGCATATATACGAAGAACCCTGGCATTCTTGGGTGATTGAGTTCTTAGAGAAGATAAACCCTTCCTTAGACTATACCAAGCCAGTTAAGCCCGAATACCTGCTAAGGGACATGGATGAGGCTGGAATCGAATATGGGGTCATATTCGCCGAGAGTACACCACAGGTTACGGGGATAGTCAGCAACGAGTTCGTTTCAAACTTTTGTAGCAAGAGCGATAGGCTGATACCCTTCGCATCCGTTAATCCAAACTTATCCCCCGATCCGGCTGGCGATCTAGAATACTGTGTAAAGGAACTTGGTATGAGAGGTTTAAAGCTCCTTCCTTCCTACATGTACTTCTATCCAAATGAGAAAAGGGTTTATTCCCTTTACGAGAAGGCTGTTGAACTCAAAATCCCAGTTATCTTCCACACCGGCACCTCAGTTTTCAAAAACGTGAGACAGAAGTATGCAGACCCCCTTTACTTGGATGATGTTGCCGTCGACTTCCCTGAGCTAAAAATAATCATGGCCCACTCAGGCAGGGGGTGGTGGTATGATACCGCCAGCATGCTCGCGAGAATCCATGAAAACGTTTATCTTGAGATATCGGGTCTACCTCCAAAGAAATTGCTCGATTACTTCCCGAACCTCGATAACCTATCTGATAAAGTTATATTCGGATCTGATTGGCCTGGATGCAGGCTTGAAAAGCTTGTAGAAGATATCAAAAACCTCCCCATTAGCGAGGAGGCAATCAGGAAGATTCTTGGCGAGAACGCGGCTAAGATACTCGGTCTCAAAAATACCAAAGATTTTTAAAGTTATTAAATCTAAAATTAATCAATGATTGCACAATATGGTTATCGGGATGGTTCCGGGGTTTACTATATAAGCATAGATACGGACCTCTGCGATGGCTGCACTTCACTTCCTCAACCAAAATGCGTTGAAGTTTGTCCGGCAGGCGTTTTTGAGGTTGGAGAGGATGAAATTGACCCCTTTAGGGAGGAACCAGTGGCAAAAGTGAAAGAGGAACACAGAAAAAAGCTCAGGTTTAGCTGCGCACCATGTAAACCTGCCGGAGGTTGGGACGTAAACGAGCTTCCCTGCGTTAAATCTTGCCCTAAAAATGCGATAAGCCACTCCTGGTAAATTCGTGGTGAGATATGACAAAAGGGTGGCAAAGAGCGTTCACCGTTGAGAGAAGCAGAGCCCAAGAGTACATCGAGCTATACGAATCAATGGGTTATGAAGTAAAAGTTGTTGATGCTGCAGAATGCGATTTTAAAGATGAGTGCAGGATCTGTTACCTCCAAGGCGATTACGTCGAGATATTCATAAGAGAGAAATCCGACGAATTTGATGAGGATTCTGAGGATTCTGAGTGGGAAGAGTAAATTTGGTTTATTAAACCTCGTTAATCTTATTAATTCTGTAAGAAATTGTTTTTAAATTTCTCGTACTAAGTTAAATTTAAATATATATTGGTAGTTTACAGCTTCTATGGAATTCGATATTCGAATGCCGATCGTTAGGCTTGATAAAACAAAAATCGCCATACTCAAGGAAAAGATCTCAGACCCGAATATCACGACAAGAAGACTCAGTCAGGTTTTAAAAGATAAATATAACATATCAATGAGTCATGCAAGGATAGCAGAGATAATAAAGGAAATGAAAGAGACCGAAGTTTTTAGGGAAACTGTAATACCAAACGAGAACTATTTTATCTTCTCTTTTATGGAATTTAGCTTCGACAACAAGAATTTTGCCGATAACTGGAGAAAAACCTATGAATATCTTATTAACTGTCCGAACGTTATTCTATTCTTCATAACTGATGGGATTTTTCGATGGAAGTTTATAATGGTTTTCAGAAGCTTTCAAGAGGTATCCAGATGGGTTCACGAGTTTCTCAAAGAACACGGCAAACTCGTTAATGATATGAACATTCTGATCGTTTATCGAATACTGAAATTCAAATTTGATGACAAGTTACTCGAGGATTTACTCTCAAAGGAGAAGGGTATTTCTGATACATTGTAAAGATTTTTACCTCGATTGAATTAAGACTGTACGAAATTTTTATATACTTATTTTACGAGTTATTTCTAAAAAACCATAAAAAGTTTACAAAGTTGACCGGGGGTGTTTGAATGGGAAAGGATGTGGAAAGGCTTCCACAGATCAAACAGTTCAGAGAATGGTTTGAGAAGAGGCATGAGTATGCTAAAGAATGGAAAAAGAAAAATGGGGGCAAAGTAATCGGTTATTACTGCACTTACTGTCCTGAAGAAATTTTTTACGCTGCTGGCGTTCTTCCTGTGAGGATTCTTGGTTCCCACGAGCCTGAAAGCATAACGAGGCCATATCTCCACGATATGTATTGTCCCTTTTGCCATGACACTTTAGCCCAAGGCCTACAGGGAAGGTACGACTACCTTGATGGAGTTATGCTTGCCCAATCATGTCTTCACATGAGGCAGGCATACTTCAGCTTTGCTGATAGGGTTCCAAATATTGAATGGAGCTATTACATGCCTTTTCCCCATGGGGTGAACAATCCTTATGCTGTAGAATACACGAAAGCTGAGTTTGAGAAGTTCAAAGCGAGTGTCGAGGAGTGGACGGGCACAACGATAACGAACAAAGAGCTTGATGAGGCGATTGAAGTTTACAACAAAAACAGAGAGCTGATGATGAAGGTTTTTGAACTCAGAAAGGCAGAAAATCCTCCCATAACCGGCCTGCATGCTATGGAAATGGTTGTTTCATCGCAAATGGTTGATAAAAGGGAACATAACGAGGTTCTTGAATCATTTCTGGAGGATTTAAAGGATGTAGAGCCGAATAGAGAGACCGGAACCAGGCTTATGTTGATTGGAAGTGAAGACGACGATAGAAGTTTTCTTGAAATGATCGAACACGGAATAAACTATCCGGCAACCTTCGTTTATGAGGAGAACTGCACGGGAGCAAGATACTTCTGGGATTTGGTGAGACCGGAAGAGGACAGGCTAATGGCATTGGCAAAGAGGTATGTCTATAGAGTTCCATGTCCAGCAAAGGATTGGGCAGTAGGGAGGCTTTTCCGGAGGAGATTTGATCATATTGAGGAGATAATCAAAGACTATAACGTTCAGGGTGCAATAATTGCTCAGATGAAGTTCTGTGACCCTCATGAACTTGACATTCCATCCCTGAGAAAGCTTTTTGAGCAGTATAATGTGAAACACCTCACACTTGAACTAGACATAACCCAACCAATAGGACAATTCAGAACTCGTGTTGAGGCTTTTCTGGAAGCTATGGGAGAAGAGGATTTATTCTTCTGAGGTGATAAAGATGGAAGTTAAAGTTAGACCGTTGGATTGCTGGGATGATTTCAAAAAGTATAGAAAAAAGTACTACGAAAATTATCTAGAGGCAAAAGACAAAGGAGGAATAAGATGGGCTGGATCGGCCTGGGCATTCGATCCGGTTCCTCATGGATTGGGTGAAGATGTATACTCTCTCACAGGAGAACCTTATGGCGCTACATGTGCATTCTTCCAAGATTTCTCCAGAGAATGCTTGGAGAACATAGAGAGGCAGGGTGTGGCCAGAGATCTTTGCGGTTACATGAGAAATTACTGGGGATCGATCGTGCTCGATAAATATCTTCTCGCTGATGGAACTCTTGTAGAGCCGTTCCCCAAACCAGATTTTAACTTCACAATTCACATCTGTTGCAGCCATGCTAAATGGTACCATTTTGCAGCGGAGCTCGAAGGTGGAATTCCAACGTATGCGGTCGATATTTCTGTCGGTCCCGGATACATGCTGGATGATAAGAAGATCGAATACGTTGTGAGACAACTAAAAGATGCGATCCCCTGGATGGAGAAAATAACTGGCAGAGAATACAATGATGAGCTTTTGATAAAAGCAGTCTATGCTGAAGCAGATGCGATGTCAACCTGGGCAAAAATTTGCAAGCTCAACCAAGCTAAACCTGCCCCGCTTGAAGAGAAATCGATGTTCAGTCTGTATGTGCTCAACCTGATAAATAGGGGAGATCCTGAGGTTGCAAAGCTGTACTACAAGTTGTATGATGAAGTTGAAAGCAGGGTAAAGAGGGGAATTGGAGCTTTAACTTATGAGCAATTCAGATTTCTGACAGATAACCCACCTCCCTGGGCATTCCTTAAAGTTTACAGGTATCTGGAGAAAGAGTATGCGGCTGTTTCACTGGGAGCGATCTATACCTTTGGACTTGGTGGTGGCTGGATAGGAATGGATGAAAAGGGAGAAAAATGGATCTGGGAACCGGCTCCAACTCCGGAGGAGGCGGGAGTTGAGATAACAAACAGAGACGAAGCGTTAAGATGGACGGCTGAATACAATCTCAGATACAGGGCATCATGGCAGCATGAATACTCGCACTGGATAAGGAAACAGGAAACATACCAGATGGTAAAAGACTGGAAGGCAGATGCGATGATAATGCATCTCAACCGTGGCTGTGAGTTATGGAATATGTCGACACTTGAGGTGAGGGATTACCTAGTTAAAAATCATGTTCCCACTGCAACTTATGAAGGAAACATGGCGGATCCAAGAGACTTTGATGAGGCAAGAACCTTCAATGTCATCGATTCATTCATGCAGAGTCTCGGGATAGAGAAAATTAGCTAAATTGGAGGTGGTTAGATGACCGTAGCTGGGATAGATGTGGGATCAAAGTTCACGAAAGTCGTGATACTCAACGATTCAAAGGAAATCCTAGGATACTCGAACATCAGAACCGGTATAGACCATCACAAAACGGTTGAGGAAGCTATAAAAGAGGCTCTAAAGAAGGCAGATCTAACTAGAGATGACATTAATAAGTACGTTGCCACTGGCTTTGGAAAAATTTCTGTTCCTTTCGCTGATTCAGAGATTACCCAAGTTGTTGCTGCCGGAAAGGGAGCGTACTTCGTTTGGCCAACTGCAAGAACGGTCATAGAGGTTGGAGCAGAGGAATCAAGGGCTGTTAAGGTTGGAGAGGATGGAAACATAAAGGACTTCGCTTTGGCGGATAAGTGTGCTGCCGGAGCCGGCTCTTTCGTGGATGCGATGGTAAGGTATCTGGAGGTTCCCCTCGAGGAGTTTGGAAGGATTTCCCTCGAGGCTAAAGAAAGCGTACCTATGAACGCCCAGTGTGTCATTTTTGCCGAATCCGAGGTTGTCTCACTTCTTCACGCGAACTATCCAAAGCCTGAGATATCAAGGGCAATCCACGATGCAATAGCGGACAGAGTTGCATCCATAGCAAGAAGAGTTGGGATTGAAGACGACGTGCTCCTTATAGGCGGATTGGCAAACGACATTGGGTTCATTGACTCAATGAAAAGGGAGCTTGGAACAGAAGTTTACGTGCCAGACAAAATAGCTCCAGAACTCGTGCCAGCTTTAGGGGCTGCAATTGCTGAGCTTTAGGAGGTGAAAGATATGGTAACCATTCAGGAAAGCGAATATTGGAAATGGCCAGAAACTGTCTGGGTAGATGAGAGCAAGAACTGGAGAGAGGCTGAAGTCATAAGCTGTGGTATTGATCTTGGCTCTGTAAGCTCTCAGGTAGTTTTGATGCTCGATGGCGAGCTTTATGCTTATTCAAACCTCAGAACTGGATCTAGCAGTTCCGAAAGTGTTGATAAAGCACTCAAATCCGTTCTCGAGAAAATCGGGGATATGAAAATGGAGGATATCCATTACATAGTGGGAACAGGATACGGTAGAGTTAGCATTCCTTTTGCCCACAAAACAATAACCGAGATAGCCTGCCACGGCAGAGGTGCGAACTACATCTATGGTCCAAGTGTGAGAACGGTTCTCGACATGGGAGGGCAAGACCTCAAAGCAATAAAAATCGACCACAGGGGGAAGGTTGTAAACTTCCTTATGAATGACAAATGTGCTGCCGGAACTGGGAGGGGAATTGAGGTTGTCGCAGACTTACTTTCTATTCCAATAACAGAAGTTGGACCACTATCGTTAAAGGTTTATCCCGACGACGAACCAGAACCTGTCAGCACAACATGCATAGTCTTTGGAAAATCAGAGATTCTCGGACTTATAAGAAAGGGGTGGCCAAAAGAGAGAATTCTCGCAGCTTTCTTTAGATCGGTTGCAACAAGAGTTGTTGAGTTGCTTGAAAGGGTTGGAGTTGAACCTGAGTTTGCAATAACAGGAGGTATATCGAAGAACCCAGGTGTCGTTGTTAGAGTTCAAGACATGTTAGGAATAAAAGCCCTTGAATCAAAATACGATCCACAGCTTGCAGGAGCGGTTGGAGCAGCACTCTTTGGAAGGGCCCTTTACCTCAAATCAAAGAAATAATCTTTTTATTTTCGGGGTGGATTATGGGAAATAAAGTCAATATTTTCATTAATGGAGAGAGGTTCGAAGCTGAAGAGGGTAAAACGATTCTTGAGGTTGCTCTTGAGAATAATATCTACATTCCAAACCTCTGTTACCACCCCAATGTTTCTCCCGGCCCAGGGAAAAAAGCGATTCCTGAAGTTTACAGAGGTGATGTGAGATACACAGGAGAAGAAGGAGAATTTCAAGGTTGTCAGCTCTGCATTGTCTCCGTTAACGGGAATCTTGTTAAAGCGTGTGAATTCCCTGTAAGGGATGGATTGAAGATTGAAACTGATAACGAGGAAATCACAAACCTCAGGAGAAAGAATCTATCAAAAATCCTCGCAAACCATCCCCATGTATGCATCACATGCAACTATCGTGAAGGCTGCGACAGAATCCAGTGCACTTTTGGCTATCCTGTTGAGGAAAGATGTTGCGATCTATTTCCCAAATGTGAGCTTAGGCATGTTGCAGAGTACATAGGCGTACCAGAAGATACTCCAAAATATGTTTTTTCTAACCAGCCGGTTGTTGAAGAGAAGCTTTATCGCTGGGACTGGAATTTATGTATTGGATGTATGAGGTGCGTTCGAGGATGTATGGAGGTAAGGGGAGCAAACGCTCTTGGGTTTGTTATTAGCGGAGGGGAGATTATAGTCGGCAGAACAGCACCAACAGACAAGGAATCAGGATGCAAATATTGCGGAGTTTGCGTTGAGATATGTCCGACAGGCGTTGTGAGGGATTTGAAGGTAAAAACAAGAAATAAATGGAGAGATTCAATCCTCTCTAAATCTCTTCCTCCGCTAAAGATGCTAACTCCGCTTACCCAAGAAAACGTTAGCAGAGTTCCGAGCAAACCGGGAGTTTTCAGAATTTATGATGAAAATATGGAGCTAGTCTACATAAAAGGAACTCCTGACCTTAAAGACGAACTTATCCAGGAGGTTGAAAAAGGAGAGTACTTTGATTATGAGGAATACGAGATGTACACAATGAGAGAGAGTGAACTGATTCAAGAATTCCTACAAAAACATGGCAGAATGCCGAAATACAACGATGAGCTCGAAGATCTTTTTTAATTAATTTTTTATTGTAATAAAAATTTAGAATAATATCTTTATTTTTATGTCTCCCGCTGAACTGATTGAACCTGCTGAGGAGGTTCAGGCATCCTTCCAGTTTTCTTCGCCCAGACGTAGGCAAGCCCTCTGTACATTAGGTGTGTAAATTTCGAATAGGGGGCGTAAGCAATAAGCATAAAGACAAAGTAGAGATGTGCTAGATAAAGTGGATACGCAATACTAGCAGCTCCAGCAAATCTCGAGGCTTCCATGAGAATTCCTGTTATCACGACGAGATAGAGATCGGTTATAAAGAACCAGTCCTGATAGCTTGGACTCCCGGCTACATCGGATCTGGAGAGCCTTGCGTAGAGAATCCAACTGAGTCCTACAAAGACCAAAAGAAAA
>Ga0190363_1000159_pt1 | contig 38023 bp, 34 predicted proteins | sample 48721867_MG_FD_161272 | JGI IMG/M metagenome (GOLD analysis project Ga0190363, IMG submission 161272) | Hydrothermal vent microbial mat bacterial communities from Southern Trench, Guaymas Basin, Mexico - 4872-18-6-7_MG | ecosystem: Environmental > Aquatic > Marine > Hydrothermal vents >... | reverse complement strand
GTGGGCTCAACATCTAGACTTATTCGAAGAGTAAGCTTTCTTAATAAAGGATTCAATAACATTATGGGAATATATGCATTACCATTAGCATCGGACGTAATGACACCTAATCCAATAACGATAGAGTTAAATGAAGATTTAGCATTAGCTGCAGATATAATGGTTAAGCATAGATTAGGTACATTACCTGTAGTTGACAAAGAAGGAAGATTACTAGGTTTACTGACTAAAGACACCATAATTAAAGCATTAAGAAACGTATAATTAATTTTAAAGTAATCTAAAGCAGTTTAGCTACTCATTACATTAATTTTTTAAAACTCTTAACTAAACTTCTCGCTTCTTCACTAATCTCAATACCTCTGCTAGCACCTAAAATGTCTGCTCCAAAATGTAATAGTAATGCAGCATCTATAGCTGACCTAATACCTCCAGCAGCCTTAATCTTAACTTTATCCCTAACTGCATTTCTAATTAGGACTACATCCTTAACTAAAACCCCTCTTAACCCATAACCTGTATTTGTCTTAATGTAATCAGCTCCCTCCTCCATAATTATTCTTGAAATGACGGTGATTTCACTCTCTGAAAGAACACTTGTTTCGATTATTATTTTTATTCCAAGATTATGATCGTGTGCAACTTTAACCAGCTCTTTAACCTCCTTCCTAACATTAGCAATACTCCTGCTCTTTATGTTAATAAGATTAAGTACTACATCAACTTCTTTAGCGCCATTCCTAGCGCAATCTTTTATATCTTCTAACTTAGAGGTTAGAGAGCAATATCCATAAGGAAAGCAAACTACACCAACTACTGGGTACCTGGTTATTGAAGCAACATAACCAACTATAGAGGATGGAACAACTAATGCTCTGAAAGAGTATTTCTCTGATTTCTCAACAAATTCTTCGTATTCCTTGAAGCTAGAATGAAATTTAAGCATTGTTTGGTCTATTTTACTCTCAATAGCCTCTAAATAAGGTCTTAAAAATTCTATACTGTTAATCAATCCAGTCACCAGTTTGTATCTTCTCCGGTAAATACTTGTCCATAAGGAATTTCAAGCCTTTGCTTGTTAATGCCTCAATCTCTAGCTTAACTTTCTTGCTTAAGAAGATATTTATTTCTATCTTCCACCTAGGTGTTTTGAACCATGTGTAATTCATTAATTCCTTAGCTCTCTTAATGTCCCTCTGTGTTGCCTTAATTATGAAGTTTCTTCTCTCAGCTTCACTTAAGTATGGACGCTTACCTAATCCTTTATGTCCAAAAACATCGGTCATACTAACTCCAAGGAACCTAGCTTCAGGTGTAGCTAATCTCAAACTTTCATATGATAGGTTTATTGAACCCACCTTAAACACACTATAAATGTACCATCCATAAGGATCGCTATTATGATATACTACACCATAGGATCCCACGAACGAGTTTGTTACAGGAACTGCGAAATCATACACGTATCCATCATAATCTTCTTCACTCACCTTAAGAACCTTGACTAATGCCACATCACTGAAAGCTATAATTTCATAATCATCGGGTATTGACTTCGTAAGTGAATGTAGCTTCAGTATCTTTTGCTTAGATATGGTTTTGTTCTTAGAGCTATAGCTTATGGATCCCTTATTCACATATTTGATGAGTAATCCCTTTAGTTTATCATTTATTGGTATTCCATACGTTTGTTCTGCAGCAATCCCAGCTATGTTTTTCGTATAGCCGTAGCTCTCATTAATGCTTGATTCCTTACTTGTCAGGAACATGTATACCTCTGGTGGTGTTCTGGATATAGACTTCCCTATTTTTATAATGTTATCTTCACCATTTTTGGTATAAGCCGGTAGAACACCCAGCGATAATAAAACATTAAAGAGCTGCTTTGATAGTAGCTCACTTCTTGTTGAGTATATTATGTCTCCATACCTATCTATATGCCCATCCCCATCAATTAATCCTTTAATATATGAGAGTATTATGTTGCGAGGTGAATTTATTATTATCTCAGGTATAGACTTAGATCTCGCTGTACCTCCTAATCCTAAACTATCAAATACAATGTATAGTATTCTTGAACATATAACGATGCGTATTTGATTTGCTTTTCTCGAGCTTATTAATTTAGGCTTAACATTAAACTTCTTAGTAATGACCTCATTGATTTTCCTTATCAGTTTGTGTTCGTGAGAACCTAGATTAAATATCACGTATCTGTCTTTACTTAATGATCCTTCAGCTGTAAAGATTCCAAATAACCATGCTAGTTCTTCATCAAGTTCTATCTTAGCCGGAATTAAGTGCTTATGCTTAGACCTAGATAGAGTTACATAACCATTATCATAATTTGTGTCCTCACGTACCTCACATAATTTAATAACTCTACCATCACGAGTTACAACTCTAGCAGTGTTCCACAAATTAAATCTCTTAGAGTACTTACTTCTAGAGTACTTTTTAAGTAATTGAACTACATCAATTATCTGATGCCCTCCTGAACTATTTAATGAAGGTAATCTTGAGGCTATAACTATGTAATCACCAGGTCTTATCTCCTTTGCTGGTATAACCTTTACAGTACCATCCCTGAAAACAAAGAGTGAATGTGCCTTTGTAACTCTTATTTCACCACGTCCTTTTGTCACTATCCTTAATATCTTGTCCTTTATCTTATGACGATAAGCGTAACCCACCTTGCACCACTCAATCTTGCCTGTTTCGGGATTCCATGAAGGGACTTCAGCGTTTATGAATACCCTCTCCTTATCCTTATTACTGAAGTACTTACCTATTAAGGTCTCTATAGACCCTATCCTAACTATATTTGACTCTGTATCCCTAATTATTATAACCTCATCAGCAGGTATGCTATCTGTCAATATGTATATAGGTAATTTTAGTTCTTCATTGAGTCGCCTGATGAATCTTCGAGTGGCTCTATCAGGCTGGCCTGCACTAGTCACTAGTATTGCCCTATATTTTCTCCAGAAGCCGGCTCTATGTAGTTGCTGAAATACGGCGTCCTTCTCTATCACTAAAACGAATTCTGCATCTACATCTATAAACTCTATAAGATCGGGTGTAGGCTCTATAGCGTACGCTCCGTGACCCATCTTACTTAAGTCTATTATGTCATCACCTGATCTTATTCTCATGTTACCTACTACCTTACCCTTCTCCTTACTTAATATCAACATGTCCTCTCTAAGCATATCGATAAATACTTCAATATCCCTAATGACTGAGTCTGATTCCTGTTGTTCATCCCATGTATTCTCTTCATAAATCCTGCCGGATGTTATCATTCTATACCTGATTGTGTGCTTTCCTCTATAGTAGAGATCTCTTATTGTAGGGTATTCGTTGTTCTTTAGTGCCTCATAGATAATGCTAGCCATAAGTACTGTCTGCATAAATTTCTTAGCTTCACCAGCATCAAGAAATGATCTATGAAGAACTTCGTTACCTAGAAGTAGAAGTTTACGTTGCGGATCATATATAGTGTTAGATAAAGTTCTTTTCCTTATTTCAAGAAGTGGCGGTTTACCACTCAATATATCTTTAATTATTTGACCAAATCTTCCCTTTAGCTTCTCTAATGCTTTCCTCCTTACTCTTAAATCTATTTTTGATTCATAGACCATGCATTATCACCTACTCAACACTTATTACTATGCTATCTAATGAAGTTATCTTAAATGTCTTAAGCTTCTTGTTTAATAGCTTAAGTAATTCCTTCTCAATCTTCTCTCTAGGTATATCCTCAAAGATTTTTGCTAGAGCGTTAGCTACATCAGGTATGTACTTAGCTATAGCTACTGCCTTCTCAGCCTCTTCTCTTTCCTTTCTCTTCTTAGCTATGTATGTCTTTAACTTCCTTGCTACATCCCTTATAGCTAACTCAATTTCCCTTTCGATTTCAGGTACATCAGCTATTGACTCCTTGCCGACACCCTTATACGGTATTTTAGTGCTACATATATGAACAAGAATTACTAATGGTGCAGGGAATGTCACGTTATAGTGGGACCAATCAATACTATCGACAATCTTCCTGGACACATCTGAACCTTCATCATATAGTAACGGTATTTTATTAGCGTACCTAAGGAGTATAGGCTTATCGGAAGGTTTTATTGCGCCACCGTAGGCTAAACCAACTTCAACAATAAATGAATGGCCTTCATAAACAGATGGCTTCCTAGTTACAGCTTCAACGAACTCTGGATTAAGTATTGATTTAAGTCCCGTCTTTATTATTTCTTCACTAAGGAATGATAAATGGTTTGCCTTAGGAGGTCTTATATCTTTAGACGTCCTAATAACTCTCACTAATTTCTCTATTTCATCAATACTTAATTTCTTAGGGTTAATATCAGGGTTTAATCCTGCCTGTTCAATAAGCCTTAATGCTGTTACTTCACCTATGCATTGGAACTCCTTAACCAGGAATTCTTTAAGAGTTCCTGCAGAAGAGCTATGAATCATCATTTTAACCATTTCTATGTCAACACCGTGGGGATGAGGTTTAACCTCCTTAGGTGGTGACGGCATCTTAGTTGTCCTTCTCTCAAAGAAAATAACATTACCGTCAGGATCTTCAAATAATATCTCAGCATAGGGAGCTATGATGGCAGTCCTCCTTAAGTATTCATAGATTTTAGATCTGGCTCTACTCCAGTCACCTTCTATGTATAGTTTAACTATAGTTCCATGCCAACCATTTATCTTAGGATATGAGGCTTTCTTTAAGACTATTGGTTTATTATGTTTAATATCTATCCTTAACTTAAAGTAGTAAGTCCTTACTGAGTTTATGGGTGATGTTACAACCTCCACAGCTTTACCTGTAGTTATTTGACCGTAAAGTACAGCCATTTTAGCACCTAAGCCAAACATTCCTCTAGTCTGTCTCAGCACGTACTTAGAGCTATACAGTAATTGACCAAAAGCTTGAGGTACATGGTTTGGAGGTATGCCTATACCATTGTCTTCAACCATTATTGAGTAAATCCCTTCCTTACTAGTACCACTTTCTCTTCGTATAACTATTCTTATGTTTGGTAGTATTCCATGAGCGTCTGTGGCGTCTAAGGCATTCTCAACTAATTCCCTCACAGTTTGGTAAAGTGCTCTCACAGGATTAGAAAAGCCTGCTATCTCCCTATTCCTATAGAAGAATTCCGATGGCGTTAGCTCCCTAAATTTCTCTACATTAAGTGCAGTCATAACTCCCCACCTAAGCCTAACTATAAGCTTAATTGTTTTTAACCCCTTATGTACGAGGATTAGATAGTTTATTATAATCACTATAGCAATATATTTCTCGTTTAAAGTGAGAATATAAAATAATTTTTGAGGACTCTTACGAACTCACTTAAGTATCTCATCCTTATTCTCTATTAGGTACAGTGCAACGATTGGGAGTATTATCGTGGCATCACCATATACGGTTACATGCTTTGCTCTATGCTTTATTTTACCCCAACTTATTGCTTCATGTGTTCTAGCACCGCTTAAGCTTCCATCCCACTCAATTGCTGTAGTTATGTATACTGCATAATCTAGACCACCCTTAAATTGATTCCACCATATAGTATGATGCTTACTGATACCTCCACCAATAATTAATGCTGTACTTACTCTCGACTTAAATATGAGATCAGATAGTAGTTTCATATCCTTAAATAGATCTATTTCAAGATTAGTGAATTGCGACTCTATGAAGAGATCTGTACCGAACGCACCATCAACTATACCTGGGACGATAACCTTAACATTACGTCTATAAGCTGCACCTAGGAAGGAGTTAATATCGTCCTTAAGCTTTTCACCAACCTTATTTAATAACTCACTAACGCTCCATTTCCTCCTGATCTTAACTAATTCATTAACAAGATCCTTAGTAAACTTTTCAATTATTAAGCCATAGCTTTCTTTCGGGATGAATACATTACCTAATCTATGAATTCCTTTCTCACTAAGCTCACTATCATCGACAAAGAAAGAACCCTTGAAGTACTTACCACCATAAGCTCTAGCTATGTCATGATCTACGCTTCCGCAAGTTGTAATAATCACGTCGAAGAAGCCCTCATCAATTAGTTGAGCAATGATACCTCTAATACCTGTTGCTATTAAGTTACCAGTGAAGGCTAAGAATCTTAAATCAGATGTCCTTAAACCTTCTATAAGTATTTTGGCGGCATAAGCTAAATGTGATGCATTAAATCCATGAATCTTCTCGTAAGCCTCAATTAGATCACTTACACACATACCCTTATGTAATCTAACATCACTTATTTCTTCAAACTTCATGATTGTACCCATAAGATAACTAAGTAATTAAGAACTATATAGGTATACCTTGATCAAGCATATCGAGTTTTATTGATTTTTGTTCTTTAGTATGTAAATTCTTAATATTAACAACACCCTCACTTACTTCCTTGGGGCCGATGATGACTACGTAATCAAAACCCTTCCTAGAGGCTAAACCTATAGCGTCACCTAACTTACTCTTTGTTGTGAATTTAACCATTACACTATAATTACCTGTTGATCTAAGCTTACTAGCAACTTCATCTACGATTACATAATTATCGGTGAACGCGATTAACATTACTTTCCTTAATCTCTTCGGTAATTCTACCCTTCTTTTAATTAGTGTTAACATTGTTCTATCAATACCTATCGAGAAGCCAACAGCAGGTGTTGAGGGTCCCCCATATAATTCTATGAGTTTATCATACCTACCACCACCAGCTATACTTAAGTTAAGATCAGGTACTACTATCTCAAAGATAAAGCCTGTATAATATGCTAAACCTCTAGCAAAACCTAGATCCACAAATACATCCTTAATTCCTACCTCCTTACATACCCTCAATATTGTTGATATCCTCATTAGCTCATCATTAAACTCCTTACCAAATTTTGATAAACCTATCTCCCTCCCAAATTCTATAAGTTTTGAGGGATCCTCTGCTGAAAAACTCATTAATTTATTAAGTAATTCTTCATTGCTTTTCTCATACTTTCTTAACACCTTCTTAACTTCATCAAACATTTTCTTGTCTATGTAATGAATTACGAGATCCTGCTCGTTTTCAGGTACATTCCATTTAGATAGTAACCCGCGAATTAATGCTATAGTACCTATTTTAACTCTATAGTTGCTTAAGCCTAAGAGTTTATAGAAGTCTCTAAGAAGTAGTATTTGCTCTATGTCAGCATATATACTAGAGTCACCTAAGTATTCAACACCTGCCTGAAAGAATTCTCTATACCTTCCATATTGTGGCTCTTCATATCTGAATACCTGCCCCATGTAATATAGTTTTATTGGTTTCGGTTTAGCAAGTAGATGTCTCAGGTAAAGTCTAGCTATACCTGCGGTAAACTCTGGTCTTAAACATACTTCTCTACCTGCTTTATCCTTAAATACGTACATGGATCTCTCAATTTCTGGTCCAGACTTAATAACAAATAGTTTAAAGCGTTCAATTGTTGGAGGGACAACGTATTCATATCCGTAAAGTTCAGCAACATTCTTGAATGTATTGATTATGAAGTCTAAGTACTTAGACTCAGGCTCTAATATATCCCTCATACCCCTTACGGGTTCAAGCTCTACCTTCACTTTCCTTCACCTTCAGGTCTTCAGGTCTTAGTAGTAACATGGAGTAATAAGTTACATCACCGTGGGTATCAACGACAGCTAATACGGGCTCGTAACCCTTCTTTATCGCTACGTCAATCCATTTTATTAACTGCTTCGCTTCTAAGGGAGAGTTTTCCTCAGTTACAAATACCATGACTTTATTACTACCTTTTTCATATATTAGTGAATTAGGTGAAAAACCTGCTTTGGCCTTCCTACCTCTGTTCCTTAAATCAAGCAAAACAGTAAACTTTATCCAATCAACTTTACTGCTAGAATACTTAGTGAATAAATCTCTTAGTGATATTTCACCCTCGGAATCTTTAACCTTAGCTAATCCCTTATACATAATGTACGCTATTTCAGCTAGGTCTAGGAGATATAGCTTTAGGGCCTCAGAATATGTACCTAGCCCTAACTTTCTTAAGTAGTTAGTATCACCTATGACTCCAATCTTATTATCAAGCTTACCAGTAATGATGAGTACCTTAGCTTTATTACTCAATATTATCACCAACCCTGTTTTAATAACCTGTACGATTTATTAAGGAATATTTTACTGTGTCTATTCAGGGTTAAGTATTGAGTAGGTATAAAATTAAGGTATTTGAGTGGATCAATGGCAAGTTTAGATGGTTAAATACATTAAAACTACCATATGAGGAGGAGTATGTTGAGACAACAAATTATGAAAGAGTTGCTGAAGCTATAGAAAGAATGGAAATTAGAGGAGCACCTGCAATTGGTGTTGCAGCAGCATTTGCTGTCGCATTGGCAGCATATCATTCTAAAGCAAGAAGTATTAATGAGTTCAAGAATGAACTCTTAAGAGTTATTGAACGCTTGAGAAGAACTAGACCAACAGCTGTAAACCTATTTTGGGCTCTAGATAGAATGAAGAATGTTATCGAATCTAAAATTTCATCCATTGATGAGTTAAGGCAAAAAGTGGTAGAGGAGGCTTTAAGAATGTATAATGAAGATGTGGAAGTAAACAGAAAGATGGGTGAGATAGGTAAAAGTATCATAGAAGATGGTGATACAATACTAACACACTGCAATGCCGGAGCTCTTGCAACAGCAGGTTTCGGTACAGCCTTAGGTGTTATCAGGGCTGCCTGGTATGAAGGTAAGAAGATTAAGGTAATAGCAACTGAGACAAGACCCGTACTACAAGGTGCTAGATTAACTGTTTGGGAATTGATGAAGGAGGGAATCCCCGTTACTTTAATTACGGATAATATGGTTGGTTATGTAATGAGTAAAGGGTTAGTAGATAAAGTAATTGTAGGTGCTGATAGAATACTCCTCTCAGGTCATGTAATCAATAAGATTGGTACATATACCATTGCTGTACTAGCTAATAGACATAAGATACCATTCTATGTTACGGCACCCACATCAACAATAGACTCTAAAACCAAAATCGAGGACATAATCATTGAGGAGAGAGACCCTAATGAGGTTAGATACGTCTTAGGCAAGACATTAATAACCTTACCTAATGTACCCGTACTAAATCCTGCATTTGATATAACGCCTCCCGAGCTAGTTGAGGGTATAATAACCGAGAAGGGAATAGCTAAAAAACCTTATGAACGATCATTAAGGGAGGTCTTAATGATTACTCAGTAATAAAAGCACGTTACTCCTTCTCTAACCCTGCCTCCCCTCTCCCTACCTGGAGGTATTAAAGGATGCGGTATGTACTCAACACTAGGTCTTACAGCCTTAGCTTGTGGATAGAGCTCCATTAACTCATATACCTCTGGTGGAACTTCAGTACTAACTTTTAAGCCCATGCTCCTTAATTCATCAACTGTTATTGGATAGTCATGAGTGTAATAGCCGCTAACTAAACGATCAGCTATCTTCTTAGCTGCTTCCTCACTCACCTTATCTTTAATTAGAGATACTACAAGCTCCTTAGTTTGTTTAATAGCCTTCTCAGCAACATCAGCTAATATTAGTGTAGTATCACTTACCCTATCCTTACCCTTCTCATGGACCGCCCTAATTATTGATGGTGCCGGTAAGTATACACCATTAGGTCCCACTAATTGAGGGTCTAAAGGACCTAGAGTAGCATTAGGATCCATTATTATCTCATCAGCAGCTAAAGCTATTAGTGTACCACCTGACATAGCGTAATGAGGTATAACAACTACTTTCTTAGCTGGGTGAGATTTTAATGCCTTAGCTATTTGTGACGCCGCTAGAACTAGACCTCCTGGTGTATGAAGTATTAACATTATTGGTACGTCCTTAGGAGTTGATCTTATAGCTCTTATGACGGCCTCAGAATCCTCTATATCTATATATCTATGTACAGGTATTCCGAAAATACCTATCTTCTCTTGCCTATGAATCAACGTAATCACTCTATGCTTATACTTTCTCTCTATTAATGATATCAGTCTATATCTCGCATTCTGTAATGTCTTATTTGATAGGTATGGTGAAATTGCAGCGAATAATAGTATAAGCCAGAAGAGGTAACCAAGTATGAGGCTGAGAACATCCATCATGTAAGCCCGCCCATTATGAAAAACACTTATAAGGTAAAAATTACTGACTGAGTTCACTTATGTAAACTTCTCTAAATAGTCAATTAACTCTTCACTAAGCCTCCAACCCATAGCGCCTAAGATCTCTTTTACATGCTCTAAAACTTCGGTCTTAGGTATGGCAATAACTCTAGGTCTAGATATTAAGAAGTTTAAGGCTACCTGTATGGGCGTTCTTCCTATTCTTGAAGCTACTCTCCTGACTACGGAGTTATTTGCGACTAATCCCTTCTCTAGTGGTGTATAAGCTTGAATAGTAATACCTTCCCTTATTGCGAAGGGCAGTAAGTCCCTTTCGATGTCTCTATGTAATATACTGTAATGAACTTGATTAACAACTATTTCAGCTGACCTAGTAGCGTTTATTGCCTTTTCTAATTCTCGGACATTAAAATTACTTACACCTATGTACCTAGCTAGACCCTCAGTATATATCACTTCAAAATTCCTGATTTGTAGATCTATGGGTATGTACGGATTTGGCCAATGAATTAGAAATAGGTCAACCTCCTTAACACGTAGCCTTTTAAGACTGGCTTTAGCTGCTTTAAGTACATTATCCCTTGATATTAAGTGTTCAGGTAGCATTTTCGTTGTTATGAAGACCTTCTCCCTTCCAACCCTCTCGATAACCCTACCAATAAACCCTTCAGCTGCACCATCACCATACATTTCAGCTGTATCAATATTATTAATACCATGTTCTAAGGCGTAAATGAATACCTCCTCAGCTCTTCTATAGTCCCTAATAGCCCAGGTACCTAAGCCTATAGCAGAGACATACTCCTTAGTCCTACCTACTTCTTTCTTATCACTCCAATCGATGGGAAATGCTGGCATGACCTAACTCCCACCTATATTGAGAGTAGCTCCTGGTATAACGCTAGGTGCTTCCTAGCGGCTCTAAGCCATTGAGTCCTAACAGCATAACCATACATATAGCCCATGTAGTTTACAGCGTAATCGTAATTCTCAATAACCCATGAGATCCTCTTTGCTAATTCAGTAGGTGTACGTGGCGGTGCTGTTAATCGTGGAACGAACTGGTATAACTCTATGAGCCTCGGTACTCTAGTACTTACTATGGGTTTGAAGCTACCCATGGATAAGTGTAGTATCCCACTAACGGAATACACACCCAGTTTATCCCTGTACGGTAACATCACCATGTCAGCTAACGCTATAAGCTTTAATATTTCCTCATTACTTAAGTATCTCTCGAGCACTACAACATTAATGTACCTAGATGTATTATCAAGAAAGTCTAGAACTTCCTTATCTTTAAGTTCTCCAGCAACTATCAGAGTCATATCAGTACTTTCCCTCCTCTTTAAGTATGCAAGTGCTTCGCCAAGAATATCTAATCCCTTATCCTTCCTTAAGAATCCTGGTGTAGTCATCATGTATCCCTTGATGTCTTCACCCTTAAGGCCTAATTGTTCTACGAGTTTAAACCGTGGTATTCCTAAGAAGGGGTTTAGTAATGTACCGTGAGGAATCCTATATATCTTTATAGGATCAACACCTTGATGCTGAATTTCAAATTCCTGTAAGTAACTATGAACTATTACTGCATCAGCTTGACTAAGTTTTCTTTGAAAGTTTAATGACTCATTACTCCCATATAGTGGGTGTTGGACTGTATGCAACGTGAAGACTACTCTTCTTGTAAGACCTTCATCCCTAGCTTTAATCAGTGCTTGAAGTATTGAGTCGTTGGAACCGAAAATACCGTATTCGTGCTGCACGTGAATTAAATCAACATTACCTATTCTGGATAATTGATCGAGTATTGAGTCATAGCTTAAGGAACGCTTCTTAAATGCTGGATACACGTAGGCTCCAGCATATGAGTCGTATCTCTCCTCACCGCAATCCTCATCACATAAAACGTATATGCTGATATTATTACTTATAGACTTCATAGCTGCAACTAACATACGTGTATACTCACCAACACCGCAATGTGTTGGCGGATACGTTGATACATATGCTATCCTCAGTATTACACCCATCACAGAAGTGCGTGAGAGCATAAAAGGGGAGAGGTGCCTACGTTATAGCTAGTGCATTCCTTTAAGTAATAATATCACCATAGAAACGCCTATAGCCATAAAAATTATTGATGATGCCCTCATAGCTAATTTCATACTCAACCTACGCTTTAATAGCTTTGACATCATTACTGCTGCACTATTTACGAGTAAGTAACCAGCTACACCACCAATTATGGTGGGTATTAACCCTACACTTACAGCTAAACTAAATACTCCTAACTGAGTCTTATCACCTAATTCAGCAAGTAATAAGGTACCATAGAGGACTATATATCTAAAGCCACTAACCTTACTAATCTCTTGAGGCCTCATCTCAGCCTTATATGATTCCATGAATGTTATGACTCCTAAAGCGATAAATGCTAGAGAGGCTACTAATCTCATTATGTTTGGTGAAATCACTAACGTTAACCAGTTAGCGTTTAGAGCAACAATTGCAGTTGATGTAGTGAATGCTGCAATAGATAGTGTAATAGCGTTTAAAGCTCCATACCTTAATGTTAAAGCTATGGTAGTAACCATAGTCTTATCACCTAGTTCTGCTAAGGCTATAAGCCCCATACATAGCAGTAAACTTTGAAAGTCCACCAACACCTACCCTAAGACCTTTCACGCATACTAAAATTAGAGCATTACTAACAAGCTAAAGCGTATCATGAATTTTATTTTCCTCATCACTTCCTCACATGCCTTAACAATATTTTAGTAATGCGCAGCTTGATATTTTAGGTAGGGTGTAGTTGATGACTAAGTTAATAGTGAGGAAGGCCTCTCTTGATGATATTAAGGATATTGTTGAGGTTTATTGTTCAAGTGTTGATAAGTGGTTCAAGTACATTGATGGTAGGAGAGTACAGGCTAAATATGAAGACCTAAGTGTAAGTGAGAAATTCGATCATGGAGGTCCGTGGATGAGTATCGAAACATGCTCCATACACATAAACTACTTACTTACATCAGGGCAGTACCCACTCGTCGCCGTCCTTAATGATAAAGTCGTTGGAGAGCTTGAACTATATGTAGGTCACGAGAAGGGAGTACTTGGTAAGTGTGGATTCATAGATGTCCTTGAGGTCCATAGTGATTTTAGAAGGAGAGGTATAGGTCGAAGATTAGTTTATGAGGCTATGGAGGTCTCAAAAAGTTTAGGATGTGATACCATCGCGGTCTGGCCTAATCCTGAAGCTATTGACTTTTACAAGAAGTGTGGCTTCAGTAATGTAGCTTATAGAGTTGTTTATGTAGAGACAAGTATACCGTCAAATATTGGCACGGTGGATCCTAACAACTTAAACCTTAAGGAATTCCCCGATGATTACAACTTGATCAGTGACTGGATATTCATATCGCCAAGAATAGAGTCACCATTCACGGCGTGGATTAAGAGTAAGTGGGACTACGCTATTGAGGAGGAAATTATGAAATCCTTCGAATTTTTAGTACCCAGCCTTGATGCTGCAGTAATTATTGAGAGTTTATGGCGTGATAAGAGTAGGGCTAAGGTATCATTATGGTTGAGAAGCGTAGATTACCTAGAGGGTGTAATAGAGCTAGTCATGGGAGTAGCTAATCATATGGGATTCAAATATATTAGGCTACTGGTCGCTAAAGAGATCTATCATAAATATTTGATGAAACATAAATGCAAAGTAATTAATGAATACTTAGTGCTATATAGGAAACTTAGGTGAGCACTCTTAATGAACTTCTCTATAGTGTAGACTCTAAGCTCTAGGTCTATGGGTAATGTTGCCCCAATGAACTTTAATGTTTTGTTATCCCATCTATAAACTTCTATGAACTTTATTTGAGATTACATTATACCGGTATCCGGATATACTGTATGCGACCTTTTAAGAAAGACTCTGTTTAGGAGGTTTAGGGACAAATAAAGGTGATACTCACTCTATCTAAAAGTCTTAACCGTATGTTAAAATCTTGAGGGAGTTAATACTTACTTGGAGGTGTACGTTTGCCTGAAATAATTATTCTTTCAGGTAAGGATCTTGAGGAGTTATTGAGGCCTAAAGTGTTGGTCGATGAGATAGCTAAGGCGTTTGTGTTATTTTCTAAAGGTGAGACCGTTACGCCGCCTAGAACGGTTATGTGGGTTGAAGGTAATTGGTGGGGTGTTATGCAATCTTATGTACCAGGCTATGGCGTTGCTGTAAAGGTAGTGAATGTCATACCGTCTAATATTGAGAGGGGATTACCGACCATTCAAGCCATAGTGACGCTCCTCGATCCATTGAGAGGTTCACCACTAGCTATAATGGAGGGTAGCGTACTCACGGCACTTAGGACTGCAGCAGCTTCAGCTATATCCACTAAGTATATGGCGCCTAGAATGGATGGTGATATGGCTATTATAGGTACGGGCTATCAGGCAAGGTATCAATTAAGATTCGTTACTGAGTATTTTAAGCCTGTAAAGGTTAGGATATACGATATTAGGAAGGATGCTTTAAACAGGTTTAAAACTTATGTGGAGAGTCTAGGATTTAATGTATATGTTGCTAAGGATTCCATGGATGCAGTACGTAATGCTAGAATAGTTATTGAGGCTACAACAACAAAGGAACCAGTAATATATGGTAATGCATTGGAGCCTCCAGTACATATAATAAGTATTGGTGCCCATACGAAAGATGCTAGAGCACTTGATGATGAAGTAATTCGCAAAGCAGAGAGCATAGTTGTGGACTCCAGGAAGGCTACTATTGAGGAAACAGGCGATATAAGAATACCTTGCGAGAAGGGGTTACTAAGCCTAGATAAAGTGGCTGAGCTGGGTGAGGTAGTAGCTGGTAAAAAGCCTGGAAGGAAGGGTGACGGTATAACCATATTTAAGAGTGTTGGATTAGCTATACAAGACGTATGTGTTGCCGGATTAGCTTATAGATTAGCTCTAGAGAGAGGTGTAGGTCTAAGAGTAAGGATATAGTGCTAACAATTAGAGAGTTAAGCTCTCAAGTAAGTTAGCAAAGTATTTTTAATATGCTTCTTACTTCTTAGCTATAATTAAGTAATAAGGTCATATAGGAATTATTTTGCAATGAGTGTGGAGGTGTTTAAGATTCATTAATTTTAGAAGACCCTATGTATGTGGGAATCCTTAGTGGAGGAGGCATTACTTACGTTAATAGATGAAGAGGAGCTCCTACTAACTCTAATTGACCCTGAGGTTGAGGAGGTTGGTACTGAAGCTAAGGGTAAAGATAGAGAGAATAGATAAGTCATTATTTGTGGAGACCGTAGGTTTAGCTAATAGCGGCTTCATAGGTGTAGAACCTGAGATATTAGTTCCCGCACGCTTAGCTCAAGAGCTTAAGCTACATGAGGTTAGGGAGCCTGAAGCACATACTAAAATCACTGGAGATGGGAGGGAGGTTACTTTAATGAAGTATAGGAACTCCGTGAATGTATATGTACTTACTGAAGACCGTGTTGAAGGTCTTATACTATGCTCTGCCTTAGTATTTCCTAGAGCTAGGTACGTCCTACTTAATGATAAGCTCTTAGGTAAGCTTAAGGTTGTACTCTTAGACTTTAGCAGCGGTACTTGGTGTTTTAGGGATGAGTTAGGGAGAAGAGAGAGGAGGAGTTTATGAGGATGCTAGCTGCTTGAGGACTAATTTCAAGGGGTAGAAACGTTAAACCGTTGCTTTTTATATCTTTTGCGTTATTTTGTTCTTGGCGTTGTGTTTATATTTTGCTGTGTTATGGATATGTTGTGTGGAGTGATGGGAGCTTTGCTCCAAGCCCTGTAGGGCATGACGTAGATGGGAGGGGAGTGCCGTTGGGCTCGACCACCACCCATGAACCCACGGGATAAGTAAATCCTTATGGGCGAGGTGGAACCGATGAAGCCGTATCACAATGAAACAAAAATACATAGAGTGATACGGTTCAAGGAAATGGGTTACGTATACTAGTACCGGTATGAGGCTCAGCATTAAGATGGCGTAGCGATAGCTACGAGAACCACGATATGTCCAAAAGAGACTAGCAAAAATATTTGATATTGTTTGAATGAACCCTATAGATGCTGCTAAGTAGTCAGGTGCCCCTAAGTCACGCATAAGCCTTGGTATCCACAATATACTTAGCAAATTAGTAGCTGCAAGAAGTAGTGCTAGTAGTAAGAATATATTGCTAGCTTGTATCTCAACCTCCTCTAGTCTCCCTTTCCTAACTTCAAATACAACTCTATGTATCAATGCTAGTGTTACCAGAAGCGGTGATGTAAGTCCTACAGAGAACGCTATAGTGTATAGAACTGTATACTTGCTCAAACCAGTACCTACAGCTAATGACGACGCAACAACTATCTGGGCTAATATTCTTGCAACTGCTCCAGCCATCGTTCGTTAGGCTATTAGCTTCTGTACCTTTCCTCATCAAAGCATGTGAAGAAAGTAGCGTATGTGAACGCACTTGAGGGTATGATTGATGCTATAGCTAAGCTATACATGAGTACAGTTAGTACCGTACTACCTATACTCCACGGCATAATGAACCAGAAAACATTTCAACCACTAATGCTAACGCTAACATATACTTAACACGTCTAAACTTACCATGATAGTATAATGCCAGTACTATACCAAGAGATAGGATGCCAACATAAGAATTCAATAGTAGGAGATCATGTAAAAGCTAAACCAGAGGCAACCAAGAATATAGGTGTAACACTGCGTGAGACAGTAACGTAAAAATCGCCAAATATGGCTTCCAATAGTAGTAACAGGAAAGCAGTCCTATCTCCATCTTCACCGAGTCTCCCAAGTACTATATGTACCATATTAGTTAGACCTTCAACACCCCTCGTTGTTGCAGCTCGCTTACACTTAGTAACAAAGGATTAAGAGATTTACCTGCTTCATACTAGGTATTCATTTTAACCTTTTACGTAAGTTCAAGATCGTACCTATATGGATCCATAACACTGAAGATTTCCGTGAAGACCTAGATACCTCTACTGAGGATATACTACGTGTTTAACTCCTTAGTGAGTAGAGATCTCCAAAGATGTGAACAGAGAGACTACCTACCTAAGCTTTCAGTCACATTAATAAATGACGTCACGAAGCTCAGATATTACACTTAGGTTAAAGTAAAAGAATATTGAGTTAAGTTAGATGAACTCATAGAGACTAGTTGAAGGTTGCATGAGGGAAACGATAATGAATAATCATCTTAGGGTCTCCAACCCTCGAGACTGAAGATAGAGAAAAATCCCGATTGATGATCTCAGAGCTTCTATGGAGGATGCTGAAGCGAGATAAATTGAAGCTGCATTCTCGTAAATCGACGCATGTACGTACTACGGCAGCAACCTCATAAATTGATATACATGGTTAAAAACTTATTAAGATTTAAGTGGAAATTCTATACCGAATAGAGGCGTCTTATTGTAGGAGGTGATAACTCATGAGTCCTGAGACAGCTAAATTAATAGCTATCGTTATTATTGCGCTGCTAGTTGGTGTCGGTATAGGTGTTGGTATAGGTTACGTAACTCGTCCAGCTGCGGTTACCACAGTAACAACTACCATAACTGTGACCTCACCTGTTACAACAACTCCACCCCCTGCTAAACCACCTGTAACCCTAATCGTTATAGGTCCTTGGGCTGGGGCTGAAATGAAGGCATTTCTAAAGGTTCTCGAGGCTTTCGAGAAGGAGCACCCTAACATTAAGGTTGAGTACAGGATTTACAGAGCTGAGGACCTAGCTTCAGTAGCGCCACCACAATTCGAAGCAGGTATGGCTCCAGGAGATGTAATATTTACTGCTTGGGGTTGGTGGGTTAAAAAGATGGGTGAACAAGGACATCTTTACGACTTAAGCGGTCTAGTAAATGAGGGTGAATACGTTAAGGGAATTTTCGACCCCGTTACATCAGATGGTAAGATTTACGGATTACCATTCACGGCATGGGCGAAACCAGGTTTCTGGTATAGGAAGTCATTCTTTGAGAAGCACGGGTTAAAACCCCCAGAGACTTGGGAGGAATTCCTTAACTTACTCAATAAGCTTAAGGAGATACTAGGAAAACCACCTATAGTTACTGGTGACGGTGTGGGCTGGCCCATAAGTGACGTAACAGAGCACTTTATCATAACTTTCGGAGGACCTGAATTGCAGCACAAGCTAATTAATGGTGAGGTTAAGTTCACAGATCCTGAAGTTAGGAAAATATTTGAGGAGTACCTAGTCCCGTTAATTAAGAAGGGCTACTTTAGTGAACCCATTGAGTGGACTAGGGCACTCGAGCTCTGGTGGCGTGGGGACTACGGGCTCTACTTCATGGGTACGTGGCTTACTGGGATGGTTGAGGACCCTGAAGACCTAGGGTTCTTTCCGCTACCAGGCTGTAAGGGTGTAGTAATGGGGACTGACTACATTATCGTCCCCAAGTATACCAAGCATCCCGAGGAAGCGAAATTACTTGCGAAGTGGTTAGCTACTGAAGGACAGAGAGTTCACGTAGGAACTAAAGCGGGTAAGTTTGCTACCTGGCTGAAAGTAGGTGTTGAGGAACATTGGACACCCATGCAGGAAGTCTACGCGAGACTAAAGGAGATGACCCCGATGCCGGACTTAGACGATACGGTTGGTGGTGACTGGCAGAAGCTATTCTGGGATCAACTTAAGCTGCTCTGGGTAGACCCAGATAAGCTAGACGAAGTACTAACTACACTCACGGAGAACTTCCCGAAGAAGTAATAGTGGGGCAAGACCTCGTGAAGCTCAGGACTTCAATAATAAATAGAATCTCTTTTTTAATACCTGGGCTCATCCTCGTAATCATATTCGTTATATATCCCATAGTTGGAACTATCATGTTGAGCTTTAACATAAATCCCATTCCAGGTGTAGACGTAGTTAAGGGAAGACCCGTCGGTGTGGAAAACTACTATAAGGTACTCACGAGTTACAAATTCATTAATCCACGAGGTCTCCAATCACTTTCTTTCCCTATGGGAGCCATAATACATAACATCATATGGATAGCTTTGCACCTCCCACTAACCATGCTACTCGGTCTCCTACTAGCTACACTCCTACTGCACGTTAAGGGAGGATCCATCATTAGGTCATTTATCTTCCTTGGAATGGTTATCCCGATGATTGTTGGTGGCCTGCTAATTCAGTTCTCATTTGATAAGGACTTAGGTGTCGTTAACTTATTCCTGAGGATAATGGGTTTAAACTGGTTAGCTAGGAGCTGGACCATCTATCCAGACACAGCACTCCTCTCCTTAATACTCGGATCCGTGTGGTTATGGACAGGGTTTACAGTGACTCTATACTCAGCTGGCCTAGCGTCTATACCTAGGGAGACTATTGAAGCAGCCATAATCGACGGGGCAGACTTTAAGACAATATTATTTAAGGTTATAGTACCACAATTAAAACCAGTTACACTTACCGTCATCGCTATGACTATACTGTGGGACTTAAAGATATTCGATATTGTTTACGCATCAACTATGGGAGGACCTGGGGGTGCATCTATGGTCTTAGCTCTGCTCATGTACGACTACTTCGCTAGGCTTCAAGACTATCCCATGTCAGCTACCGCGGCAACTATCTTGACCGTAGTTACCTTACCCGTAGTTATTTACTGGATAAGGGTGATTTTTAAGGGAGGTGAGTGAAGCGATTATGAGGAAGAGGATACTGAGCGTCCCTCGCGGTGGGCTCTTAGGTTCCCCTCTAAAGTGGCTCATAGCTAATGTAATTGCATGGGCTATAGGAATTCTATGGATCCTACCCTTCATAGGCATAATCATGACTTCCATAAGACCGTTCAGTGAGGTTGTTGCTGGCTGGTGGAGAATACATCCATTCACCCTTACTCTCAAGAACTACATAGACGCTCTATTTAACCCCATGTTCTCACTCCTACGCGGCTTCATAAATTCACTTATTATAGCTGTTCCTAGCACCATAATACCCGTAATGTTAGCAGCTTTAGGAGCTTATGCTTTCGCACGCTTTAGCTTTCCTCTAAAGAACTACTTATTCATCACTATGCTGTTTCTCATGGCTGTCCCCCAGCAGATGACTATCATTCCTATATTCTTCATGCTTAACAATATGAGGTTACTGAATACCTATCTAGGTTTAATACTGGTGCACTCATCCTGGGGTATCCCCTGGATTACTTTCTTCCTGAGGAACTACTTCCTACTACTACCTAAGGAGTTGGAGGAGATTGCGAGAGTTGATGGTGCAACAAACAAGCAAATATTCTTCAAGGTGGTCCTCCCACTGTCCTTACCCGGAATTGTATCCGCCTCAGTGCTTCAGTTTGCTTGGGTATGGAATGACTTCTTCTTTGCTTTGATGCTTATTTTCGACCCGGACAAGATGGTTATAACGCAGATGCTTCCCAGGCTAAAAGGTCAGTATCAAGTTGACTGGGGACTACTCTCAGCTGGTTCTGTCCTAGCTATGTTAATGCCCCTCATTGTTTACGCAGTATTCAATAAATACTACATAGGTGGTTTCAGAGGAATGGCCATGAAGAGATAACACGAAGCTTTATTCGCTTCGAAGGGAAGGTGAATATGTAATGGCTGCGGAGATAGTCCTAGAGAATGTCTCGAAGATATTTCCCCCTAACGTAGTAGCGTTAAGTAACGTTAGCCTTAAGATAAGACCTAAAGAATTCTTTGTTGTCCTAGGACCTTCAGGCTCAGGTAAGACCACGTTATTGAGGATCATAGCTGGTCTAGAGGTACCTACCAGAGGTAGGGTCATAATAGGCGATAAGATAGTTGTAGACACAGATAAGGGCGTGTTCGTCGAGCCTAGAGATAGAAACATCGGTATGGTCTTTCAGAACTGGGCTCTCTACCCACACATGACCGCTTACGAGAACATAGCATTCCCTCTAAGAATACAGAAACTCCCCAAGGAGGAAATAGATAAACGCGTTAAGGAAGTCGCTGAAGCATTAGAAATAAGTGACTTACTCCATAGAAAACCGGCTCACATGTCTGGAGGCCAACAACAGAGAGTCGCCTTAGCTAGAGCGCTCGTTAAGAGACCTAAGGTCCTACTTCTTGACGAACCCTTCAGCAACTTAGACGCTAGAATAAGGATTACCGCACGTGAGTTCGTTAGAGAGCTACAAAAGAACTTAGGGATAACCACTATTTTAGTAACTCACGACCAGGCTGACGCCTTCGCTGTAGGTGATAGGATAATGGTCCTAAGAAGAGGCACGATCCAGCAAGTAGGTTCCCCTGAGGAACTCTATAATGAACCCGCTAACGTATTCGTAGCTAACTTCATAGGTGATCCGCCAATGAATATACTTAAGCTTAAGGTAAGCCACCCGCTAGTGGAGATCCTAAACATAAGGAACTACGTCCCTGAAGACGATGACGAAGTATATGTAGGCATAAGACCTGACGAAGCAGTGGCAAGTACAGACCTCAAGGACGCTAACCTAGCAGGGAAGGTAATTATTGGAGAGTACTTAGGTTCAAGAAAGTACGCTAAAGTAAGCGTACAAGGTAGGACAACGCTAAGAGTCCTAGTAGAGGAAAAAGTTGAGGACGGAGACGAAGTAAAAATCAGTATTAAGAAACTACACGTGTTCAACAGTAAAGGAAGAAGAGTAAAAACAGTGACTTTCTAGTTAACCTAAAACATCACCGGATGAACAAGGAATTAGTAAGTACCTTAGCAACTAACTACTTACGTAGGAACTTCGATACCCTAACCAATTGTTACCCGAAAAATATAGGGACTAGGGAATCTCTGTGTTTAAGATGTAACTGTTTGCAATCTTTAAACTACTTTTATTGTATCATCGAAACATTAATTGTTGCTCACCTAAGTTGCGGACGCGTTGCTACGTTGCTTACTAGGTCTATATGCATTCTTAAGTAATCCCTTAGCAGGCGCGTTATGAGGAAGTTTCTCCTTACATGTTCTCTCCCGTTGCTTCCTAAGATTCTCGCTAGCCATGGGCGCTTCATTAACTCTACTACCCTCCTAGCTGCAGTTATATAATCTCTTATGTCAACTAGATAACCTGTCACACCATCGATTATCTGCAGAGGTATTCCGCCAGCACGCGTTGCTACTACCGGTGTCCCTTTCCAGAGGGCTTCAGAAACTACCAATCCGAATCCTTCCCTAATTGAAAGTTGCACTATAACTGTAGAAGCGCGTTGGAAAGCATTAACTTCATAGTCACCGACACCATCGTGATCTGTTAGGATATGGACATCCTTTAGGCCCTCTGCGTATTTGACGGTCCTCCTGTACCATTTGACTCCTTCTGGGTCGTCGTAGGCGAACACGCCCATCATGACTAGTTGTGCGTCCGGGATTTTCTCTTTAACTAACTTAAAGGTATCTATAACACCTAATGGATCCTTCCATCGATCGAACCTTGACACCTGCCCTAATATTGGGCGATCAGGATCAACATCGTATCTATTTAACACTCTAAGAATTTCTGATGGTGAGAGAGGCTTGTTCTTAGGGCTAAGAGGGTCTATAGAGGGTCTCCTTATGAAAACCTTAGGCCCCTTCACATCGCGGGGAACATACGTCTCCATAGTGAATACGAGGGCATCATACATCAAAACGTAAGGCTTTAGAATAGTCCACACGCTTGGATTTGGATTGGCTAGGTCGATGTGGCATCTCCAGACCCAAGAAGAGGAGCGTTTCGTGACAAACTTAATTATTGGTAACGGTTGTGGGTCATGAATGACCACTACATCGCCTTCCAGGTCAAGCTCGGAGGCATTTTTCTTAGCAACCTCAAGGTAATGGTGAATCTCCTCCTCAGTAAGCTTAATCTCCATATCCCCCTGGAGGGCATTATGTATTCGCTTAGTCGTACGGAAGAAATCAGGGTCAGCAACTATCACCTCCCACTTAACGTTAAGACCTACAGATCTAGAGAGCGGAACTAAACTCTTAAGTATCTCTGCGACGCCACCACCGTAGGGGGTAGCACTGACATGTATTACTTTCGCACCTCTAACCCTCTCTGCTAACGACATGATGGTTTTGACTTCATCAGAACCTATAATTGGTTCATAGTCGCTAAGGCTACGTGAGAAGTCGGAGACGTTTACCTCAACCATACCTGTTCCCAATGTGATTTAGCATGTAATAATGTTTTAAGTATTTTACCTAGTGAGAGCACAGGAATCAGCGCTTCTACTGAAGGACTCCTTAATGATGGAGGAGACCTTGCTTGCACCGAGGATATTAGCTGCTGCTAGGAAGGCATCTAGTCTTGTAATTATTCCCTCCACATAATCACCGCTCAGCACAAGTACGCTACTCACGTCCTCCTTAACGAGCTTCTCGATCGCTACCCCTAAGTCATCCTCTGGAGCTACATATGTAACGTCGCTTTCCATGACCTTACGAACGCTTAGGTTCAAGACCTCATTGAGGTTATCAATGTTGTCGACTATAGTTGAGAGTATGTCTGTGGCCGTCACGATACCTTTAACTTTCCGGTCTCGCACTACTGGTAAATGCCTCCTCATACGCGTTACCATCTTAATCAGCGCATTCTTCAGGGATTCATCGGGAGAAATCATGCTTAGATCACGCTTCATGACCTTCTTCACTGTTATGCCGTACCTTCTCCCGACTAGGTAGGGTAAAAGAGTTTTCTCTTCAACAATACCGGTTAACTTGGTGTGCTCGTCAACGACTAATACGTAACCTAACTTATTCTCGAGCATATATTTTATTGTTTGCATTAAGCTTAGCCAGTGTGGTAAGACGTTGTGAACTTCATTAGCAAAGACATGTGCAGGCTCCTTAAGCAATCCTTTTAAACCTACCTTAAGCCTCAAGGCCGAGGCACGCCAACCTGCAAGAATCTCAAGCACCACTTTCCCAGTAATTATTCCCTCAACTACATTGTGAGGTCCAAGCACCACTACCCTATAGGATCCTTCATCACCTTCACCCACCATCGCCTCTAGAACCTTCAGCAGAGGTTCGTTCCACTTCACAGTAGTCGCGACTTCAGCCACTTCCCTAAGTTTTAGTGACACACTATTCACCAAGAGAAGTAGTTGTGTCAACACTAGATTAGTGTTTTTCTCTCAAGTCGGAGATATTAGATTTGAATCTTGGCAACCATATCGATTTTCTTATATACATTCACAATTTTATTTAATTGATTGATGAGCGTATCCTCGGATAGAAATAATGATGTTCTTAACCTTCTCACAAACAATTTGATAGACATGGATAACCATTCACAATAAGCTGCATAGAGTTCTGTAAGCTGGGTATAGTAGAACAGAAGAGCTCTCCTGAAGTAATGTGTTGACTCAGTCCCTTACATAAGTTCCCAATCTTTGGTTATTGTAGACAGCATTTCCACTATTGTTACTCACTCCGCTTTTCTAAATTCTATAATTCTGGCCGGAGATCATCTTGTCTCATGTTTTTAGCATCAATATAGTGTCTGCACTGAGCTTTACCGTCCCTAAACCTAATTTCTTGTATCATTGAGTGGAAGTTCAGATACGAGAACTGTTCTATCTGATATTTCGAACAAAAAGTAGAAGTAGTTTTATAATAGGCTCTTTTCTCGGGTTTGAAGCGGATTGTGTTAAAAGTATTCTAGAGCCTATAATATCCGCTCTCTTTTACAACGGATAGTAGAGGCTTCTATGATTATTTCATTACCTTTTTAGGCTCTTTAACGACATTCTTTCAAGTTCTTTTCTAAGTTCATTTGCAGCTTCCTCAGGTTTTACTGTTACAATATAGACCCCGCTACCTTTTTCGTAGCCTCCCCATGTTTCGATTATGGGTTGCAATTCTATATGCCAGTGATATTCTCTTATGTTTTTGAAAACCATATGTATCCAGTAGTTATAGTTTGTATCGTTCTTTAGGACGTGTTTTAATGCTTTTATGATGCTGTTCAGCGTCCATGCTAAGTCCTTTAGCTCTTCATTACTTGTTTTCAAAATGTTTTCCTCGTGTTTTTTGGGTATGATTATGAGTTCATATGATTGTTGAGGAGCATACCTTGTTTCTACTCTAAAATATTCTGTATCCAGCACTGTTCTAGGTGATTGTTTTTCCACTATTTCACATAGAGGACACTTTCCATGCTTCTCCATATATCCTTTAAACCCTTCGACCTCATTAGCAATATTTGGAGGTGTAAATGTGGTAGCGAATAATTGTAGGTGAGGATGTTTAATGCTCGCCCCAGCTTTAAACCCTGAATTCTTTATAACCAAAATGTTTTCGATATTGGGATTGTTAATTAATTCTTCAATTCTCTTTTTTAAAGCTAGGTAAGCATAAAATGCATGCTCTATTTTTTCAAGGTATACATCTTCTTCGTGTAGAGGTGTTTCTACTACAACCTCATGGTAGCCAAATACCGAATACTTGCTTTCTGTTCTAACGTTAATGTTCCTACTTAATGCTGGATATTTATTAGGGAAAATTCTTACAAGCCAATTTTTAACTCTAAAGTCTTTACTATCCTTTTTAAATGACAACTCCTTAGTCAGTACAAGAATAGCTGGCGGGGTATGTTCTTCGTTTCCTGGACAGAAAGGGCAAAACTGTTTAGCAGAAATACGTTCTTCTTCCATGTATTGTTTAAAGCGAAGTCTTCTGCTTACGGCTATTATGCTAACTCTGCTTCGGTTGAAAGGAGAAACTCTTATCTCGAGACCGTTTATTGAGTGCTTTTTATGGTTATTTGCGGCTGTACGGAACATGGATATAAACACCTTCAGATGCGGGAAACCCAAGATTATTGATGGGAATGATCTACGTTAGCTTCTGAATATCATTAGATGTCTACTCCTTGAAGTCCCTGATATTCGTTAAGGTGCTTAGCTTTACGGGTTTTAGGTATAGATGAAAGTAATAACCCTCAATATCTTCTCCTATGGGCTCTAGGTACCTTAATACATCGTTTGGGCCGCCCTTGATCTCTATAGAGCCTCTACCTCTCCAGCTTAGACACCTTAAGTCATACTCGAAGATCACGAGCTCATTAACCTCCGCCAATCCTGGAGCTAGAGCGGGGAAGTATCGAGGTAAGAGTATGGGACCCATGAGCCTTAGAGGGATTTCATTTTGGGGTCTATCTTCTTCAAGCTCAACATATACCCTGAAGAGTGTGTAGTAGGAGCGAGCTGCAAATCCTCCAAGCTTCACTCCCTTCCTAGGCTCTCCATGTAGTAACGGATGGAGCTTTGTGTAGCTTATGTGAGCTAACTTCTTCGGGAAACCTGCTATGAACCCCCTTAGCAGAGATAGGTCCGTATCTACCCACATGTATGGGCAGTAAGCGTAGGTCTTACCTTCGTAAACCACCTTGACGAAGAACGCTGCCTCATGGTACTGTACAGCATCAGGTATCTCAAGGTTCCACTCCACATTACTAAGGCTCTGCGAAATTATCTCGGTTACATAGGCGAAGACCTCTCCATCGTTTGCGGGCTCCAGAGGTCTAGGGACAACGTTATTGAGGGCTGAAGGTTCCGCTCTATACTTAACACCTATACCCGTAAAACCGTAGACCCAGGGACCAGGAGGAACCGCAGAGGAACGACGATCACTCGTTATGGGTGCGGACCATAGACCCTCTATCAATAATCTTCACCCAAAACCTATAGTAGCTCCTCCAAAGTTAAGTATTAATTTCGTCTATACTATTCAAGAATCTTCGTAAGCTTTCTAAATAACTCAATAGACCACCTGGTATTGTTACCTACTCCTCCACCTACAACGTCGTTAGTATTCAGCATTAAGACTTTAGACAGGCTCCTTTAGGAGTTTCTCGAAGAATGTCGCGAAGAAAATGAAAAGTGCTATAACTGCTACGGTATTCGACACAGCCAGACACACCACCTTACTGAGGGTGAGTGCTGTAAAATCTAATGAACCGTGTAGAATCGCTGGTATAAGCACACATCCAGTTTTTCCCTAATCACCCTAAACATAAAACATAACTTATTGCAGAAATCTTTATAGAGTTTAATGACTTAAACATCCCTAAACTACCTTCCAAATATGTTTCTGCTTATAATTATGATTTTGAGGGTAGCAATTACCGTTATCGCTATTACCGCAATTATATATACCACTAGAGTTAAGGTGGCAACCTCTACTGATAGTAACGGGGTAGGCTTACAACATTAATCTGAATATTATAGAAATTATCTCCTCCTGTGATATTTTTACCTGAGGCGTTATCATATATCACATTTTAAGGTAAGTACATAAATGAAGTTGAGGTAACAAATTTACTTGAGGCAAACAGTATGTCTCAAATAAGTAAGGCTAAAATCTTTGCAGTATTGTTCCTACCTTTTATTCTCTCAATGATTATTTCATCAGCGATAGTAGGGTATCATATATGGCTTCATAGGGGTGAAGAAATCCCGTCCAAGAAAGTAAGTATTCTTGTCATGAGGGTACAGTATACGTATTCATTTTACTGGTCGATACTTCAAGTATTATTCGGCTTAATTGCTTTGAGGCTTATGGGTGGATTAAACTCTCTTAAGAAAGTCTATAGTCTAGACGATATAACCAGGTCTCCTCTAAAGAGTATTGGATTAATAATATGTTTGTACCTCGCTACAACAGCTATTATATGGGCTTTCCAAGGACTGAATATGCTATTGACTTACAGTGGTTCTTGGAAGGAATATTCTAGATTATGGAGTGAGGTTGTAGAGGGGATTCCACTATATGCAAAACTATACATGGTGTTAGTAGCTCCTTTTACAGCCGGTATCTTTGAGGAGATAATATGGAGATGGTTCGGCATCGAGTCATTATCGAGATACTATAGCGTAAATAAAGCAGTCATAATACAGGCTATAGCATTTGGATTATGGCACGGACTATCTCTGCATGCAATTGCAACAATGATCATTGGACTAATTTACGGTCTCGTCTATGCTAGGAGGAGAAGATTACTTGTAATCTCATCATCCCATATAGTGACTGATATCGTTGGATTCTACTTATCTTTCTTTGCATCAACATAGATGCTCAGTGATGATAAAAGAAAATCGCGAATATAAAGAATTTTTCATGAACTACATCGTTAGTATTGGTTTCATCTTCTATCACGTTCCCTCTAAGTAGAACCACCAACATTACTCAAGCACTTTCAATCAAATAGGATAAGGCTCTGTACGTGTCGCTTGTATTGTGTATACCATTCTACCCAAGATGTAGTGTGGGTACACATAAGGTAAGGAAGTCTTTCCTCTCATCTTAGCGTATGTACTTGAAGGAAGTAGAAGAAGCCCTCTATCGCCGTAGCTCAAGTGTTTGATAAGTAAGGGTTTTTCAGCAACGTAGAACATTAATGTCTGAACCGATAAAGTCATTGATAAGTTAATTCATGATGTTACAAATCTAAAACCCTTAATGAGTGTGTTCGAGTGTATATAGCTCGTTATCTGAATACCGTTTGGGAGAGAGGCTTGGAGCAAGTCGTAGGTGCTATCATAAAGGTTATAGGGGATGTACAGGGGGTAGGCTTCAGAATGATCGTGAAGCGTTGGGCCAGCGAATTTAGGTTAGGCGGCTATGTTAGGAACATACCTGATGGCTCAGTCGAGATCTACGTGGAGGGACCGAGATACCTGATCGATAGATTTACCGAAACGCTTAAGCTTGAAAGTCCTACACAGATCCTCGATATCGAGGTTAAGTACACTAATCCCCGTGGGTTCAAAGAATTCTACATAGTCCCCTAGTATGTCATCACGCTTAGCCATGCCGACGACTTATCACTCCACATCTATCATATTACTTAGCTAGAGTACTGAGTTATAATGAAGGCAAATGAAATTTTTACAATTCCTCCCCAGATTTAACAATGAAGATCTCTGTATATCTTAAGAGGTAAAGTGTTCGATATTCTAGACTATTATGTTTCAAGCTATAGTATTTTATAGGACATGGTTATTAAATTTTAATGGGAGGCTGCATGGCTAAAGCTATGGTGCTACTGTTTAAGGGTGCTAAGTCTATAATTAGTGTTCTTCGCATTGTCCTAATTGCTTTACTGGTAATGCAAATGCTGTATGCATCGCCATTGTTAGCAGAGGATACCATTACTCATACTGATAACTCAATATATGGCCTCTACACGATTCATAGATACGGAAATGTAACCCTGCTTCTACTAAATACGTCTGCTTTAAGGTATATGGATGGCTTCTGGATTGCTGTGCTTGGGGATGTTGATAGGGTTGATATTGCTGAGAAGATCCTCAATATAGTTGGCGATAATGTTGTGCAATGCACAGACATCGTTATAGAGAATGGCGAGTCGCGAACACTACGAGGCATTCTGTCTAGAGATATCTCTAAGATCGTGACCATGCTTGTGAATAAGGGTTTGAAAAGCGGCGGGCTCAGAATCAGCGTTCTCAACAGCGGCTCTCTATGGCTAAGGATAGACCGTAGAGGCGTTAACGAGTTAGGTGTTGAGAAGCTCGTTAAAGCTATCACCAGTGCTGTTCCTGGGAAGAGAGTTATAGTTCAGGAGGTTGTTAGCCTCGGTAGAGCACCATCATACTTCGATGCTCAGGATATGTATGAATCCCTAATATCGATACCGTGCTTCACCTCGCTTGCAGAAACACCTTATGGCCTAGTAATAGTGTTTAACCAGTTATGTGCTCAGAAAATAGCAAACCAAACCAATACCTCTCTAGACTAGGTTGTAGAAGATATAGTGGGTAGGCTACGGGATGCAACACCGCTACTGAGAAGATACATACCCTGTAGGGAATTCCTAGTGATCTTCACAAAAGTATATCCATCAATACCTCTAGTTGCAGAACCAAGAGATATTACAAAGGTTAAGACAGAACCAGGTAATGAAACTAATTGTGAAACCTATACTGCTGTAATTAGTGAGCAAAACCGTTTAAAACCATGGATAATTAACGATTATGGAAGCCTCGTTGTTATCAGATTGAATAGATCGATGTTTAAAAACCTCAGTAATGGCTTTTGGCTGATTATGCTACCCGACATGAAGTATAGTGTATTTGATGATATAGCGCTTAATCAGGTAGCCGCCTACCTCAACATAGGGGAACCAGAGGTAGTACTTCATGTAGTGTGGTCGGGAAAGACTTATGTCGTTAAGACTAACGAGACTAGGTGCTTAAGCGGAAACCTCGAGGAGGTTTATAAGCGTATCAAGGAGTTCTTAGATGACCTTAACTGTAGGGGTCTAACATCGGCAGAGATGAAGCTGCTTATCAAAGGCAACAGTACCCACATACTAGTTGGGGGTATTGACGAGCTAGGTACTGATGAGTTTGCTAAGCTAGCTCATCAGTACTTTAAGGACTTTAGCAAGAGGATTATTGTTGTGGAGAAGCTTGGTTGGTTACCACCTGGAGGTCCTTACCAGCGTATGGAGATGCTGGATGCTCTAGGTGAATTACCTTGCTTCTTCTCCTTCGGTGAAGCAATATATGGTACTTCAATAATATTTAATGCTACATGCATCAAGGAACTAGCTAAGAAGAACAATACGGCCTTCAATGAAGCTGTAGAGTACATTGTTGGGGAGGTAAAGAATCTTGATCCACTCATAAGGAAGTATCTCCCATGGCAGGAAATACTCATAATGATAGCTAAGACACCAAAACTAATAATACCTGTAGGTACAACATCAACCAATACAAGCAAGCCATCATCTGAAGTACAAGTAGAAACCATGCAGACAGAAAAGCGGCCTCAAATCACCACAACTACAACAACTTACCACGAAGAAGAATACACGACACCCCACCAGTTAATGCTGATTACGCTACTAATGATCGTAACAGTAAGTATTATTGCGGCAGTCGTAATTAGATATAAAGCATGATTTTATTAGAACCGATTAATACGTGCTAAATTCATCGCTATTACACGTGCTTTACTACCTAGTCATGAATTCGTGTTGACTCTATGAGTGTTCGAGATTTCCGACAATTACGTTCTAAGAATTAGATTTTACAGTTAGGTTGTCTAAGTTTATCTTGGGGTGACGATAATGTTGAGGTATGTTATTGCCTTAGTTTTTATAGTGTTAGTGGTCTTAGCTAGTGTAGTGTACTATTACTACTCACAGCATAGTGTGAATCAAGTAATATTTCTTATTAATGAGAGTGTTGAGTCTAGGACTACTGCACAGAGTGGTGGGGCTTGGTACGATGATGTCGCAGTAAGGGTTAATTACACTGTTATTGATGATCCTGAAACACTATCGATTGCTAGGGAATTCATTAAGGCATCTCTTCCGCTTCCAGCACGTCTTGATAAGAAGAAGGTAACTGATTGGCTTAATGCAGATATAGCCGTTCTAAAGGTGATTGTGGAACTTGTTAACAATGGCGATAAACCTATATACTACATAACTAATGCTTTTTGCGAAGTATGCTTTAATGCTACAGTACGTGATCATAGATTTGAGCCTGTTACATGGAAAGTTGAAGACCCGATCACATTACTAAAGATCACTACAGAAGAAGGTGACATATTCCCATTAATTATATCATGTACATTAGATCTAAAGTATAAGAAAGTAGCACCCAAGTCAAGTATTGCTAATGAGTTCTACTACATAGTCACAAAACCATTCAGAGGAATAATAAGAGCTCTAGCAACTATATGCCCCGAACCATTCAGTAATGAATGCAGAACGATAGAGAGTTATGTACCTGTATACGTAGCTAATGCTAGTAGTATTGATGTTCCCGGACTAGTTGGAAGAATTAATGATTTCACGTTGAATTTGTATGGTGTGTTTCTAGAGAAGTATTGGAGTAGAAACGTCGTGGTATCTCCTTTCAATGTCTACGTAGCGTTAACGTTACTTTATGAGGGTGCTAATGGGAGTACTAGGGAGGAGTTAGGTAGTGTTATGGGTTTAACTAACGTTAGTGTGCATGAAGCTTACCAAAAGCTCCTAAACACCCTTCCCATAAGTGAAAGTAACGACTCTGTTCTCATAATGGCGAATGCTGTATGGCTTAGACAAGGGTTTCCATTCAGGAACGAATACATTGAATTTGTAAGCAGATATTATGATGCTGAGGTAAGGTACTTCAATAGTGTTGGCCAGCTCGTCTCAGAGGTCAATAGCTGGGTTAATGCTAAGACAAGAGGCCTCATAAAGGAACTCCTCGATAGAGGTGACGTACGCGAGGATGCTGTAGCTGTTATTGCATCAGTCATATACTTTAAGGCTAGGTGGGCGGAGGAGTTCAAGCCAACATCACCTATAGACTTCTGGACTGAGGAAGACTACGTTAAGGCACCTGCAATGGAGCTGACAAGCGATAAGCTTAAGGTGGTACACGGCAGTGACTACATAGCAGTAAAAATACCTTATAGCAACACAAATATCTCAATGGTCATAATAGTACCCGAGAAGTACGTTAGTATACGCTCTACATATAAGAATATGGTCATGGAAGCTCTAAGTAAGTTAAGAAACTGTTCTAAGAAGACAGTACGGCTCATAATGCCTAAGTTCAACATAACCTTGAGGACCGATCTAGTAGAGATACTGGAGAACATGGGGGTTAAAGAGGTTTTCACGCCAGGTAAAGCTGACTTAACTAGAATGGCTAACGTAGGTATAGGTGATGTGTGGGTTGATAAGGTAGTACATCAAGCAGTAATTAAGGTAGACGAGAAAGGTACTGAGGCAGCAGCTGCTACAGCAGTAGTAGTTTCAGAGGCTTTCCCGATGGTGGATGAGGAAGTAGTAGTGAATAAGCCATTCATATTCATGCTCTGGGATGAAAATAGCAGCGCAATACTGTTCATAGGACACGTAGTTAACCCCACAGAAACCTAAAACTTTAATTAAAACTCCTTAACATACCCTTTACATAAGCCTCAAAGAACATCCATAGTGTCTACTAAAAACCATGTATAAGACAACTAAGACGCCAAATATAGGTAGCTCCTCTTCATCGTCCTCATACATACTTTCATCTTCGTATCCTTCGTGGCACGATGTCTCCGTCTTCGCTGTCATCAATGCTAACTAAGCAATATGAGCGCTTAGCGAACATCGCTGAATAAATATATTTCTCCTCTCCGAAAATGATATATAGACAAGGATCTCACAGTGACTTACTAATAGCTCTTCTCGTACCTTAGCTTTCCCACTCGATCATAGTTATTGAATTTAAACATCTTCATTCCTAGGCTTGAACATATGTAGTATAGTGCTAACAGTACTAGTACTCACCTTACTGACAGCAATATTTCTCGTTAGAAGCAGTCGGTTATGACTATATAAAGCCGAAGAGAACGCTAATTTCCAAGTTTGTTCATCGCTGATCAGCTGAGACAGATCTCAACCAGTTTGTTGAACAGCTCTGGATTATACGGGCTTCCCCAATTCTGTGCCTTTTAAATACCTACAGAAGCCCGTGTTTACTGAAGTATATTGTAGCAGAGGTGACTAGTAGTGAGGACTAGTGTTGCTAGGAACTTCATCGATGAGCTGTATGACAGGAGGATAGAGAACCTGTTACAGGAAGTAAGGGATACTTTTAGAGAAGAGTATCCACTCTTCATAAAGATAAGAGGATACTACTCTAGGATACAGGCATCCAATGTGACAACATACACTAGGTTGACAAGGCTTAGAACAGCATGCAAAGTCAGCAGACGGCTGTTCAGGAAGCCCTTAACACAACTAACAAGAGATGAATGGGAGACACTGTCAATGTACCTGTACTCGATGTACAAGACGAGAGATGGAATAGTAAGCGCCATACATCCGCTAAGGCTAGTGCTAAAGTACACGGGCTACGACAAAGAAACAATTAAAGAGCTGTTCCCGTATCCTTCATCTGTTAAAGCCAAACTGGAGCACGAGAAGCCTCCTCCTTACGTACCCGGACATGTATTGAACAAAGTAATACTCGCTATATCAGATGACATGTACAGAGCGTTCTTCGCGTTAATGCGTATTACTGGTGCTAGAATAGAAGAGGTAGTCCTCCTTAAGAGAAGAAATGTTATTGAAGAAGAGGACGCAATATATGTTAAGTTCGACATAACGAAGAATGGCTTATCGAGAGAAATACCAATAAACTGGCCCGGGTTCGAACAGAATGTAAATATATTCTTATCATGGTATAAGCACCAGCATCCCTTCAAGAACAACCCAGATGCTTGGTTATTTCCTAGGAGAACGAATCCTGACCAGCCAGTACCACGTAATTATGCCTACCTAGCACTCAAGCGAGCGGCATCAAAGTTGGCTAGATCTGATCCAGAGGTGAGGAGGTATCTTGAATTCCTTCACCCTCATCAGTTTCGGCACACACGCGCATACGAATTAGTGTTCCAAAATTGGAACATAAGGTGGATCATGTACTATTTCGGCTGGAAGAAAGTCGAAATGGTGCTACGTTACACAAGGGCCTTTGAACTACGCCAAGTCTACAAGATGATGACTGGCAGTAAACAAGGTAGTAACGGCACCAATGTTAAGGCGTGTCCGCGGTGTCATGCAATTGTACCAAAAGATGCAGTATTCTGTCCATATTGTGGTCTAAGACTTTCATCGGAAACGATGGATGAAGCATTGAGGAAAAAGAAGGATAAAGAGGAGATGCTAAGACTGGTTCTTGAACTCATTGAAGAGGTAGGGGTAGATTCTCTCAAAAAACTCCTTGTCACTAGCAGAGGCATGCTCAAGGACTAGTGGGTACACTACCTTTAACCACTCTTTAACCACCTCATCTTCTAGAAGATCCTTGTTCTTTGATAATATTGCTCTCATTTTAGAGATTATACGCTTTACACTCTTCTTCTGAACCACCGTTACCCTTTGAATTAGAAAAGCTAAGTATATTTAAATAGTAGGAAATGAAGCATTATTGTAGTTTTCTTTTTGTTTGTCTTATGTGTACTGTACGTTATATTTTAGGTTTCTTCTTGTTTTACTGTACGTTTATGTTGTTTATTCTCCACCAGCATAATGTTCCTGGAAGTAAATAAGTAACGTATTAGAAAAACATAAACAATAATTAAACATATGATAGGAAATAATCATTGATACGAGAATATCGGTACTGCTAGAACTTCGCGAATTGTTAGGAATCTCCTCCCTCTTTTTTCACCGAATAAGTACTTCTCTACGAGCGTTCTCGTAATATTGGTTATGTGGAGATCACCTCTTTCATCAACCCATTTCCGCTGCATATCCTCAGGGCTTGAGAGGAATAGGTAGGAGAACTTGTAGTAAGTAGGTATGCTGATAAGCCATTTTACTTCTTCGCAGAACTTACCCACGCATACTCTCCCTCTATATATCTCCCATGGCTTGAAGCGTAGCTTGAGGCGTTTCGATGGGGGAGAGATCTCGAAATAATAAACCCCTATATTGGTGTACGGCTCAATATCTGATTCCTCACCATGTAGCATAAGTCTAGACGCGAGGAAGTAGACATACTCCCTGAACTCTTCAAGTTCCTTAACAGGCATGTTTTCAAAGAGGACTACTTTACCCTTCTTAGTATACCTCCTCGACAGCCTAAGTCTTACTTGGTCGGGTATGGTGCCCGGTATAATGCCTATCCCTGAAACCCTCAGCCTATTGAAGAGAGGCTTCAGATAAAACTCTAAGGAAACATCTACACCAACCCCTCTTAAAAGCCCCGCAAGATCCTTAACAGACTCCATACATACCCCCAGTAATATATGGCAACCAAAACGTATATAAAACCGACAGAAAACGTTTGGAGTAAGGCATCGGAATTAATACTATGAACCTTCTATTTTCGTTATTTACAGATATTTTGTTTATGTATTCAGAAATGTATATAACAGTTTGTAGTGTATATAACATTTGAGGGGTAAGCTTTGCAAAGTGGTTCAAGTAAGTTGAGAAAGTGTGAACGCTGTGGTAAGTATAAACGTAGACTTTATAACGTGAATGGTATGTGGATTTGCTCCGATTGTATAAGGGGTATTGCTTTCTACAAGGTTTTCAGAGAAGGTTTCAAAGACCCTAGATTACGGGGGGATGTTATAACAGTAGGTATAGATATAGGTAACTTAGTGTGGTTCAACCCCTTTGCTCAAGCATGGTTCTACCCTCTTGTTCTATGGATCTTCTTCAAAACTAGGGGCTTACCCTATTACTTTGACGATTTGAAAGCAACGTGGAGGTATAGAACACCATTAGAAGATGTACTTAAAGTATATCTTGAAGAGGAAATATTTCGAGTAGTAGATGTAAGTGGTAAGAAGGTTATCGTTGAAGGAGATGCGTTAAAAGAGATGCTTAAGAAGTACGGTGATAGGTCTGATGTCTATGACATTGTTGGTGCATGGGTGTACGGGTTAATAATATCTAGGCTACATGAAGAAGCTGAAGCCCCTGACTTTAGAGTTGTAAATGCCGCTATCCGTAGCATATCGGAGAAGCTTGTTGATGCAAACGGTAACATAAAGGCGGAGCCTTATACCAAAATTACTGGTTATAGATGTAGGATGTGTGGTGCTAAGTTTGCAACCAAGGAAGAAGTAAGAAAACATCTCATGATAGCTCATAGAGTACCTTCAGATGAAGTAATGATGCATGTGGAGGAGGAGAGCATTACTATAGGCTATCTACTTGAGTACAATTATCTACTTGATACAATGAAGCGTGAGGGTGTTAAACCAGAGAGATTTGTTGAAAGAATGGAGAAGTTTGCAGCACTAGTTCATGAGGATCCTGAAGTACCGAGGATAGTTGAGCGTGACGGTAAGAAGTATGTGATCATACATCCTGCCTGGGTTAGAGTAGTTGCTAGAGCAAGGGTCTATGAAAGAGAGCTTATAAGAGGCCGAGAGAGACTACGGTGATCTAGTTGTATAGGAGGAGAAAGTATTACAAATGCTATTTTTGTGGTAAGTATAGTAGGGACATAGTTATTGCATATATAGATGGTGATAACAGAACTGTATGTATAAGGTGTTTCTTAGCATATGCTCTCTATGAGACCATAAGAGATATGCTTAAGCATGGTAATGAAGAAGATTTAAGGTATGTAGTTAGGGTATTGGAGGGCATAAATGATCTCGTTGAAGACAACCCCTTAGCTCAGTCGATTAGATATGTAATTGATGAGTGGGCCCATAAGTATCCTAAGCCTCTATTTGTGGATGAATTAGAGCGGAAGTGGAGATATCGGTTTGATCTAGATAAGATCTTGAAATACTTAGCTTCAGAGGAAATTCTAGTTAGAGTAAGATTTCCTGGTTCTACACGGTTACTGCTTTCTCCAGGTAATACATTAAGGGATATGTTGAAAAGGTTTCCAACATCTAGGGGTTTCTTTAGGGACATTGTTAAGGCTGTAACCGGCTTAGCTGTAGTAAGGTACTTAGCTGATGCTGAGACACGCAAGTTCAGAAATATCTATGCTACATTACAAGCAATAGCTGCATGTATTGATGGTGGAGAAAGAGAACCTGTTTACAAAGTAAAGGGTTATAAATGTAGGCTCTGTGGGAAGGTGTTCTCTTCAAGAACTGAAATAAGAACACATATTCTTAAGGAACACTCTTATGAAATAGAGTGTAGTGATGAAACCTGTATATCTAACTACATGGAACCAATTACCGGAAAACAGTTAGGTGAATGGTGTAAGTACGCTGTATTTGTTGAGAAAGCCAGCGTATATGGTGTA
>Ga0190363_1000158_pt1 | contig 38281 bp, 41 predicted proteins | sample 48721867_MG_FD_161272 | JGI IMG/M metagenome (GOLD analysis project Ga0190363, IMG submission 161272) | Hydrothermal vent microbial mat bacterial communities from Southern Trench, Guaymas Basin, Mexico - 4872-18-6-7_MG | ecosystem: Environmental > Aquatic > Marine > Hydrothermal vents >... | reverse complement strand
AGAGTATTTGCGATATTTCATATTTTTCCAAAAGTTTTTTTATTAACTGAAACATTGAATAAGTTTTTCCAGCTCTTCTTGGTCCAATTATTGAAATAACCCTTTTTATTGGAATTTCTATTGGTATTTTCAAGCTTCTTTCTATAAGCCAAGGAAGCCTTTTTTCATGAAAATCTCTTATTATGGTTGCTATTTTTTCTTTATTTATCATAAGTATTATATAGAAGGAAACTTTTTTAAAAAATTTCCTCCTGCCTTGATTATTTTACCTAATTGCTCAATGTTTAGCAACTCAAAGTTTCAACAATCAAAATACCGGTTAAAGATTTTGGGTGCATAATTTGTTAAGATAGCATTTTAAAAATTTTAGCAAAGTTTATCTATAAAAATACAATTTTTTTTCAAAAAATCCAGATTCTAAATTAAATTTTTTTTGACAATTCTCACAAGTTATAATTATTCTAAATAAAGAATACTCTGAAATGCCAAAGCTAGCTCTTTTTATTTTGCCTCCACAATTGGGGCATCTCACATTTTCTTTTGCCCAACAAAGCAAAGGATAAAAGAACCAATTTCTTAATTTGAAAAACAAAGGAAGAAGCACAAAAAACAAAAATGGCCATAAGATCAGAACCTCCCAGTGTCTGTATACCCACTCGCCGAAAATATAAGAGAGAATAACTTGAATACAAATTCCTATCAGTCCCATTATTAAAACAAAAATACCTATCCTTCCAAAAGAGAAAAGAATTTTCCTTAATGGGAGTATGTAGCTAATATTTGCATATTTTTTTATCTTTGTTGGAGCCTCAATAACAATACCTCTAACTCTTATAGAATTAATAAACAAAAATAAAAATAAAACTCCTCCTGTAATCCATCCTATCGGTGATTTAGTTTGAAAAAGAGAATAAAAACCTCCTATAAAGTTAAGAGCAAGTCCCAAAGAAAAACACATACCTCCTGTAGGGATAATAGAAATATTAAAAATCCTTATGGTTTTTGGGTATTCTCTTAAAATTTCTGGATTTATTAACTCTCTAAATCCTTTCATCCCTAATTTTTGAAGGAGAACTTTTGTTAGAAAATACCAAACAAAAATTGAAACAATTAAACCCAAAAAGGGAATTGGAATTAATTTTTGTTCTACAAAAAAAAGAAAAAGAGGAGAAAATGCTATTAAAAGAAAATATACATTTTGAAAGCTTTCTAGTTGTTTTTTGTTAAAAGGTTTCATAATTTTTCTTTATAACATACCCTTAATTCAGTTTCAGGTTATTAACTTTTTACAAGAGGAATTCTTTCTTTCACTGAATTTTTTCTTTCTCGCTAAAATCGGTTGTTTTTTAACTTAAGAAAATTTAAATTGTCCAACTAAGAAAATTTAAATTGTCCAACTATGTCATTATCATATTCCTAGAATAGATATTTTAGGTAAATTGCTTGCAAAAAATTACAATTTTGATATAATAGGTTAGTTATTTAAGAAAAAAATGAAAAATTTTTTAAGTTTTGTCTGGGAAATAATAAAAGTAGTTGTTACTGCTTTAGTGATTGTTTTGCCTATTCGCTTTTTTTTATTTCAACCCTTTTTGGTTTGGGGGCAATCAATGTCTCCTTCTTTTGAGACAGGAGATTATTTAATTGTAGATGAAATTTCTTATCGTTTTCAAGAACCAAAGAGAGGAGAGGTAATTGTTTTTAAAAATCCCTTAAATCCTCGCCAAAGATTTATCAAAAGGATTATCGGATTGCCAGGTGAGACAATAAAATTTAAAGAAGGAAAAATAATAATTTCTAATAAAAATGGAGAATTTATTTTAGATGAATCAAGTTATTTGCCCCCTTATGTTATGACAGAACCAAGGACATTTGAGAGTATTACTTTAAAGGAAAATGAATATTTTGTCTTGGGAGACAACCGCAAAGATTCTGCAGATTCCAGAATTTTTGGTCCGGTGCCACGAAAATATATTATTGGAAGAGTAATAATTAGAGCTTGGCCATTTAATAAAGCGAAGTGCTTTTTAAATCCTGTATATTAAATTATGGGAAGATTGAAATTTCAAACACCTACTGGAATGCATGATATTGTAGGAGAAGAAGAGAAGTATTTTCAAAAGATTTTTGATATTTGCCAAAAAATTGCTAATTTTTATAGATTTGAAAGAATTGAAACACCCATTTTAGAACAAACAGCTCTTTTTACCAAGGGTGTAGGAAATGCTACTGATATTGTCCAAAAGCAAATGTTTACCTTTAACTCAAATGGAGACAGTTTGACTTTAAGACCCGAAGGAACAGCCCCAGTAATGAGAGCCTATTTGCAACTTGGAATGAAAAGTCTTCCTCAACCAGTAAAGCTTTGGTATTTTGGACCTTTTTTTAGAAAAGAGAGACCTCAATTTGGAAGATTTCGCCAATTTTGGCAATTTGGTTTTGAAATAATTGGTAATAAAAGTCCGGTATTAGATAGTTTAATTTTGCAAATTTTTTACAATTTATTAAAAGAGTTAAATTTAAAAGATTTAATTGTAGAAATAAATAGTATCGGTTGTTCTAATTGCCGACCTCACTTTAAGAGAGCTCTATTAAGTTATTTTAAAGCCCGCCAAAAGAGTTTATGTCAAGATTGTAAGAAAAGATTAAAAGAAAATCCATTAAGAATTTTGGACTGCAAACAAGAAAAATGCAGACAAATAATTTCTCAAGCTCCTCAAATACTTGATTATTTATGTGAAGAATGCCATAATCATCTTAAAGAAGTTTTAGAATTTTGTGATGAAATTTCAATTCCTTATTCTTTAAATCCTTATTTGGTAAGAGGACTGGATTATTATACAAAGACAACTTTTGAGATATTTGAGACAAAGTCTGAAAACAAAAATTTAGCCCTTGTAGGAGGAGGCAGATATGACAATTTAGCAAAAATTTTAGGAGGAGTTTCTACTCCTGCAGTTGGAGGAGCTGGAGGAGTAGAAAGAATTGTAATTTTAATGAAAAAACAGAAAGAAAAATTGAATTTATTTTATCAACCAAAAGTTTTCCTTGCCCAATTGGGAAAATTAGCTAAAAGAAAATCTTTAATTTTATTAGAAGAATTCAGAAAGTCAAAAATTTTAGTGGGAGAATTAATAAGTAGTGAATCTTTAAAGAGCCAATTAGATAGGGCTAATAAAATGGGGGCAAGATATGTCCTAATTTTGGGTCAAAAAGAAGCCTTAAGAGATGAAATAATAATAAAAGATATGAAAACAGGGACTCAAAAAACAATTAAATTAGATAAAGTGGTAAAAGAAATAAAAAAAAGATTAAAAAATTATGCCAGTGAGAGTTAAAAAAAGAGGAAAAGAAAGCCCTTTGGCTTTGGTTAAGCGATTTAACAAAGCAGTCAAACAAAGCGGTATTTTGCTTAGAGCAAAAGAAATTATGTTTAAACAAAGAGAGAAATCAGAAGAGCTCAAGAAAGAAGAGGCATTGTGGAGATTAGAAAAGAAAAAAGAATATGAAAGATTGAAAAAATTAGGGAAAATTTAAAAAATGTTAAAAGAAAAAATCAAAAAAGATTTAATTTGTGCTTTAAAAGAAAAAAAGGAATTGGAGGTTTCAGTTTTGAGGCTTTTGTTAAATTCCATTTCAAACAAAGAAAGAGAAAAAAAATATAATTTAATTAAAAATAATCCTCAATTAAAAAAAGAAGATTTAGAAAAAAAGTCTCAATTGGAAGATAAAGAAATAATTGATGTGGTTTTTTCAGAGTTGAAAAAAAGAAGAGAGACTATTTTGGAATTGGAAAAATCTGATAGAAAAGAGCTTTTAGAGAAAGAAAAAAAAGAAATAAAAATTTTAGAAAAATATCTTCCAGAAAGATTGTCAGAAAAAGAAATTGAAAAATTGGCTAAAGAGATAATAGAAAAAGTAGGAGCTGAAAGTTTAAAAGACATGGGAAAGGTAATGAAAGAATTGATACCAAAAGTAAAAGGAAAAGCAGAGGGGAAATTAGTGAGCGAAATTGTAAGAAAAATTTTAACCTCTTAATCTTTTATGGGAAAAAAGGAAACCGTCTATTTAATTGTTTTTTTAATTTTTATTTTAGCTCTTTTGGGAGCTCTTTTTGTTTGGCCCAAAAATTTTAATTTTCCTTTTTTACCAAAAAAAGAATACAAATTGGGATTAGATTTAAAGGGGGGAGTTAGGCTTTTATATCAAGCTGATCTTTCAGGAATTCCAGAAAACGAAAGAGAAAGTGTAATGTTAGGATTAAAAGATGTAATAGAAAGAAGGATAAATATTTTTGGAGTAAGAGAACCAAGAATTCAAGTTCAAGGAGAAAAATTAATAGTAGAACTGGCGGGAGTTTATGATCCAAAAAAAGCAATTGAAGAGATTGGTAAAACCCCCTTTTTAGAATTTAGAGAAGAAAGAGATGAAAAAGAAAGAGAAAAACTTTTGTCTCAGTTAAAAGATAAATTAAAAGAAAGATTATCACAAAAAGAGTGGGAAGATTTAGAAAAAGTAGGAGAGCAATTTCCCTTTCTTTTCGTAGAAAAAGCAAAAGAACTAAAAATAGATTTTGAGGACCCCTTTTTTAAAAAAACTCCTTTAACAGGGAGATATTTAAAAGGAGCAAAAGTAGATTTTAATCCAACTACTTTTGAGCCCGTGGTTTCTCTTCAATTTAATGAAAAAGGTGCCAAAATTTTTGAAAAATTGACAGAAAAAAATGTAGGAAAAAGATTAGCAATTTATATTGATGGAGTCTTAATTTCTTCACCTGTTGTAAAAGAAAAAATTTCAGGAGGCAGAGCTTTAATTGAAGGAAATTTTACTGCAAAAGAGGCAGAAAAATTAGCTTCAAATTTAAATGCAGGAGCCTTGCCCGTCCCAATAAGTTTGTCTTCCCAAGATGTAATTGGACCTACTTTAGGAAAAGTTTGTTTGGAAAAAAGCTTAAAAGCCGGAATTTTTGGTCTTTTAGCAATTTTCATTTTTATGATCTTGTTTTATAGAATGTTGGGTTTAATAGCTAATTTAGCCTTAATAATTTATGTAATTTTTGTTTTGGCTATTTTTAAGTTAATAGGGGTCACTCTTACTTTAGCTGGAATTGGAGGTTTTATTTTATCAATCGGAATGGCTATTGATGCTAACATTTTAATATTTTCTAGAATGAGAGAAGAAATGAATTTAAAAAAGAGTTTTTCTCAAAGTTTAAAAGAAGGATTTTCTCGAGCCTGGCCAGCAATTAGAGATGGAAATTTTACAACTTTACTTGTTTCTTTAATTTTATTCAGCTTTGGAACCAGCTTTGTTAAAGGTTTTGCGACAACATTGAGTATTGGTATTTTAACCTCTCTTTTTACCGCTTTAGTAGTGACAAAATATTTTTTAAAATGTTTTGAAGGAACAAAATTGGAAAAAATAATTTGGCTTTGGAAATGAAAATGATAAATTTTACAAAATTTAAAAATCTTTATCTTCTAATTTCAGCAATTTTAATTTTTTTTTCCATTTTTTCATTAATAAAATTTGGATTAAATTTGGGAATTGATTTTACTGGAGGAAGTTCTTTGGAAATAGAGTTTTTAAATGAAAGACCTCCTTTAAATGAAATTAAAAAATCTCTATCTAAAATTGATTTAGGGGAGTTTTATTTAAGGGGAGTTGGCAAAAATGGAATAATTTTGGAAATTGAGAAAAAAAATATTAACCCTGATTTGAAAGATAAAATTTTAAAAGAGATAGAAAAATTTGGTAAAATTAAAAACCCAAAAGAGACATTTCATTTCAAGTCAATCAGTCCTACAATTGGAAAGGAGTTAACTCAAAAAGCCAAAATTTTTGTCTTTTTGTCAGTTCTATCTATTTTAATTTATATTGCTTTTGCATTTTTTAAATTAAAAAAACCAATTTCTTTTTGGCAATGTGCTTTAATTTCTATTTTGGCTCTTTTTCATGACATTTTAATTCCTTTGGGTTTACTTTCTTTTTTAAAAATTCCAATTAATATCCCTATAGTTGTTGCCCTTTTAACTATTTTGGGATATTCTATTAATAATACTGTGGTTGTCTTTGATAGAGTTAGAGAAAATTTATTAAAAGAGAGAAAAAGTAAATTTGAAGACACAATTAATCTTTCTCTTTGTCAAGTTCTTACTCGTTCTTTAAATACCTCTTTGACTACTTTATTTGTTTTAATTTCAATATTCTTTTTTGGAGGAGAAACTCTTAAATATTTTGCTCTAACTTTAATTTTAGGAATTATAGCTGGTACCTATTCTTCTTTATTTTTAGTAACCAGCCTTTCTATTGAATGGGCAAAATGGAGGCAGAATTTTTAATTTATCTAAATTTGCTTTTGAGTTATTTTTGGCAATATATAAAATCTTGGTATTGGTTATTTTTGGCTTTAATTTTAGTTTTTCCCAATTTTAAAAAATTTCCTCGTTTGGGATATTGGTGGCATTATTGGAGATATCAAACAAGATTTACTCCTGCTCAAACTCCCAAAATAGTTGAGATAATTTTACCAAAAGAAATTGTCAAACCTATTTCTGCAATGGAAAAATGTTTAGAACAAATATGGAAAGGCTTTTATGAGCCTCCTTATTTTTGGGAATTTTGGTGGCAAGGAAAACATCATCCTATGGATTTTCAATTTGAGATAGTTTCAGATGGAGGAAAAATTACCTTTTATCTTCGAACAGTTTTAGGATATAAAATTGATGCTTTAAAAAGAGCAATTTGGTCACATTATCCTGAAATAGAATTTAGGGAAACCGAAGATTATACAAGGAAAATACCCGTGGATATAGAGAGAAAAGGATGGGAATTTAGAGGAGCTGATTTTGGACTTGAAAAACCTGATATTTGGCCAATTGCCACCTATTTGGATTTTGAAAAACAACCTGAAGCTCTTCCGCCTGGCGAAGAAAGAAGAAAGGTAGACCCTATGTCAATGCTTTTGGAAATTTTAACTCAATTGCAACCCGGTGAAAAAATTTGGATTCAAATTAAACCTTTTCCAATTGGGGGAGAAGAAACCCAAAGTTATGTTAAAGCTGCTCAATCTTTAAAAAATAAAATTGCCCAGAGAAAAGTTTCAAGAGAAAAATCATGGATTGAGTCATTTTTTGATGCTTTAATATCAATAATAGAAGGGAAAAGAGAAAAAAAACAAGAAAAAACAAAGATTGAATTGGAAGCTCCCGAATTGAGAATGACACCTAGAGAAAGACAAATTTGTGAGGCAATAGAAAGAAAATTTTCAAAGTCTCTCTTTTTAGTTTCTTCTATTAGATATATGTATTTTGCTAAAAAGGAAGCAGCATTTCCCCATAGATGGAGGCAAATGTTAAATTTTATAGGTTCTTTTGCAGTAGAAGATATGAATTCTTTTAAAAATGTAGTCCACACTTATACTAAAATTATCAATCCTCCTCCTCTTAATCTTTTTGATAAAAGAAGGCTTTATGTAAGAAAGAGAAGGTTAATAAGATTGTATCAAAATCGGTATGAACCCAGATATCCTTTAGATGGAGATTATAGATGGGCTTATATTGTTTTAAGTTCTGAAGAATTGGCTACGCTTTTTCATTTTCCTACAAGAGCGGTAGCTCCTTCTCCTGGAGTAAAAAGGATTGAGATTAAAAAAGGTGAAGCTCCTCCTGAAGTGCCAATGGAATAAAATATGCAAGAAATTACTTTTATTGGTAAAACCACCTTCAGGAATGAATTAAAAAAATTTGGAATTAAAAAAGAAGATAGAAAAAAACATATTTTAATAATTGGAAAAACAGGAATGGGTAAAACAGAATTGTTGCTTAATATGGCTTTCCAAGATATAAAAAAAGGTTATGGTATAGGTTTTTTTGATCCCCATGGAGAGGCGGCAGAAAGACTATTGGATTTTATTCCTCAAAAAAGAATTAATGATGTAATATATTTTAATCCTGCGGATTATGATTTTCCTTTAGCCTTTAATGTTTTTGAAAGAATAAAGCCTCAAAGGAGGTATTTGGTGGTTTCATATTTAATTAATGTTTTCAAAAGAATTTGGTCTGATGTTTGGAGTAGTTCTTTAGAATATATTTTAGGAAATTGTATTTTGGCTCTTTTGGAATATCCCACCTCAACCATAATAGGAATTTATAGAATTTTGACAGATGATTTTTATAGAAAAAAGGTTGTAGAAAAAATTACAGATCCTTTAGTAAAAAGCTTTTGGCTTCAGGAGTTTCCAGAATATTTTGAAAGGGAAAAAGATACAATTTCAACGATAAAAAACAAAATGGGACAAATAGTATTTAATCCAGTAATCAGAAATATTGTGTGTCAAATAAAATCAAAAATTGATTTTTGTGATGTTTTAAACAAAAGAAAAATTTTGATTGCTAATCTTTCAAGAGCTAAAATTGGAGAAGAAAATTCAGAACTTTTAGGTTCTTTTTTGTTTTTGAGAATACATTTGGCAACCTTGAGAAGAAGCAGTCTCCCACCTCAAAAAAGAGAGGATTTTTATTTATATTTAGATGAATTTTACCATTTTGTCAGCAAAAATTTTGCTACCTTTTTAGCTGATGCGAGAAGATATAATGTGAGTTTAACACTTTCTCACCAATATTTTGGTCAATTGGAACAAATTACTCCTTTTGGAAAAAGTGAAGAATTAAAAACAGCTTTATTAGGAAATGTAGGCACAATAATTTCTTTCAGAGTAGGAGCTGAAGATGCTAGTGTTTTAGAAAAAGAATTTGGTTTTGAATTTAAAGCTTCAGATTTTACTAATTTGCCAAAATATGAAATGTATGTAAAATTAATGGTAAATGGAACAGCGACAAGAGGTTTTTCAGCAATTAGTTTACCACCAATTCCCACACCAAAAGAATCTTTTAGAGAAAAAATAATAAAGGTCGTCAGGGAGAGGTATACCACTCCCCGAGAAATTGTGGAGAAAAAAATGAAAAAATTAGTTCCACTATGATAAAAAAAATCAAAGATTTTGATGTTTTTGAAAAAAGGATTTTGTTAAGAGTTGATTTTAATGTGGATTTAGATGAAAAAGGAAGAATAATTGATGATTTTAAAATTGAAAGGGTTTTGCCTACCATAAATTATTTATTAGAAAAAAAAGCAAAGGTAATTTTGATAAGTCATTTGGGAAGACCAAAAGGGAAATTTGATAAAAAATATAGTTTAAAACCAATTGCTGAGAGATTAGAAAAGCTTTTAAAAAGAAAAATTAAATTTTTACCTGATTGTATAGGTCCTAAAGTAGAAAAAGTAGTAAAGTCAATGAAAGGAGGAGAAATTATATTATTGGAAAATGTAAGATTTTATCCTCAAGAAGAAAAAGGAGACATAGAGTTTGCTAAAGAATTAGCAAAATTGGGACAAATTTATATTAATGATGCTTTTGGATGTTCTCATAGGGCTCATGCAAGTGTTTTTACTATTTGTCAATTTTTACCTTCAGGAATGGGACTTTTAATGGAAAAAGAAATTAATACTCTTTCTCAAGCTATAGAAAAGAAAGTTCCTCCCCTAGTAGCTGTAATTGGAGGAGTGAAAATGAAGACAAAAATTGGTTTGATTGAAAGTCTTTTAAAATCTGCTGATGAAATAATTGTCGGAGGAAAAATAGCTTATGAAATTTTAGCTGCCAAAGGACTTTGTTTGAGAAGTTATGTTCCTGAAGAAGGGGTGGAAAAAATTCTAAATAAAATAAACATTACTAATCCTAAACTTCATTTACCAGTAGATGGAATTGTAGTTTTAAAAGAAAAAGTGGAAGGCTATTGCAGAAATGCAAGTTTGGGTCAAATAAGAAAAGAAGAAGAGATTTTAGATATTGGCCCAGAGACAATTAATATTTTTAAAAGAATAATTCAAGAGGCAAAGACAGTTATTTGGAATGGTCCTTTTGGAAAGTTTGAGAAAGAAGAATTTGCCAAAGGAACTTTAGAAATTGCTGATGCTATAATTAAGAGTAAAGCTTTTTCTATTGTGGGAGGAGGGGATACCTGCACTTTTTTAAGAAAGTACAATTTGATAGACCAATTTGATTTTGTCTCAACTGGAGGCGGAGCAATGCTTACTTTTTTAGAAGGAAAAGAATTGCCAGGTCTTAAAGCTTTAGAAAGTTGAGAAAATTTTTTTATGACTATTAAAAATCTTAAAAAGCTTGCCAAAAGATTAAAAAAAGCTATTGAAAAAAAAGAAAAAATTATTCTTTATGGAGATAGTGATTTGGATGGGGTCACTTCAGTGACCATCTTAAAAGAAACCATTGAAAAACTAGGCGGTAAAATTTGCACAATTTATTTTCCCGATAGAGAAAAAGAAGGATACGGTCTTACTAAAAAAGCTTTAAATTATTTAAAAAAATTTAGCCCTGCTCTTTTAATCATTTTAGATTTGGGAATGAGTAATTTTGAAGAAGTAAGGGAAGGGAAAAATTTAGGTTTTGAAATAGTTATTGTTGACCACCACGAACCGTTAGAAAAATTACCCAAAGCTGACATTTTAGTTAATCCAAAGCAAAAAGGCGACAAATACCCTTTTAAAAAATTGGCAACCGCTGGAATAATCTTCAAACTTTCAAGTTTGCTTTTGGGTAAAAAAATGTCTCAAGAAAAAAAGAAGGATTTTTTACAATTGGTGGCTATTGCTACAATTGCTGATATGATGCCTCAGATAGGAGAAAATAAAATTTTAGTTAAAGAAGGAAAAAAATACATTTTAAATTCCAAGAGACCTGGGATTTTTTCTTTTTTTCAATTACCAGAAATTAAAAAAATAAAAAAATTAGACGATAAAATTTCAAAAATGATTTCTATTTTGAATGTAAGAGAAGTAGAAAAAGGCTTTCCGGCTTCTTTTAGATTGTTAAATACTTCTTTTCCAAAAGAGATAAAAAAAATAATTAAAAAAATTTTAAAAAAACACAGACAAAGGAAAAAGAAAATTGATAGAATGCTAAAATTGGTCCAAAAAAAAACCTCAAAAAATTCTATTGTGTTTTTTGGAAAAGAGGATTTTGAATATCCTTTAATTTCTCAAGTAGCTTCTTTAATTTGTCAAAAATACAAAAAGCCCACTTTCATTTATAAAAAGCTTAAAAAAGAAAGCATTGGAAGCGCCAGAACTCCTTCTAAAATAAATGTTATTGAATTGCTTAAAAAATGCCAAAAATATCTCTTGAGTTTTGGAGGTCATCCTTCAGCTGGAGGTTTTAGGATAAAGAATGAAAATTTGGAAGAATTTAAAAAATGTCTTCTTTTAAATTATGAAAAAAATCATCATTTACACTGACGGAGGTTCAAGAGGAAATCCAGGCCCTGGAGCTATTGGAGTAGTTTTTTGTAATGAAAAAGGAGAAATTTTAAAAAAATATTCAGAATATTTAGGAGAAATTACTAACAATGAGGCAGAATATGAAGCTATAATTTTTGCTTTAAAAAAATTTAAACAACTTTTTGGAAAAAAACTGGCAAAAAATTCAGAAATAGAAATAAGGTCTGATTCTGAGCTGGTAATAAAACAATTAAACGGAGAATATAAGATTTTGGATCCTAAACTTCAAAAATTATTTATTACTCTTTGGAATTTAAAATTAGACTTTAAAAAAATAAAACTAAAATTAATTCCCAGAGAGAAAAATAAATTAGCAGACAAATTGGTTAATCAAATTTTAAATAAAAAATCCCAGTAGGTCTATAAGCCGAATTCTGTCTCGCTAAAAAGCGAGGGTGGTGATCTATCTGAACTTTGGGTTTCCCCAAAGTTTAAGCGGGCTACCAAAATTTGCCCTTGCACCCGATAAGGATTTAGCCGTATCAGTCTGAAGTTACCTTCAGAATTCTCCTTAAAATAAGGAGATCTTCTGAGTCACCTCAGAAGACGTTTCTTTTCGCACCTCGCCATCACTGGCGGTGGGTGTTACCCACTATCTTTAATGGGTGTTCGGACTTTCCTCCCCTTGTTAATTTAACAAGGAGCCACCACCCGACCTACTGGGACCAAATTATAAAATATCCATTTTAAAAATAAAAGTCAATTTTTTAACTTTTTAAACTCTAATTTGGCCTTCCCCTCTTATTATCCATTTATAAGTAGTTACAGCTTCCATTCCCATTGGTCCTCTGACGCAAAATTTTTGAGTAGAAATGCCAATTTCACCTCCCATACCAAAGCAACCACCATCAGAAAATCTTGTTGAGGTGTTGTGAAAAACACAACCAGCGTCAACCTCTTTCAAAAATTGCTCTGCCATCTTTTTATCTTGGGTAATTATTGCTTCTGAATGTCCAGTGGTATAATGGTTAATAAAATCAATTGCTTCTCTTTCGTCCTTTACGGTCTTTATTGACATTCTTAAAGAGAGAAATTCTTTGCCAAAATCTGTAGCTTTTGCCCTTTTTAAAAAAGGATAATTCAAATTTTTTAAAATTTTATAGCTTTCTTTATCAGCTAAAATTTCTACCTTATAATTTTTAATTTCTTTTGCTAATTCTTTTAAAAAAGTCTTTGAAATTTTATAATGCAAAATTAATGTATCTAAAGCATTACAAACAGAAGGTCGCGAAACTTTAGCGTTAATTACAATTTTTGTTGCTATTTTTAAATCAGCTTCTTTATCAACAAAAATATGGCAAACCCCAGCTCCGGTTTCAATTGTTGGAACCAAAGAATTTTCTCTTACAAAATCAATCAGACCTTTTCCTCCCCGAGGAATTATTAAATCAACAAATTCTTTTGCTTTTAAAATTACTTTTATTAAATCTCTTTCTCTCTCTGGAATTCTTAATACTAAATCTTTTGAAAAGTTAGCTTTTTCAAGAGCCTCTTTAATTAAAGCCACTAAAATTTTATTGCTCCTTTCTGCTTCTTCTCCTCCTTTCAAAACTACAGCATTGCCTGCTTTCAAACAAATACTTGAAATTTCTATTGTCACATTAGGTCGAGACTCATAAATTACAGCAACTGTTCCCAGGGGCACAGAAATTTTCTCAAGTAATAAACCATTTTTTAATTTCCTTTTTTCCAAAATTTTTCCTAAAGGGTCTTTTAATTTTATAATCTCTTCAATTCCTTTTACCATATCTTTAATTCTCTTTTCGTTGAGTAAAAGACGATCATATTTTGGTGATTTTGGATCCATTCTTTTTAAATCCTTTTGGTTTTCTTTTAAAATTTCTTTAGCCCGAGAAAGTAAATTTTCTTTTAAAAATTCTAAAATTTTATTTCTTTCAGAAAGGGTAGAGAAAGCCAATTTTGATTGAGACCTTTTTGCTTTAGACAAAAGATAAATCAATTTCTTTTCAGTCATATTTTAATTTTAATTTTTTATTTTTCTCAAAAGCCTTTTTTGCAGCTTCTTTGAAAATTTCAAAAATTTTCTTTTCTTTGAGGGCCTTTAAAAATTCAGAGGTTACGCCTCCCTTGGAAGCTACTTTTTCAACTAATTTTTTTGGATCTTTTTCTTTCTCTTTTTCTTGAAAAAAGAGAGCTCCAGAAAAACTTTTAATTAAAAGAGGCAAAATAAATTTTCGAGAAAATCCTAAATTTTCAAAGCTTCCCAAAATTAATTCCTCAAAAAAGTATAGATATCCTGGTCCACATCCTGAAATCAAAGTTGCTTTATCAATCAGATCTTCACTTTTTACTCTCTTTGACTCTCCCAATTTTTCAAAAATTTTTTTGACAAATTCTCTTTCTTTTTTGTTTAGTCCTTTATCTTTCCAAACTATTGTTCCTTTTCCTACTTTTATCATCAAATTTGGCATTGCCCTAACTATCTTTTTTACTTTTAAAACCCTTTCAAAAAATTCAATATCTATCCCTGCCAAAACTGAAATCAAAACCCTTCTTTTAGAAAATTTTACTTTTTGAATCAAAGAAATCAAATCTTGGGGTTTAATAGCTAAAATTAAAAAATCACTTTTTTCTATTAATTTTTTAATTTTCTCACTTTTGACATTATATTTTTGGCAAATTCTCTTTTCTTTTTGCTTTTCTTTTTCACATATTAATAAATTTTCCTTTTTTATGAGTTTTTTTTCTATAATTTGAGACAAAATAGCTTCTCCAATTGTTCCACAACCCAAAATGCCAATAGTAAATTTAGCTGACATAAAAATTGATTTTAAAACAAAACCAAATTGTCTGCGTGGACGACCTCTTTTGGGAAATATTCTTTTATCTTTTCTTTATTTAAAAAAGAATTCAAAACACAAAGCTCTTTTGAAGAATAATTCACCTTTCCAATGGCAAATATTTCTCCCCAAATATCGCAAATGTTAATAAAATCTTTTTTTCTAAAAAAACCTACCACCTTTTTAATGCCAACCGCTAATAAACTTTTTCTTGAAAAAAGAGCTTGTTTTGCTCCTTCATCTACAAATATTTTCCCTTGAGAAAGACTTGCCACTAACATTCTTTTTTGTCTTTCTGAAAGAGATTTTTTTGAAGGTAAAATTTTTGTCCCAATTTCTTTACCCAAAAACAAATCTCTTAAAGAGTTTTTCTTTTTTCCATTGATAATAAAAACCTCTATTCCTCCCAATGTTGCTAACTTTGCTGATCTTAATTTTGAAACCATCCCTCCTCTTGAAATAGGACTAAATCTTTGAAAGCAAAATTGTCTTTCAATCTCTTTGTTTACATTTTTAATTTCTCTTATTATTTTGGAAGAATCAAAAGACTGATAAATACCATCTACATTAGAAAGAAAAACCAATTTGGAAGAATTAGTAATTAAAGCTACAGCTGTTCCTAAAGAATCGTTTTCTCCAAAGTTTTTTTCATCAAAGACTAAAGGATCATTTTCATTAATAATGGGTAAAATATTCTTTTGTTGAAGAAATTTTTTAAGTAAATTTTTTAAACTCTCACATTTTTCATAGGAGACAAACATATCCTTTTGTAAAAGAAGCTGGGCTACCTTTAAATTAAAAGAGCTAAAAATATCTTTATAAAGGCTTATTAAATCTACCTGGCCCATGGCACTTGCTACTCTATAATCGTAATTTTGATTTTTTTCTTTTACTATCTTTTTTCCAAAACCCCTGGCTCCCGAAGAAACAATATAGAAAAAATACCCTTTCTTTAAAAGAAAAGAAATTTGCTCTCCCAAATGAAAGATCACTTTTTTGTTAACTCTCAATTTTTCGTTTAAAATCACCCTTGTCCCAATTTTTAGGGTGGCTATTTTCATATTATTATTTTAACTTTTGTTTTTATTTTTTCCAAAACACCTTATGCAATATTTTTATCTCTTGCAGGAAATTTTCTATTAAGTATGATATAATTATAATTTGATGATTAAAAAATGGGATTTCTTTCTTTTTTAAAAAGGGAAAGTCCCGAAATAAAAGTAGTTTTAGATATTGGGACAAAAGCAATAAAAGGTTTAGTTTTAGAAGAAAAAAAAGATAAGGTTTTTTTGAGAGGAATGGCAAAAGAATATTACGATGAATATAGACCCTTTTTTACTCTATTTTTTGAAAAAGAGATATTAAAGACAGCTTTTTTGAGTGTAATATCTCAATTAGAAAAGAATATAAAAGGAGAAAGGGTATCTTTAATTTTAAATTTAGGACCTACTTTTTCCATTTGCAAGATAAAATGGATAAGCCAAAAAAGAGAAAAGCCAAGGATTAGTATTTCTCAAAAAGAAAAAAAAGAAATTTTGAAAAAAATAGAGGAAAAAGCCAAAAAAGAAATTTTAAGAGAGTTTTCTTTTAAAAGAGGAATTTTAGCCAAAGATCTCCAAATTTTGGATTTTAAAATTTTAGAGGAAAAAATAGATGGCTATTTGGTTCCAGATATTCAAGGTTATAAAGGAGAGAGGATAGAAGTTAAGGTTTTTTTAATTTTTGGTTTGAGAGATTATTTGAATTTTTTTGTCTCGCCTTCTTTTATTTCAAATCAAATAAAGTCAAAAAGGTTAATAATTTCTTGTCAAATTAATGGGTTATTGTATTTTTTATCAAGGTTTAAATTAGAAGGATTTTTTTTAGATGTAGGTGGAAAAATTACTCAGATATTAAAAGCAAAAAATGGAAAATTAAAAGAGGTTGCCGAAATCTCAGTTGGAGGAGAAGATTTTTCTAAGGAAATTGTAGAAAATTTGGGAATTTCTGAAAAAGATGCCAGAATTTTAAAAGAAAGATATTCTGAAAGAAAAATAAGCGAAGATTGCCGACAAAGAATTAAAGAATTTCTTGAAATTCCTCTCAAAAATTGGCTAAATGAAATAAAGGAAGTATTGAAAGAGTCAAATAAAGAAGTTTCAAAAATTTTTCTTTTTGGGGGAGGAAGTCTTTTGCCAGAAATTAAAGAATCTTTAGAAAATGAAAATTTTGAGGTAGATTTTCTAAAGATTCCAGATTTTAATTTGCCCTGCCAATTTTTACCTTGTATCTTAAGTTATTATGGCACAAAAAGTTTTTGATATTTTACCACCCAAAAAGAGAAAGAAAATTATAATAAAATCTGAAAGGAAATTTCCAAAAAGTTTTTTCTTTTGGATTTTTTTATTTTTTGTTTGTTTGATTTCTTCTTTCTTTTTTGCTTCATTTTATTTTTCTAAAGCAGAAATAGAGATTTACCCTCAAATTAATGAATTAACCTTTGAGACCAAAATTGAAAATTTAAAAGGACAAATAATTGAAGAGACAAAAGAAAAATTATTACCATTTTCAGCTAGTGGAGAAAAGGTGAAAAAAGAATATGCCAGAGGAAAAATTAGAGTTTATAATAAATCTTCAGAATCTATCACTCTAATTAAAAGAACTCGTTTTCTTTCAGCAGAAGGCAAACAATTTCGGATTTTAAAACAAATTACAATACCTCCAAAAAGTTACTTAGATGGAGTAGAAGTGAAAGCAGAAGAACCAGGAGAAGAATACAACATTCCTCCTACTACTTTTTCTGTGCCAGGTTTAGTAGGCACCAATTTATATTCTTTGGTTTATGGAGAGTCTTTTACCAAAATGGAAGGCGGTTTTACTGGAAAAGTAAAATATGTTACTAAAGAAGATTTGGAAAAGGCAAAAAAGGCAATTTTGGAAAGAGCTTTTGAATACGGAAAAAAATCCTTAAAAGAAAAATATTCTAAAGATTATGTTTTATTGGAAGATTTATTATATCAACAAATAATAGACAAATATCCAGTAGGTCTTACTGGTCCGGGAGCAGAATTGAGTATTTTTTATTTTAAAGCTAAAGTAAAATCAAGAGCTTTGGCTTTTGAAAAGAAAAAAATAAATGAGTTTTTAGAAAAATTTTTATCAGAAAAAATCCCTCCTTCTCAAAAGTTAATTAAAAATAGTGTTAAGGTAAATTTTTCTGTTTTAGAAAAAGACCTTAAAGAAAAAACCGCTACTCTTTCTTTAAATATTTTTGCAAAAGCCTATTTTCTTCCCGATTTTTCAGATTTGAAAGAGAAAATAAGAGGAAAAAATTTATCTCAAGCAAAAATTTTTTTGGAAAGCCAATACAATATCTTAAAAGCAGAAATTAAAATTTCTCCCTTTTGGGTAAAAAGTTTGCCAATAAAAAAAGAAAAAATTAAATTCAAATTGAAAATTTAAAAAAAATTTAAACTAAGACTTTTTTTCTTTCGAGGTGTCAGTTTCCTTTGGTTTTGGTTTTTTGTGTTTTGGAATCTTTTTCCCTTCAATTATTTTTTCTGAGACTAATAAATTGTAAACTGTCTCTGAGGGTTTAGCTCCTAAAGAAAGCCAATGTTGAATTTTATCTTTTTTTAAGACTTTCTCTTTTGTTAAAGGATTTAAAAAGCCTACTTCTTCTACGAAATTGCCTCCAGTGGGAGGATTTTTCTTTTCCGTGACTATAATTTTAAAACAAGGTTGATTCTTTTTGCCAATTCTCATTAGTCTAATTACTAACATATAAAACTCTTTTTCAAATTTTCTTTTTTTATTCCCAACCTTTTGATTTTAAAGCATTTTTTGCTGCTTCAATTTCTGCTTCTTGTTTTGAAGTGCCCTCTCCTTTTGCTACTAATTTCTCTTTCAAAAATACTCCTACTAAAAAATGTTTTTTATGATCTGGACCCCATTCTTTTAAAACCTTATAAGTGGGGGTAACATTTTCTTTTTCTTGGGCTATTTCTTGAAAACGAGATTTAGCATTTTTAAAAAGATTTTTTTCAATAATTTCAGGGAGTTTTGTTATTAAATATTTTTTTATAAATTGTCTGCATTTCCGATAACCTTTATCAAGATAAAGAGCGCCAAGGAAAGCTTCAAATGTATTAGCTAAAATATACATTCTTCCTTTTCCAAATTCTTTTTCCTCGCCCTTAGAAAGCAACAAAAAATCATTAAATCCTAATTCTTTTGCTACTTTAGCTAACATTTTTGAATTTACCAAAGCTGCTTTCCAATGGGTTAATTCTCCTTCTGATTTTTCTGGATATTTTTTATATAAAATCTCTGTCACAATAAATCCTAAAACTGCATCACCCAAAAATTCTAATCTTTCGTTATGGGGAAGAGAAATTTGGGGATGTTCATTTAAATAAGAGCGATGTAAGAAAGCTTCAATTAAAATTTTTTTGTTTTTAAATTTCAAATTAAGCTTTTTTTCCAAGACACTGAAATCTTTCATAACCTTTTTTTATAAATTGTTCCCAAAACTCCATTTACAAATTTTCCTGAATTTTCACCTCCAAATGTCTTTGCTAATTCTATTGCCTCATTTATAGCAACTTTTGGTGGAACTTCTTTTTTATTTCCATATAACAATTCCGCCACTCCTATTCTTAATACATTTCTGTCTATTAAAGTAATCTTTTCTAAAGGCCATTTAGAAGAAGTTTCCTGTATAATTTCATCTAACTCTTTCAGGTGAGAAATAATTAAATTAACCAATTTATAAATAAAAGGCTTTTCAATCTTTTTCTTTGTTTTGATTTTTTCAAGGTTTCTTTTTAAAATTTTTTTTAAATCTTGCTTTCTTTCACAACATTCCCATTCATACAATGTCTGCAAAACAATTTTTCGCGCTATTCTCCGGTTTGCCATATAATTTTTAGATTTAAAAGAGCTTTAAATCATTTTTTAACTTCTTTCTTTTCTTTAATTTCTTTCTCTCTTTTCTTTTTTTCTTTTTTATCTAATTTTTTTAAAACATCAATTACTTCTCTTCCTTTGTAGTATCCACAATAAAGACAGACACGATGAGGCAAAACCATTTTACCACATTTGGGGCACTTTATCAAATGAGGCCACTTCAAATAAATATGCATTCTCCTTTGTTTACATTTTGATTTTGTAAGTCTATGTTTTGGAACTCCCATATTTTTAAATTCTCTAACTATAAAAAAAAGCGAGAGAGGGGAATCGAACCCCCGACTGTTCCTTGGCAAGGAACCGTTTTTCCACTAAACTACTCTCGCTTAATAATTTTTATTTTATCAATTTTAAAAAAAGTGTCAAATTTTTGCTACTCTAAATTTAAAGATAACTCCCATTTTATCAATTCTTCAACTTGTGTCAATTTTCTCTCCAAATTGGGATGAGGACGCTTGTTTTCTGTAAAACATTTTTCTTTTATCTGATTAATTTGCTCTTCTATTTGTGTTTTGAATCTATCAAAAATTGCTTTTTCTTGAGGAGCCTTTTCTTTTAAAGAAGTAATTGAATTTATCCCCATTTCTAAAATTCTTGGAGGAAGATTAACAGAGAAGAGGGGAAGATATTTAACATAAGATGAAGGCTGAGCTTTTCCTTTTTCAAATTTTATTCCATATGTTAATAAGGTGCCACTGGAAGTATTTCTTTCTAAAAGTCTTTTTTGTTTTTCGAAAAGCGAAAGCGAAAAGGGAGGGTTTACTGAGACATCAATAGTAAAGTCTATGTTTCCTGTTTTTTTATTTACTACAAAAAGATCAACTTTATTTACTCTATCATCATAAAGAGAAGTTCTCAGAACTAAAAAATTATCTCCTAAAAACTTTTGGAGCAAAAGACAAACAAAAATTTCTCCTTTTTCTCCTTTTCTTTCTTTTTCTATTTTTTCTATTTCCTCTAATGTTAATTCTCTTTTGTATTGATTTCTCTTTACTTCTTTTAGTGTTTTTATATCTTCATTTACTCTTTCTTCAGAAAGAATATCTTTGAATTTTTTCATATCAATTCTCAAATTTTCATTTACTGGCACTCCCACTTTTCTTAAATTATTAACTTGCTCCCTTAATAACCTTTCTAATTTATTATTTTCTTTTTCCTCTTTTTGAAATCTTTCAAAATTTTCAATTCTTTTTTTTCTCATGAATTTGTTTGAAATTTTTTAATTTTTTGTTTTCTTTGGTAGTAATTTATCAATCTTGTGGCATGAATTCTTATAAAGCCAATTGAATTTTGAGGATCAAATCCCTTATCAATCTCCATACTTGATTGTTCTTTATTATATAAAGAAAAAGGCGATTGTCTGCCAGTAATGATTACATTTCCTTTATATAAGGTTAATCTTACTTTTCCACAAATGAATTCTTGAGTTTTGTCAAAAAAAGTTCTTAAAACCTCCATTTCTGGAGAAAACCAAAATCCAAAATATACCAACTGGGCAAACTTTGGAATTAACATGTCTCTCAAATGCATTACCTCTCTATCCATAGTTAGACCTTCCAAATCTCGGTGTGCTTTTATTAAAACCGTTCCTGCTGGCGTCTCATAAACTCCTCTTGATTTTATTCCCAAAAATCTATTTTCTACAATGTCTATTCTTCCAATTCCATTTTTTCCAGCCAAATCATTTAAATAAGTAAAAAGTTCTAAGGCTCCTTCTTTTTCAGTTCCGTCTGTTAAATTTTTCACTTTTTTTGGATTTCCTTTTTCAAATTCTATTTCAATTTCTGTTTCTTTTTCCGGAGCCAGTTTTGGAGAAACACTCATTTGAAACATTTCTTCTTTTGGTTTTGTCATTGGATCTTCTAATTCTCCTCCCTCAAAAGAAGTATGCATAATATTTTCATCTATACTCCAAGGTTTTTGAGTGAAATTTTTTGGAAAAATCCCATGCTTTTTAGCATATTCAATTTCTGATCTTCTTCCTTTAAATTGGCTTAAAAATTCTTTATCTTTCCAAGGCGAGATTATTTTAATTTGAGGGCAAAGGGCAAGATAAGTTAACTCAAATCTTACTTGATCGTTTCCTTTACCTGTGGCTCCATGGGCTACAGCTTCAGCTTTTTCTTTTTTGGCAATTTCAATTTGAGTTTTTGCTATTAAGGGTCTTGAGCAAGCACTTCCCATCAAATATTTTCCTTCATAAACCGCATTTGCTCTAATTAAAGGAAAAATAAATTCTTTAACAAATTCTTCTTTTTTGTCTATCAAATAAAATTTTGAAGCTCCACATTTTAAAGCCCTTTCTTTAATTTCTTTGAAATTTTCTTTTTGTCCTAAATCAACAGTTAAAGCTATTACTTCATATCCTTTTTGAGCTAACCAATGTAAAATAACTGAGGTATCAAGTCCTCCACTATAAGCTAAAACAACTTTCCCTTTTGCCATCTTTAAATAGAGATTTTTCTCAAAGCCTTTATTCTTTCTTCAATAGGAGGATGAGTCATAAATAATTTTAAAAACCAACTTTCTGCCTTTTTTCCTTTAAAAGGACAAATAAAAAACAAATGGGCAACAGAAGGATTTGAAACTTTTGACAAGCTATTGTCTCTTGAGATTTTTTCTAAAGCCCTTGCTAATCCTTCAGGATTTTTGGTCAAAAGAGCACCAGTAGCATCAGCTAAAAATTCTCTTTTTCTTGAAATTGCCAATTGAATTAAAGTAGCTGTCAAAGGAGCCAAAATAGCAGCTATTAGTCCTAAAAGAATTAAAATTCCATTTCCTTCTCTTTCATCTCTTTTCAATCCTCCCCAAAAAGCAATTCTTAAAAAGAAATTTGATAAAATAGCAACAAAGCCAACCAAAGTGACAACCATTGTTTGCAATAACATATCTTTATTTCCAATATGAGCCAATTCATGAGATATTACCCCTTCTAATTCTTCTTTTTCCAATTTTTCTAAAAGCCCTCTGGTTAGAGCAATTGATGCGTGATTTTGATCTCTTCCAGTAGCAAAGGCGTTTGGTTGTTCATCATCAATAATATAAATTTTTGGAGTAGGCAAATTAGCTTTTTTGGCTAAATTTTCAACTAATTGATAAAGCTGAGGATTTTCTTTTTTTTGAATAGGTTTTGCTTTGGTAATACTCAAGACTATTTTGTCTGAATACCAATAACTTAAAAAACTCTGAAAAATAGCAAAGACTACCGCTATCCATAAAATAAATGAATTTTGCAACAAATAACTAAAAAGCCAACCTAAAAAAATAACAAAAATTAAAAAAGAGGCAATTAAAATCCAAGTTTTTTTGATGTTTTTTTTAGCTTGATTGTATAAATTAGACATTTAAAGAGTTTAAGATTTTATGCCCTCGAAGGGACTCGAACCCTTATCAGAAGCTCCGCAAGCTTCCATTTTCTCCAATTAAACTACGAGGGCGGAGAGTTTTTAGTTCTTTTTCTTATATCAAATTTTTCTTCCCAAATCAAGTCAGAAAAGTCTTCTTTTTTCATTCTTTGGAGAAAAATTATTCCATCTAAATGGTCATTTTCGTGTAAAATTACTCTTGTCTGAAAAGGATGAATGGTTTTTTCTGTTTTTTCTTTGCCTTCCAAATCTAAATATTTTATTTTCAAATAATTTGGTCTTTCTACTTTTCCATAAAGAGTAGCATAAAAGACACTAAGACATCCTTCCAAATCAATGTTGGTTTCTAAAGAGCATTCTAAAATTTTTGGATTAATATAAGCTTTAAATCCAATATTTGGAATTTTTTGAGAATACCTTTCATTAGATTCAATATTAATCACAAAGACTCTTTTTAAAATTCCAACTTGGGGAGCAGCTAAACCTACTCCTCCATAATATTTCATTGTTTCTTTTAAAATTTTTACTATTTCCTCTGCCTCTTTAAGATCTTTTACTGGTTCTGATTTTAAAAAAAGAACTTTTCCATCTTCCTTTCCTACTTGTTTTGGCAAAATAACCTTCATATTTTTTTATTTTAAAAATAATTTTCAAAAAAACAATAAAGGCAAATTCTAACAAGAGTCAGATCCTTGTAAATTTTTTGGTATAATAATTAAATTTCAGGAAAGCTGGTTTTTTAAAAAATGTATACCAAGTGCTTGAAATTTTGAAAAACTTCAAGGAACTTTTCAGTTTAAAGATAAAAATAAGGAATTAAATTTTTAATAGCTTTTTGCTAAAATTTTTTTTAAAAAATGGCAAGGAGGAGGAAAAGAAAAAAGGAATTGAAGGTAATAATAAAAAAGGTAACAAAAAGAGGGAGAAATTTTTGGATTTGGTTTAAAAAATCTTTTTTGAAAAAGAAAAAGAGAAAAAGAAAAAAACAAAAAAAGAATTTGAAAGAATTGAATTTCCTCTTTTTCCTTCTTTTTTTTGGTTGGCAAGTAAAGTTGGCTTTTGTCAAAATTAAAAAGAAAATCTTTTTGCCATTTAACAGGAACAGAGGCTAAGGTTGTTTTATCATGGTTTCATTTCGGGGTTTTTTCCAGCAAAAAAGGCGGGAACAATGAATCCCGTGGAAGCTCTGAGGTATAAATAAAATTTGATTTTCCAAGAAAGTGTGATATTTAATTAAATAAAGATATGAAATTTGAAAAAAGTAAGATTTTTGAGAGGAGAGAAGAAGAAAAAGAGTTAGAGAAAGAAGCAAGAGAATGGATAAAAGAAATTTTATTTCATCTTCAAAAAGAGAGAGAAGAGGTACCAGACACAGTTGCTTTAGAAATAAATCAAGCTTTATTAAATAATCTTGAGTTTTTTGGATTTCCTACTAATGGAGAGACAAAAAAAGAAGGTGAAGTAAAAGTGATAGACTTTTCAGAAATAGAAAGAAAAATAAGAAAAATAAAAAATGAGATAATTGAAAGTTGTAGGGATTTTTTAGAAAAAGGCAAAGTTACAGAAGATTTAATAAAAATTTTAAATCTCTTTAGTGAAAAGGAATGTTCTTTAGAAAAAGAAGTTGAGTTAAAAAACCAAGTTGAAACAGCTCAAAAAGAACTTTCAAGAATAGAAAAAAAAGGCGCTCCTCAATCACAAAAAGAAATTTTGCAAAAAGAAATAAAAGATGCCAAAGAAAGTTTAAATGAAATAAAAGAAAAAAAGAAAAAGATAATTGAATTTTTGATAAAAAGGTCTAATGAAAAATAAATAATTTAAAATTTTATGACAATTAAAGAAATAAAAAGTCAAAAAGCTCCTCAACCTGTAGGATGTTATTCTCAGGCAATAGAAGCTGGAAATTTGATTTTTTGTTCTGGTCAAATTGGGATTGATCCTGAGACTGGAAAGTTATTAGAGGGAATAGAAAAACAGACAGAACAAGTCTTAAAAAATTTGAAGGCGGTATTGGAAGCTGGAAATTCTTCTTTAGATAGAGTAGTAAAGACAACTATTTATTTGACAAACATTCAAGATTTTCAAAAAGTGAATGAAATTTATAGTAAATTTTTTGGTTCACAAAAACCAGCCAGAGCGACAGTTGAGGTAAAAAGTTTACCAAAAGGAGCTCTAATAGAAATTGAAGCTATTGCCTTAAAGTGAAAATTGGAGGGATTTTTTGAGGATTTTAATGGTTATTGAAATAAAAGAAATTTTTGTTTATTAAAGATAAAAAAGAAAGCAGTAATGAAAATAAAGGTCCTTTCCATCTTTATAAAACTAAAAATAAACTATGGCTAAAATAAATTTTGGTGGAGTTTTAGAAAATGTAATTACAAAAGAAGAATTTCCTTTAGAGAAAGCCAGAGAGGTTTTAAAAGATGAAATTATAGCTGTTATTGGATATGGAGTGCAAGGACCTGCTCAATCTCAGAATTTAAGAGATCAAGGTTTTAATGTCATTGTTGGTCAAAGAAAACCTTCGCCCCAATGGCCCGAAGATAAATGTTGGGAAAAGGCAATAGCTGATGGTTGGAAAGAAGGAGAAAATTTGTTTGAGATTGAAGAAGCGGTAAAAAGGGGGACAATAATTTGTCTTTTGGTTTCTGATGCAGGTCAAATTGCCATTTGGCCAAAAATAAAAAAATACTTGACAAAAGGAAAGGCTCTTTATTTTTCTCATGGTTTTGGGATTGTTTATTCAAAATATACAGGAATTGTCCCTCCCAAAGATATTGATGTGATAATGGTGGCTCCAAAAGGAGCAGGAAGAACAGTAAGGAAATATTTTTTGGAAGGAAAGGGAATTAATGCCTCTTTTGCCATTTATCAAGATGCTACAGGAAAAGCCAAAGATAGGGTTTTAGCTATGGGAATTGGAATAGGGGCTGGATATTTATTTGAGACAACCTTTGAAAAAGAGACATTTTCTGATTTAGTGGGAGAAAGAGGAGTTTTAATTGGGGCTTTGGCTGGAATTATGGAAGCTCAATATGAGTTATTAAGAAGAAAAGGACATTCTCCTTCTGAGGCTTTTAATGAGACAGTTGAAGAATTAACCCAAAGTTTAATTCCCTTAATTGCTGAAAATGGAATGGATTGGATGATCGCTAATTGCTCAGCTACTGCCCAGAGAGGGGCTTTAGATTGGAAAGATAAATTTAAAAAAGCAGTAGAGCCGGTTTTTGAAAAATTATATGAAAAGGTAGCTTCAGGTGAAGAAGCAAAGAGAGTAATTGAGATGAATAGTCAACCAGATTATGCCCAAAAATTGGCAAAGGAATTAGAGAAAATAAGAAATTCAGAAATGTGGCAAGCAGGAGCTAAAGTAAGAGAATTGAGACCAGAAAGAAGAGCCCAAAAATGAAATTATGAAAAAGAAAAATTCTAAAAAAAAGAAAATAAAAAAAGAGCATTTTGAAATTTTATTGGAAGATATAAATGATAAAGTTTCTTTAACAATAGAAGCAATTGAGGGATTAGAGATAAAATTTGATAAAAGATTTGAAAAGATAGAAAAAGAGATTAAAGAGATTAAAGAAGAATTAGCTTTACATCGCCAAATTTTAAGAGAACATTCAAAGATTTTGAAAGAGCACTCAAATATTTTAAAAGAACATTCAAAGATTTTAAAAGAACACTCAAAGATTCTTCAAGAACACTCCGCCCTTCTACAAGAGCATTTAAAGATTCTCCAAGAGCATTCAAAGATTCTAACCGGTCACACCAAAGATATTTCTACTTTAAGGCGCGATGTTGAAATTATAAAAGAAGACATAATTTTTATTAAAAATAATCTTAAAAAGAAGGTTGATGTTGAAGAATTTTATGCTTTAGAAAAAAGAGTAGCTCTTTTGGAGAAAAAAATTGGTTAAACTAAAAAAATTCTCTTGAAATGAAAAAAGTAATTATTGGAGGGACATTTGATATTTTACACAAAGGGCACGAAATACTTTTTAAAAAAGCTTTTCAATTGGGCAAAGTAACTGTTGGTTTAACCTCAGATAAATTTGCTCAAATTTTAAGAAAAAGAAAGGTTGAGGATTTTGAAACAAGAAAAAGAGATTTGAAAAAATTTATAAAAGAAAAATTTAATCAAACTCCAAAAATAATAAAAATTGATGACATTTTTGGCAATACTTTGAAGGAAGATTTTGATTTTATTGTTGTCTCAAAAGAAACTTACAAAAACGCCTTAAAGATTAACAAAGAAAGAAAGAAATTGAAAAAAAAAGAAATTAAAATTGTAAAAATTGACATGGTTTTAGCTGAAGACGGAAAGAGAATTTCTGCAGAGAGGATAAGGAAGGGAGAGATTGATAGAGAAGGACAGCTTTGTGTTTTTTGCAAAATTGTAAAGGGTGAAAAAAAGGCTTTAAAAATTTGTGAGACAGAAAAATTTTTAGCTTTTTTAGATAAAAATCCTAGAAATCCTGGTCATACCTTAATTGTTCCTAAAAATCATTTTAAATGGATCTGGGACATTCCTTATATTGGAGAATATTTTGAATTTGCCAAAAAGATTGCTTTAGCCTTGAGAAGAACTTTTGAAACTGAATGGATAATTTGTCCAGTATTGGGAGAAGAAATCCCTCATGCCCATTTACATTTAATTCCCAGATTTAAAGGAGATAATTTTAATTATCGTCCCCCAAAAATTAAAAATATTCCAGAAAAAGAAATGAAAAAAATTCAAAAGAAAATAAAAAAATCTCTAAATTCTCACAATCTTTAAATTTTCAAAAATATCTCCCTTTGAAGAAAAATTATAAATGGCAATTTTTCTCTCTTTTTTGTAAGCTAAAGATGTAAAGAGAGTCAAACACCGATTTTTAAACATAAACAAAGGAGCGTCTGGTTGGTGGGCTCTAATTAAAATTTTTTTGTTGAATTTTTTCATTAATTTAAAAAAATAATCTCTTCCGAATTGAGGTCTTCCCGAGAGAAAGTCTATTCCCAATTTTTCGCCATCTTTTTCTAAAAAATCTCCCCAGACAATTTGAAACCAATTTTCACTTCCCAATTTAATTTCATTCACTTTTTCTAAATTTTCTATTTCAGGTAGGGCTCCATGTAAAGCGATAATATCTTTTGTTATTGCTACCAAAGGTAATTGAGGAAGAGCTTGGCTATAAAATTGATATTCTTTTTGACTTAAACTTTCCCAAAATTCCGCAGGTGAAAATTTTAAGATAGGATAGCCTTCATGATTTCCTTGAAGCAAAATTATTTGCTCTGGATATTTTTCTTTCATTTCTAATAAAAAATCTATATTTTCTTTTGAATTTTTTCCTCTGTCTACATAATCTCCCAAAAAGACAATTTTGTGTTCAGGTTTAAAATAATTTTCAATTACTTTTTTTGTAGTTGAAAAATCTCCGTGGGTGTCTCCAACAAAAATAATTTTTTTTGCTTTCTCTATTTTTACTAATTTTTCCTCTTTCATTTTCAAAACCTCACTTTTTATATAAATTTGACAGGGGTCTGACCCCTATCAAATTAAAAATTAACAAAAACTTTAAAATAAATCAAAACTTTTTGAGAGAGAAAATCCCAAAAATTGAATTTTAAAAGAGGTTCTGATATTTTTAAAATAAATTATGAAGATTTTACATACTGCAGATTTACATTTAAAAAATTATGGAGATGAGAGATGGGAAGCCTTAAAAGAGATTTTAGAAATTGGGAAAAGAGAGAAAATTGATATTTTAGCAATAGCAGGTGATCTTTTTGACAAAGAGGTTTTTTCTCAACAATTGAGGCCCAAAATTAGAAATTTGTTTTCTCTTTATCCCTTTCAAATTGTAATTTTGCCCGGCAATCATGATAAAGAAGCTTTTGAAGAAGGTTGGGATTTTGGAGAAAACACAAAAATTTTAAGAGATATAGATTGTCCTTATGAAAATGAGAAATTGCGTATTTTTGGTTTACCTTTTTCATATCAAAATGAAAAGGAAATTTTAGAAAAGCTTTATTATTTAAATACAAAAATTAAAACTGACAAGAAAAACATTCTTTTGTATCATGGAGAATTATTAGACAGCTCTTTCTCAAGTGAAGATTTTGGCAACGAAGAAAAAAGATACATGCCAGCCAAACTCTCTTATTTTAAAGAGTTAAAAATAGATTATGTTTTAGCTGGTCATTTTCATACCCATTTTGATTTGAGAAAGATTTCAGAAAAAAAATATTTTGTTTATCCTGGTTCTCCTATTTCAATTACAAAAAAGGAATTGGGAAAAAGAAAGGTAAATTTGTTTGAATTGGGAGGTCCTCCAAGAGAATATCTTTTAAATACTCCTTATTATCAAGAAAGATTAATAGAAATTTTTCCAGAAAATGAAAATCCAATAGAAAAGGTAAAAGAAGAATTGGAAAAAATTTTGCCTTTTGAAAAAACAATTTTAATTTTGAGAGGTTTTATAGATAGCAAATTGATTAAAAAAACAGAAGTGGACTTGAGAAAAGAAATAGCCAAAAAATTTTTTGAAAAATGTAAAAAATGTAAAAAAGAAGATTTTATTTTTGAAGTTCAAGATATTTCTAAAATAATGGAAGATGAAATTTTTAGAGAATTCATAAAAAAACTCAAAGAGAAAAATTTACCCAAACAAAAAGAAAAAGAAATTTTTGAAATAGGAGTGAAAGTGATGATGGAAATATGCAAATAAAAGAGATTTATTTGAGAAAATACGGACCCTTAAAATTTAAAAAAGAGCTTAAATTGTCTCAATTTAATTTGATTTTTGGAAAAAATGAAGAAGGCAAAACTTTAACTTTGGAAGCTTTATTAAAATTGCTTTTGGGAAAAAAACAAACGAAAAGATTAAATGAAATAAATAGAGTAGAAGAGTTTCCAGAAGGTTATTTAATATTGGAAGATTCTCAAAAAAGAGAATGGAAATTTCCAGAAAAAGGGAATATTTCTCAATTGATGGGTTTGAAATCTTTTGAGTGCCAAAATCTTTTTGTTATCAGAAATAGCCAACTTTCTATTGCCAGAGAATTTTTAACTGATCTTACCGCTCATTTGGTTGGTTTACAAAGAGATAAATTTAAAAAGATAAAAGAAAAACTTTTGGAAATAGGAAGACTAAATTCCCAAGGGGAGTTTAGAAATATTAAAGAGGAAAAATTGAGAGAAAGGTTTGAGAAAGCAAAAGAGTTAATTGATGAAATTGAAGATTTTTTAGAAAAAATAAAAAAAAGAAAAATAGAAAATTTGGAGGAAAAATTAGTAAAACTACAAAAAGAAAAAGAAAAAATTAAATGGGAATTGAAGCAATTGGAAAAAGCAAAAAAGAGAAAAGAATATGAAAGAGCAAATTGTCTTTTAACAAAACTTGAAAAAATTGAGCCTCAATTGAAATTTTTGGAAAAATACAATCAAAAAGACTTTCTCAGCTGGAAGATTTCTCAAAGAGAGATAAGTGAAATAGAAAAAAAATTAATAGATATACAAAGAGAAATTAAAGAAAGAGAAAATGAGTTAAAAACTGAAAAAGAAAAACTTTCCCAGAAAGAAAGAATATTTTTTGATTTGGAACAAAAAAAGAAAATATTATCAGAAAAAATAGACCAAAATGAGATAAATTTAGCCAAAGAAAAGCTTTTACAAATAGCAGAAAGAGAACAAAAAAGTAAATTTTTAAATTTAGTTTTTATCTTTTCTTTTTTTGCTTTTATTTTTTCTCAAATTTCTCTAATTTTGTTTCAAAAACTTTTATTATTTTATTTTCTCGCAAGTTTATTTTTAATTTTAGCTTTAATTTCAGGATTTTTAATATTTCAATTTGAAAGCCAAAAAGGGTGGCTCAAAAAAATATTACAAAAAAACAAATTAATTTTTTCAAAAATAGGAATTGAGATAAACTCTATAAAAGAAATTTTTTCGGTTTTAGACAAAATAAATAAAGATTATGAAAGCGAAAAAAGAGAAAAGGAAAAGTTAGAGTTGGCAAAAAATACTTTAATTCATGATATAGAAAGACTAAAAAAAGAGTTAAAAAGAGAAAGAGAGAGGATGGAGAAAGAAAAAGAAAAAATAGAAAAAATAGAAAGGGAATCTGGAGAAATTTCTTTGGAAAGTTATTTTAAAAAATTAGAAAAGAAAAATGAGTTAGAAAGAGAAAGAGAAAAGATAGAGGGTATTTTAAAAGAAGATTTTGGCGAAAATTTTAAAGAAAAAATTAAAAAACTTGAGTTTTATAAAAATGAAGCAAAAAATATAGACTATGATGAAAAAAAAGAAAATGTTTTAAAAGAAAAAGAGGAAAAAATAGAAAAAGAAATTGAAGATGAAAATGAAAAATTAAAAGAAATAGAGAAAGACACAAATGAAATAGCAATAAAAGCTTGCCAGATTTTAAGAAAGGAAGTTTTGTGTCAAAATATTTCGGATTTAAAAAAACTCAAAAGGGAATTGGAGGAATTTGTAAAAGAGAAAGAAAAAATCAAAGAAAATATTTTGATAGCAAAGGAAATTTTTGATAAAATAGAAAGCGAAGAAAAAGAAAAACTTTCAAAAATATTTGGTCCTCAAAGTTTGGTTTCTAAATTTTTTAGCCAAATTACTAACAATTTGTATACCCAAGTTATCTTTGATTTTGAAAAAGAGGAAATAAAAATTAAACAAAAAAATGGCAAAGAACTTTTACCAAGACATCTTTCAGGGGGAGCTTATGACCAATTGTATTTTTCTATTAGGTTGGGGTTGAGCGAGAAATTTTTGAACAAAGAAAAAGGGTTTTTTATCCTTGATGACCCTTTTATAAAAGCAGATATGGAAAGATGTTTTAAACAAATGGAAATTTTAAAAAGATTGGTTTTTGAATTTGGATGGCAAATTATATTTTTGAGTGCCAAAGAAGAAATTAAAGCTATTTTAAAGGAAGATATAGAAAAAAACAAAATTCAATATATTGAAATTCCAAAAATTGTAGCTTAAAAATGGAAAAGAAAAAGAGAATTTTTTTATTTTTAATTTTTGTCTTTTTATTTTTTGTTTTGACTCCTTTAGCTATTTGCTATTCTTTAGGCTACAGAATTGATATTAAAAATAGAAAAATTGTTAAAACCGGAGGTATTTATTTGAAAGCTAAACCTCCTGGTGCAAAAGTATTTTTAAATAAAAAATATAAAGGTAAAACAAGTCCTATTTTTGGGACAATTTTTATTAAAAATTTATTTCCCCAAAAATATGAAATTAGAGTTGAAAAAGAAGGATATTTTGCTTGGGAAAAAAAATTAAAAGTAAAAGAAGAAAAAGTCCAAAGAGCAATCCATATTATTTTAATTCCTAAAAATTTAAAATGGGAAAAAATTCCTTATTCAGAAAAAATTCCAGAAATTTTTGCTACCACTACAAAAAATGAAGAAGGTATCTATCATTTAAACGAAAAAGGATATCTTTTTGAAGGAAAAGAGAAATTGTGGGAAAAATCATTTCAAAATTTTGTTGTCTCGCCTGATTTTAAAAAAATAGCTTTAACTACAGAGCATGAAATCTGGCTTTTGGTTTTAAAACCAGAGCCCCAAAAGATATTTTTGACAAGATTTTCAAAAAAAATTGGAGAAATTTTTTGGTATGGAGAAAATTATTTAATATTTAAAGTAGGGGAGGGAGAAATAAAAATTACAGAGATTGATGATAGAGATAAATTAAATATTTATGATTTAGCTGAATTTGAAGGAAAAACTAAAATTTTTTTTGACCAAAAAACTCAGTTTTTATATGTCTTAAATAAAGGAAATTTACTTTTTACAGATGATCTCAGACAATAAAAAAATTGAAATTTTAGTTCCACTTCATATTACTGGATTTTTTGCTCCCTTTTTCACAAAAGATCCTCTCTTTTGTGGTTCTATTGGAGCAGGGCTAATTTTGGAACCAAAAATAAAATGCTGTTTAGAAGTTTCCCAAGAAACAGAGATTTTTTTTAATGGAGAAAAAATAAAAATTGAACCTGTCAAAGAAGTCTTAAAAGCTTTTGAAAATCCAAAAGTAAAAATTCAAATTTTTTCTCCTGTTTGTATGGGGGTAGGGTATGGAACAAGTGGAGCAGTAGCTTTAGGAGTAGCTTTAGGTCTTTGCAAATTATTTAAAAAACCAAAAAAAGAAGGAGCAAAAATAGCCCATTTAAGTGAGGTAAAGTGTTTAACTGGTTTGGGAGATGTTTTAGCTATTTTTTGTGGAAAAGAATTAGCAGTGAGAACAACTCCTGGGGCCCCAGGAATTGGAAAGGTGAGATCTTTTTTTCAAAAAAAAGACATTAAAATTTTAACTTGTGATCTAAAAAGAGAAAACACTAAAAAGATGTTAAAAAAAATTACTCCAAAGATTGCTTTTTTGGGGGAAAAATTGACAAAAGATTTTCTCAAAAATCCTACCTTAGAGAATTTTTTTCAATTTTCTCAAATTTTTGCTAAAGAGATAGGATGGCAAAAAAAAGAATTATTTAAAAAATTAGAAAAAATTGAAAAATTTTGTATTGGATTTTCAATAAAAAAAGGAGTATTGTTTTTGGGAGTAAAAAAAGATAATTTAAAAAAGGTTTCCCTTTTTTTAAAAAATGAAATTTCAAAAAACTTTCATGTTTTTAAATTAAGTAGATTGAAAAATGTTTGAAAAAATGGATTTTCAGTTTTCAATTCCAAAATCTCACCCCAGATATTTTTCTCTTTTAATAAGAGAAAAATTAATAGAGGGGTTCAATCAAGGAATAGTAGCAAGGGCTGGATTGATTGCTCATGGTAGGGGAGAGACTTTTGATTATATTTTGGGAGAAAAAACATTACCTCCTGCTAAAAAAGCAATAATTTCAGCTTCAGCTTTACTTTTGTTAGCAAAATATCCTGTAATTTCAGTCAACGGAAATTGCGCGGTTTTAGTGGGAAAAGAGATTGTTAAATTAGCTGAAATTTTACCAGCTAAAATTGAGGTAAATTTGTTTTATCGGACAAAAGAAAGAGAAAAAAAGATTGAAAAATTATTGAAAAGTTTTGGAGCTAAAAAAATTTTAGGAACAAAAAAGAAGGTTGAAATTGAAGAATTAGAAAGTGAGAGAAGAAAGGTAGATCCTGAAGGAATTTTAAAAGCAGATGTTGTTTTGGTTCCTTTGGAAGATGGTGATAGAACAGAGGCTTTGGTAAAAATGAAAAAAAAGGTAATTGCCATAGATTTAAATCCCTTCTCTAGAACCAGTCAAAAGGCAACAATAACCATTGTTGACAATATTGTCAGGAGTTTACCTCTTTTAATTAAGTATTGCAAAAAATTAAAAAAAGAGAAAAAAGAAAAATTAAAAAAGATTTTTAAAAAATATAATAAAAGAGAAAATTTAAGGGAAATGATAAGAATTATTAAAAAGAGATTAGGAAGATAAAGAAGGTTGGATTTTATTTTTGAATTCTTCCCAGTTGATTTCCTTTTTTCCAATTATTTGACAAATCTCTTTAAATTGACAATATTTACACTGCCAATTTTCTGGATAGTCGGGAAGAACCGGAGGAACAATATTTTTTTCAATTTTTTCTTTGAGAATTTTTAAATCTTCCAAAAGTTTTTCACATTTTTTTTGTTCGTATTCTATTAAAAATTCCTTCAATTCCAAAGTATCTTTGTTAATGTAAAGCAAAATCCCCCTTGGGATTTTAAAAAAGTGCATATAAAGCTGAATTTGATTAACATTTTCTTCTTTTGGTGAATTTAAACCTTTAAAAATCAAACTATTCATACTTTTAAAATCTACCACATATAATTTATTATTTAAGGTTACAATAGCATCCGCTCTACCACTAATGATTTCTTGAGGGGGAATAGAAACTTCAGAAGCCCTGACAATTCCTAAACTAAACAAAGTATTTAAAATTTGCATTTGGAGATAATCTCCATGATCAAACATTCTTAATACTTCTGGAGCAGTTCTTTCTCTAGGAACATTTTTAAATTTAAAAAAAATACTTCTGGGACATTTTCCAGCATCAGTAATATAAAATTTGTGTTGCTGACGCACTTCTTCTCTATCTGAGTAAAATTTGTCAATTAACTCCTTTAGCATAAATTTTTTTATTATACTTTTTTTTATCTCAAATATCAAACAAAACTTTTGCCTGCCAAGTTTTATTCTTTTTTTGAGATATCTCAAAATTATGCCAAGTTACCCCTTTTATTTGAAGACTAAAACCTTCAACCCTTTTTCCTTCCAAAATTGCTTCCATTTCCTTTTCTGAGAGCTTTTTAAACTTTATTTTTTCATAAATCTCTTTGTGAATTTCAGAAAGATAATTAATCTCACACAAAAAATCCATAAAAAGAAAAGAAAGATTTTCTGACTTTATTTTTATTTTTCTTTCTATTTTTTCCTTTGGAGATTTAATTTTTGGATTTAAAATTTCTTTTATAGCACTTAAAGAATTCAAAAAAAGTTCTTTTAAATTTTTTCCAAAAATTTTAATTTTAATATCTGCTTTGTGTTCTAAAATTTGATACTTCATTGAAACAATTTTTCAAATTCTTCTTTTACTACCTTTCTATCATCCCAAGGAATTTTTTTACCTTTAATACAAATTGAAGGTTCACATCCTTTCCCAGTGATAATTACTACATCACCTTCTTTTGCCTCTTTTAAAGCCCTATTTATTGCCTCTCTTCTGTCTAAAATTTTTTTTGCCTTTCCATTTGTTCCTTTGGCTACTTGTTCAATGATTTCTAAAGGGTCTTCATCATAAGGATCTTCATTGGTGATGATAATTTTATCACAAAACTTTTTGGCAATTTTTCCCAAAACCGGTCTCTTCCATTTGTCTCTTCCACCTCCACAAGCCCCCAAAACACAAATTAATTTTCCCATTTTTTCTCTTTCTTTTAAATCTTTATAAACTTTTTCTAAAGCAAAGGGAGTAAAAGCATAATCTACAAAAACTTTAAAAGGTTTTGAAATTACCTCTTCCATTCTTCCAGGAATAATCTTTATTTCTTTTAAAGCTTCTTTTGATGTTTTCAAATCAATCCCTTGAGAAATTGCTACACAAATTCCTGCTAAAGCATTATAAATATTAAATTCCCCTCTTAAATTTAAGACAAATTTTTCATTTTCAATTTCAAAGCCTATTTTTTCTTTATCAATAAAGATTTTTTTTGCTCTTACAATCTTTGCCAAATCTTTCTTGCTATATAGCAGTGTAGTTTTGGCAGAGTTTTGGAGAGTGTAGCCAATTTTTAATTTTGAAGGAAATTTTAAAAAATATTCAGCGTGTTTATCATCTAAATTAATAATATGAATATTTTTTGTTAACTGAAATAATTTTCCTTTTGTTGTTTTATAATTTTCAAAGGAACCATGAGATTCAATATGTTCTGGTGCCAAATTAGTGAAAACAATTACTTCAAAATTAACAAATCTGTGGCGATATTGTTTTATTCCTTCAGAAGTTACTTCCAAAATTGCATATTGACATTTTTCTTTTGTTGCCTTTTTTAAAAATCTTTGAATAAAAAATCTTCCCGGCATTGTCATTCGCAACTCATTTTTTTTACTTTCTTTTCCAATTTTAAATCTAATAGAATTTATTAAAGCTACTTTAAAACCTGCTTTCTCTAAAATTTTAGCAATCATTTCTGTGGTAGTAGTTTTTCCGTTGGTGCCAGTTACCCCAATTACTTTTATTTTTTTGCTTGGATTTGCATAAATTAAAGCTCCAAAAAGAGCTAACAAAAAATGGTAGAAATTCAAGAGAAATTGAGGTATTAGTTTTTTCATTAATTTAATTTTATATAACCAATATAAGGTAAATTTCTAAATCTTTCATCATAATCAATGCCATAGCCAACAATAAATTTATTTTCAATTTTAAAACCTACATAATCTACTTTTATTTTTTCTCTTTTTGGAACTTTCTTTTCTAAAAGAACACAAGTTTTTATCTCTTTTGGTTGGAATTTTTTTAAAAATTTAATTATTTCTTTTAAGGTTAAAGAGGTATCTAAAATATCTTCCAAAATTAAGACATTTTTCCCTTCAATTTCTTTTCCTGCTGAAAATTCAATTTTTACTTTGCCGGTTGATTTATCTTTTTCATAACTTTTAGCTCTTAAAAAATAAACCCTGGCGGGAATTTTTAAAAATCTTATTAAATCTGCTCCAAAAACAAAAGCTCCTTTTAGCACCAAAATCAAATTTAGCTCTTTTCCTTTATAATCTTGAGAAATTTTTTGAGATAAATCTTTTACCTTTTTTTTAATTTCACTTTTTGAAATTAGAGGAAAAACCTTTATTTTGTTTTTTTGCATATTTTCTTTTGACATAATTTAAAATTTGCCCTTCTCCTTCAATTTCTCTATCTCTCATTAAAATTTTTCCATTACAAATTACATCAGAAACACAACTTCCATTAGCTGAAAATACCAAATCTGAAATTAAATTATAACCTGGAACCAAAAAAATATGATTTAGATCAATTAAAATCAAATCTGCCAATTTCCCTTCTTTAATTTCACCTCCATTTATTCCCAAGGCTTTAGCTCCATTAATTGTTGCCATTTTGAAAATTTCTTTGGCTGATCCCACAGCGGGATCTTTTTCTTTTACTTTTTGTAAAAGCAAAGCAAATTTTATTTCTTCAAACATATCTAAATTGTTATTTGAAGCAGGACCGTCTGTGCCAAGACAAATATTAATTTTTTCTTTTTTTATTTTTTGATAAGGAAAAATTCCAGAAGCTAATTTCATATTAGAGCAAGGACAATAAACCAAATTACATTTTCTCTTTTTTAAAATTTCAATTTCTTTTTCTGTTAACCAAATTGAATGTGCTAATATACAATTTTTATCTAAAAAACCAATCTTTTCTAAAAATTCAACCGGTCTTAATTTATATTTTCTTTGGCACTCTTTGACCTCATTTTCAGTCTCTGCCAAATGAATGTGCAATGATAAATTGTTTTTCTTTGCAAATTTTTTCGCCCAAATTAGATTTTCCTTTGAGACAGTATAAATTGAATGGGGAGCTACACTCAACTCAATCGTTTCAAATTGAGAATTTTTTAATTTTTCAAATAATTTTTCCACATTTTCTTTTTTTCCTCTTTCTGAAAAATCTACCAAGATTAATCCAATTTTCGCTCTAATTTTGAGTTCTCTTGTCGCCTCAATAGTAGCTGTTGGAAACCAATACATATCATTGAAGGTGGTAGTTCCAGTTTTTATCATTTCTAAAATTGCCAACTTTGTTCCCCAATAGATATCATCCTCTGTTAATTTTGCTTCTTTGGGCCAAATTTTTTTCTCCAGCCATTCTTTCAATGGCAAATCATCAGCATATCCCCTAAAAAGAGCCATTGGAGAGTGGCAATGGCAATTTATTAACCCTGGCAAAACCGCTTTTTCTTCTTTTGCGTCAATCTTTTCTTTAGCTCTTAAATTTAAATTTTTTCCAATCTTTTTTATTTTATTTCCTTCAATAAAGATATCTTGACCCTCCCCATTTAAAATGACATTTTTAATTAAAAGACTCATAATTTTTTTTAAAAATTTTATTAAATTTATCAAAAATTTGCAAAAACCTGATATCCATTTTTTAAAAAAAATAGATTGACAATTGGCTTTTTTTTCTATATTTTAAATAAAAAAAGATAATGAAAACTCCCTTTCTCAAAAAACTTTTTGTTTTTTCTCTCTTTTTTGGTTTGGTTTTTTTTGAAATTTGCTTTGCTAAAATAAACTACAAGACCTCTTTTTTTGAAAGATTTTTTCAAAAAACATTTGAAATTTC
>Ga0190363_1000157_pt1 | contig 38284 bp, 30 predicted proteins | sample 48721867_MG_FD_161272 | JGI IMG/M metagenome (GOLD analysis project Ga0190363, IMG submission 161272) | Hydrothermal vent microbial mat bacterial communities from Southern Trench, Guaymas Basin, Mexico - 4872-18-6-7_MG | ecosystem: Environmental > Aquatic > Marine > Hydrothermal vents >... | reverse complement strand
CCCTTGGCTAAGAAAACTGAAGCTTTAAATCTTCCGTTTTCTTGAGTTATAGGTATAATCTTTGGGGCTGTACTTTGCGTGATATCCAGAACAAATAACGGAGAGAGTAGTCCTAAATCTATATACGCCATCATGGTATCACTGCCTTCGTAAAAAGCTTGTTCATCTGAGAGAGAAGAAGTTGTTTTTCTGTATATACATGATACATAATCCAGATAGATTATATCTTCTTCACCTTCTCCCTGAGCTCCTGGCAATAATTTTATATTCAGCGAATTGTTTGACTTTAGATTCGAAACATTTATCTCCCTTTTAACTATTCCATAGTTACTCCAGGTAAGGGTGTCAAGAGGGATGCCATTGAGTTCAATCACGACTTTTCTTACACTGGTCTCCCATCCTCCCACTAACTGAATTTTCAGAAGGCCGTCAGGGGAATGGATTTCCGATAAATTAAAATCTAAGCGGAGGTTTGCCTCGGAACTGCCGGAAGCTCTGATAATACTTTCTCCCTCCCATAAAATACCTTTCCATCCAATGTTCGTAAGATCTCTTTCGTGATGGTAAAAGACCGAAATTTCATTGATTGTAGTGTCTGGTTGTACAAAAAGAGTATCCATTAAGAGTGTGGAAGAACCTATCCCAATCCAGTATGTGGTTGTATCCGTATACGGATTTTTATAGTAATAATATTTAGAGTTTTGTTTGCTGAACCTCACACCGTGGGGAGCTATGCCAAAGAAGAGGATGTAATCCCCCTGGTCAAATATATCATTGTTATTCACATCTTTCATTATAATGGGAATTTTTTTAAATGTTTTATATGCTTGAGTAATATCACCCGGGAGAGTATCTCCAGCTAGGGTATACACTGCAACCTGGTCTGCCGGAGGTTCAAAATTTAGGCCAGCCTTTTTAAGATCTTCGTATGCAATCCGGTAAACTCCATCATCTGTTATTTGTACACTGAACCATAGAGATGCCTCATCAAATGGGTTTTGTTTAATTTTTGTACCGTTCAGAGATATAGATTGTCCTTTATAATTCAGCAGGGTTCTTTTTAACGAGGGGAACTGGATATCCCATTTTCCAGTTTTAACTGGAGTAGAATTTGCTTCCCTTATAACCCGGAATCTGGCTTTTTTGATATAGGTGAGTATCCCCGTAGCAGTATTGTATATGTAAGGGCTGAAATGTAAATTTGCATAAGGAGTACCACGCTGAATATATGTTGTGTCAGCATATACCAGGTTCTTGGGGGGGAACGTCCCCTTTGTAGTGACCTTTTTAAACCTCAGGCTTAATCCATCATCTCGATATTCCGGAAGTCCCGCTAGCTTCAATGGAATCTGCTCTTTTTCCACTATAGTCATCTCAACAGTATATTTTCCTCTAAAATCAAGTGCTATAGGAATTCTGAAAAAAGGTATATAGGGAACCCCCGGCTCTTTATACAATAATTCCTCACCATCCAGTATTGCAACAGAACCATCCTCTACCTGAAGCATTTTGTAAAAGTTGTCTGGTCCCTGAAATTCAATTACAACTTCTTGGGGGGTAGATTTTGCAACTTTAAAATAAGCACTTAAAATATTACTCTGGAGAATTACAAATATCAGAGTCTTTATCAATTTTAACTGCCTCCTCCGGGAGCAAAACGGGAATATCCTCCTCGATGGGATACTTTAATTTGCAATTACAACATACCAGCACGTCTTCTTCCCTTACATATTTGAGATCACCTTTGCATATGGGACAAACTATTATTTCCAACAAACGCTTTGAAATTGCCATACATTAATTATAATCTATTATCAGTAGGAAAAACAAGGGAAACAATGCTACAGTCCAAAAAATACTCTCTCTACAGTTTGCTCCTCTCCTGTAGAGTAATTCTTAAGCTTTATAGTTATTCTATGGTAACCTGTGGTTAATACCATTGTATCCTGGAGAAGTCCTTGAAATTCACCTGAATCCAGTGTATCACCATTTTCCAGTATGGTATAGGAATAGAGACTCTTAGGAATTATTTCAAGATCAAGAGGTACTTCCCCCGAATAAATACCATACTCTTCTGGCTGCCGCAGTTCTACTATATAAGTGACAGCCATCAGTTCGTCATTTTGTGTCATTTTTGTCAAATAGACAAAAATGAATAAAAGAATCATTGTCGCAAAGACAGGAGTTAATAGCCATAACCTTTTTCTCTGTTTATTTAAAGCATTAAATACTTTCTCATCAAGTTCTGGAGGGGCCTGCTTTCTAATTTTTTTGAGATTTTCAAAAAATTCTTTATTTTCCATAATTGTCCCCCAATATTTTTTTAAGATTTTCTTTTGCTCTGTTGAGGCGTGATTTAACAGTACCTATGGGTATTCCTAAAAGAGTTGAAATCTCCTTGTAGCTAAAACCCTCCATATAGTAAAGAACAATTATTTCTCTTTCTTTTTTTCTTAGTTTCAGCAGAGCGTTTTCAACTTCTAATTTCAGGCCGTTGTTTTCGTTTTTTGTATCCTGGAGATATTCTATCGATTTGTTAAAACTTAGTAATTTTCTAAATTTACTTCGTGAAAAAAAAGAATTAGCATGGTTTGTTGCTATTTTCATAATCCATGTTTTCAAGGAGGATTCACCTCGGAATTTTCTCAGATTTTTGTAAATTTTTAAAAATACCTCCTGGGTTAGATCAAGCGCTTCTTCGGAGCTCCCTGTTTTCCAGTACATGTAGTTGTAAACCATATCCCTGTATTCTCTGTAAATTTCGGTAAAATCTCTATCCATTATTTTATAGACTCATAGACCCCTGCATTTGTTCCACTTGATTTTTATTTTTTTTGCTTTATATTTTTTCTATGATAAATAAGAAAGGGTTTATATTCAAGGGGTTATCCCATATATATAATTTGGGATTACAATTGTGGTATCTCTATGACAATATCAGGGATAAATATGTACTTCCAGGATACACTATCTCCGTAGGTAATTTGACAGTTGGAGGGGCAGGTAAAACACCTCTGGCCCTTTTTATAGCAGAAAAACTTGCTGAGAGGTACAGAGTGGCCATTTTATCGCGCGGTTATAAAAGAAAATCCAAAGGCATTTTGGTACTAGGACCAGAAAATGTTAGACTCACATGGAAAGAGGTGGGAGACGAACCATATCTCCTCTGGAAAAAAACCGGAGGGAAAATTCCCGTAATTGTTGGTAAAAATCGAGAAGATGCAGCTGATCTTGCCATAAGTCTCTTCAAAACGAGAATATTTATACTGGATGATGGTTTTCAATACCTTCGGGTTAAAAAGGATAAGGAGATCCTTCTTTTTGATTGGAAAACACTTCATAATGGTGATTATCTTCTACCCTATGGAAGGATGAGAGAGCCTTGGAAGGCAGTGAATAGAGCCGATATTATTGTGATTAACTTTAAAAATATTCCTCTTGATGAGAATGTAGTAGAAAAAGTGAAAATGTGGGGAAAACCCTATTTCTTCATGAGGTATATACCTGTAAGTTTATATAATTACTATGGAGAGAAGATGAATCTTGATGTACTTAAAGATAGAGAAATTGCCCTTTTTTCAGGAATAGCAGATCCTGAAAGTTTCGAAGAAATGGTGAAGAAACTGGGTGCAAAAATAGTTAAGAAACTCTTTGTAAGGGACCATGGTTTGGTGAGTATAAAGAAATTAAGAGAACTTCAACGGGCAGCAGAGTACATTATCACTACCGAAAAGGACCTTATAAAATATCCTGGGATTAAAAATCTGTTTGCCCTTGAGATAAAACCTGAGATTAATAGAGAAGAAGAATTTTTGAGGCTTATTTGGCCTAGCTTTTAAATTTCACATGTAAATAAATACCACAGGTAAGAAATATTAAGTTGGGTAACCAGGCTGCAATAGCTGGGTTAACTTTACCGGCATGTCCCAGAGACCTAAATGCCTGTAGGATTCCCCAATAAATAAAAGCAAGTGATACTGCAAGACCAAAACTGTAAGTCTTGCCTTTTCCTTTTAAAGAGGCTGCCATGGGCAGTGTGAAGAAAAGAATGATTAGAACCGCGAAAGGGAAGGAAAAGCGGGTATAAAATTCTACGAGTTCCTCCGTATAATCAAGACCTGATCTTTTCTTTTTAGTGATAAGTTTAAGCAGTTCACGTCCTGACATTTCTTCTAAATCATGCCTTCTCTTTAAAAATTCAAAGGGAGATACGTTAAAGGTTAAATAAACCTTTTCAGGATAGAAATAGATGGTATCCTCCAAATCTCCTATAATTCTTTCTGTAACATTGTAGAATACCCAGACACTATCTTTTGTATAACGTCCTGTTTCTGCATCTATACGAATTTTTGGTTTTTTACCTTTAAAAATATAAACAGTCAAGCCCTTTGCAATGTTCTGCCTCCTATCTATTAGCCTGAAAAAGAACAGTTTGTCGTCTTCAAGAAAACTGAAGTTGGATGCACGAACTGCACCGTATGGGGTGTGCCTTTTTTCAATCTCTACTTTTTTAATATACGAGGCTTTTCGCATTCCCGAGTAAGAAAGGTATTCATTCACCGAAAAAGTAATGATAGTATTCAGTACTCCTATAAAAATAAGAGGGAGGAAAATTCTTCGAAGGTTAATACCAGCGGCCTTTAAGGCGAGTAATTCGTTCCTTCTTGCCATTTCTCCCAGCGAGAAAAAAATAGCCAGCAAGTGACCAATGGGAAACATGAGTACAAAAATGTAAGGAATCTGGTAAAGGTAAAAACTCAGAATCTGAGAGGGGGTTGCTCTGTTACCGACAAAACTATCTATTCTCTCAAAAAAATTGACAACTATAAAAATAAAAATGCTACCAAGGGTAAAGATAAAAAGTAATTTAAAAAATTCTCGTATGACATACCGGTCAAATATTTTCATTAATTTTTATAAGACATAAAAGGTAGAAATTACGTAAGATGTACCGAGTTCTCTGTGAGAACCAAAAGATACATTAATTCCCCATGAAGGGGTTTTGAGAGCAAGTCCCATGTAAATTCTTCTTTCCCGTAGTCCAATTCTGACTCCAAATCCCCTGGAGAACCACATCTCAGATCCGATCACAAAATCCTCATGATCACCATTTTTTTCGTATCCATAGATCCAGTTTACACTGCTTGGTTTGTTGATATTTATCTGCGCGGATAATAAAGGGTTGCTTTCTTCTCCTGACCCTACAACAGCTATGTCCGGAGAAAGAACATTGAGATGAGAAAATGAAAGTGTAAAAATACTGTAAGAATATGAAAGGCCGTAATCCACTGAAAAAACCCTTTTAGTTAGGTTATCCTCAGGAGCTTTAATTTCAATCATTCTTGCACCGAGCCCCACTTTGATCTTAAAAATTTCCTTCGCAAGGGCTAAAAGATAGGTGTTTTCGCTGTAAACACCCGGGATACCTTTTGAGCTAATACCTGCTCCTAGACCGGTATTTTTTAGTACTGTACCTGCTGAGAAGGTGATTTCCCTAAAGTCCTTCATAAAGTAAAAGTCTTTGAAAGTCAGAGTGGTGGAAAATCTACCAGAATTTAATAAAAGCGCCGGGTTAATGAAGATTGCTTCACAATGCAATTCCTGGGGAGGATATAAACCTGCCAGAGAGTAAGTTACTGCGTCCCCTGGGGAAACTATATAGGATATTAAAAAAAACAATACTATATTCATGGTTTTATTTTAAGCCAACGCCTACTGTTATTCAAGGCGTTAAAAATATTCTTTTATTAATTTTTTGATATGTTTGGTCTGATTTAAAAGACTTAATGTATACCCCCTTACCTTATCGTACTCAAGAACGCTGTAGGAAGCTGTATCCATGTGAATCTTCCAGAAATAAGGAGGTGTTATTCCAAGAATTCCAGCAATAAGAGGCTTTAAAACAGCTCTGTGGGTGACTATTGCGAAGGTCCCTCCAGAATGTCGTTGAACCAATTCCCTCAATCTGTTTACTGATCTTTCCATCACCATATCAAGAGTTTCTATATCCGGAAATCTCAATTTCTCTGGTTCAGTTATCCATATCTTCCATAAATCAGGGTAGTGCTCCTTTATATATTCCTTAGGTTTGCCTTCCCATTCTCCCAGGCAGATATTATTAAAATTCTCGTCTATTACAACATCTAATTGATGAGGGAGAGCTACGATTTTTGCCGTATCGTAGGCTCTTTTTAGAGGAGAGGAGTAGATGGCAGAGATGTCAAAATCCTTTAACTCTTTTTGCAGTGCTTCTGCCTGCTCAATCCCGTTTTGGGTAAGCGGGAAATCCCGTCTACCCCTAAAGAGCCCTTCCTTATTTCCTTCACTTTCTCCATGCCTGATTAAAATTATTCTAACCATCCTTAACCCTTCCCTTCCCGTACAACGTTAAAAAGTGCCTGTACCACCACAGCATCAAACTTCCTTCCCCCATAATCTTTAATTTCTTCCAGAACTTCTTCTTTAGTTTTAGGTTTTTTATAAATTCTTGATGGTGTAATAGCTGCCTGGAAAAGGTCTGCTAAGGCTACAATCTGAGTTTCCAACGATAAATTTTTCTTTCCATAAGGATATCCGGAGCCATCTATCCTTTCGTGGTGCCCCTCGATTATTTCTGCCACTTTCGGATAGCCTAATTTCAAAGCAACCTGTGCACCTATTAGTGGATGAGACTGTATCACCTCCCATTCTATAGGTCTTAATGAAGTCGGTTTAGTCAGGATAAACCAGGGGATGTAAAGCTTGCCAATATCATGTAATAAACCTGCCATATATATAGAGTCTAAGTCTATTTCTTTTCCGGTTATTTTTTCTACTTCCCCGGTGAGGTGCACACTCAATTGAGCTACTTCATGTGAGTGGTCTACTCCGAGATAAAAATCCTTGGATCTAAGGAGATTAAGCATGGAGTCTAAGAATACCTCTCCTTCTGATGAGAATAGCTGTCCTCGTGCAGGCATCTTTGAAATTAAATTAAAGATATCATCTAGTATGAGTTTTTCCAGAAAATTGTTACCATAATATATACTTTCTTGAAGAGCATCTACAAATCTTGAATACGCATTGTAATATTTATTTTGTTCCCTTAATAACCTTGCTTCTAGACGTTTGAAACAGGGTTTAAAACTTCTCTCATTCTGAGCTGAGATATAGTTTTTCCCCTCATTCAGTAATTCCTCTGCAATTTTGTAGTTATGACTCAGGATATGGAATTCTATCCTTTTTAAAAATGCCTGAATATATTCCTCCTCGTCCTTAGCATCCAAATTTTTAAGGTGTTTTTGAGCTTCACTTAACATCTCCTCTTTTCTATATTCAGGCATGTTGTCGCGTAACCTGAAATAGAGATCAATAATATTTTCCGTAATATAGAATTCCATCTTTCTTTTTGAAGGGAGACCCAGCTCACTGATTTCCTCATCTCTTATAAAATTCAGGAATTCCTTTGCAGTCAGGTATTCAACTATGGCTACTTCATATGAAAACATGTAAATATGATGATAGAATGCATCCAATGTCAGGTAATATGGCAGAAATACCGATAGATCAGAATTCTTTTTTATTTCTTCAATACTTTCCAATAGTAATCTTTCTACAAAAGGGGTAAAGGAAGCCATAGACATGGCTTTCAGAGCCAGGTATAGTAATTTAAAATACTCTTTCTTTTTATTTCTTTTTTTTCTGGCTATAGCTTCTTTGTACAGAATCTCATAGGCTGTTATAGGGGCTCCGAGCCTCTCAAGGTGAGATGACAACTTTAAAATAACGGGTAGTGCCTTTCTATGCCTCCGATCAATCAATTTTTCTATTTCGTGTATTAAAGCTTTAGTATTATCGTCGTCTAGTTCTTTCAATGATATTAGATTTTCAAGTTTTGAAATAATATTTTCTTCTGTCATATTCTAAAAGTTATGCATATACCTTCGTTATGTCAAACATGAATTGACAGATTAACTTCTCACCTTTACACTAAAATCATGCACGACAATATTGTGAGGATTGGTTTAGGTCAGATTATTACAAGATTAGGAGATGTTGAAGGAAATAAAAAAAGAATTATTGAGGCTCTGGAGCGGGGAAAAGAGAATAAGGTTGATATAGTGGTTTTCCCGGAACTCAGTACTCTTGGATTCGGTTCTGGAGATATCTATCTGGATAAAGTTGACGAAAACCTCAAAGCACTGGATGAGATTGTTAAGAAGACAGAGGAACTGGATTTATGGTCGATTCTCGGGTTTGTGGATAAAGATGAGCTTGGATTTTTCTATAATGCGGCAGCATTGATTGGTAAGGGGAAAATAGTGGGAAAGTACTATAAAACTCAGCTTGTGAATTACAGATTATTTGATGAAAAAAGGTACTTCAAACCAGGTTGTTGCCTTCCTACCTTTGAGACACCATTTGGAAAGCTTGGAATATTGATCTGTGAGGATGTCTGGTTCCCAGAACCCTCGAGAGCCATGACCTTCCGTGGAGCCAGTTTGCTGGTGGTACTATCGGCATCTCCTTACGATAGGGGAAAGAGTGAAGTCTGGGAAGATTATCTTAAGGTGAGAGTTTATGACAATATACTCCCTGTTGTGTTCATCAACCAGGCAGGAGTTCAAGACGGTGTTACATACTGGGGAGGAAGTATGATCATAAATGCTGAAGCAAAGATTGTCACCAGAGCAAAATTGCTTGAGCCCGATTTCGTTGTAGGAGAGATAGACCTTGAAGAATCTCTTAAATTAAGACGCAGAGATATAAGAATAAGAGAAGTGAGAAGGGAGATTTTGGAAGATCTTTTAAAAGCCTTTGAAGAGATGAAAAAATGAAAATAGAATTGTATCTAAAGGAAAAAGAACTAAGCCTGTATGAGAAAATTATAGTAAATTCAATAAAAGTCAGAGTGGAGAAGATACAGGCAAGAGGTGGAGTTGTTGCATTATCTGGTGGAATAGATTCTTCCCTTGTGGCTGTTTTGGCGCACAGGGCACTGGGAGACAATCTATTATGCCTTATTATGCCTGAAGAGGGGGTTTCACCTGAAGAGGATACTGAGCATGCACTGAAAATAGTGAATAAATTCAATATTAAATACAAAATTATCCCCATTAATAAGGCAGTTGAATGGTTTAGCAAGAACTTCCCAGAAGGGGAATTCAAAGAACAAGCTAGAAGGATGGCTATTGCAAATACAAAGCCGCGGATCAGGATGATTCTTAATTATCTCTATGCTAATGCCATGGGAGGCATTGTGATAGGGACTTCTAACAAAACGGAATTGCTTTTAGGGTATGGCACAAAATTCGGTGATATGGCAGCAGATATTTATCCCATTGGAGACCTTTATAAGACACAGGTCTGGCAGCTGGCAGAACATGTAGGAATACCCACGGAAATTATCAGGAAGAAACCTTCTGCGGGTTTATGGAAGGGGCAGACAGATGAAGAAGAACTGGGACATACCTATTATGAGATTGACAGGGTGCTGTATGCACTTGTAGAACTCGAACTTTCAGTTAGAGAAACCTCTGAGTTCCTTGGCATTGATGAGGAAGCAGTACTGGATATTTATAAGAGAGTTATTTCTTCAGAACATAAAAGAAAACCTCCTACAATCACGCGCCTCTCTAAAATGTGTCTAGATAAAGACTGGAGATATCCGGTAGAGAGATATTAGTCCGAACAGACGCCGCACAATTTGCATCTGCCATGGAGATCACAGGGTGGAGTGATTTTTTCTTTGGATGCTTTTAAATCCTCCCTGACCAAAAAATTAGAATCGATTCCTGTATCGATGAGATTAAAGGGTAGATTCTTGATGAATTCTTCATTAAATAAATAATTTTCTACATGGAGAAAGGACTTAAAGGGTTTCCTCTCTACCAAGGCTTTCAAAAGTGCATGCCCCAGACGTTCATCGCCTCTTGAGAAGAGTGTTTGATTCAAAGCTCCTTGATAACTTCCACGATGAAGGATTACTCCCTTAGGGGGTTTCAAAAGTTGCATCCTTTTTCTTGTTGTGTTCCTTAATGGAAATGGTCTGTACTGGAATGGTGTGTGGGGCTTTGGGACAAAAATACTCACGGTTACACTTATTTTACCACGAAAATTTTTTCTACTGAATGCCATGATATCATTTATGGCCTCAACATCCTCATCATCCTCTTCAGGTAATCCCACAATAAAATACATTTTGACTGTATCAAATTTTAAATCATTAACCATTTTAATAAATTCTTTAATCTCTTGGTCTGTAATATTTTTATTAATTTTTTTACGTAATTTGTAAGTTCCAGTTTCGGGAGCTATAGTAATGGTTTTTAATCCTTTAGATTTTAATTTTCTGAGAGTTTCAAACTTTTGTCTATCTATTTTGAGGGAGGATACTGTAACCCTCTTAAATCTGGCACCAATCTCATCTATTATATAATCTATCTCGGGATGATCTAATATGGAACTACCTACTAAACCTAGAGGGAGCTCTGTGGTATCAAGCCCCTCCAAATTCTTTAGCATTATATTAAACGGAACATATCGAGGAGGTAAAGTGGAGTAACTTAAAAGGCAGAACCTACACTTTTGGGGACAACTTCGGGATATCTCGTATAAGAACATCTTTAATGTAGTTTTTTGATATGTAAATATGGAATAGGCGAGTGAGTATTTGAGGTCTCTGAGATACGCCCTTTTTCCTGAGACTTTGGAATCAGGTAGTATAGCCCATGTCTGTGTCTTAAGAATATCGATATCATTGTTTGTCAGAGCTGGTATAAGGTCTGGAAGAATTACTTCTGCCTCACCAAGAGCAAGAACATCAAAAAAAGGCAAAAGAGGGAAAGGATTGGAGGATATTGCAATTCCACCCCCAATGAGAATGGGCCTCTTTCTTTTATTTTTCAAAGGTTCTATTTTATTTTGAATCAATATTTTGAGAATATTCGGATATGAGGGCTCATAATCCACAGTGAAGAATACAAAATCGAATTCATTCAGCCCTTTCCTGGTTATTATCCCCCTATCTAGATTGAGAAAAAAAATATCCGTTTCGAAATGTCTGTTTAAAATCCGGAATAGTAGGTGGACTGCAAGATTGGATGTACCCAATTGTAAATTTTCAGGAAAAACAATAGCAGCACTTTTTTTTTCGGAATAAATTTTCGTAAACCACCTGAAATCGGCGTTACTTTTTCTCAAATCTCCTCCGTTTTTTGAGATATGGAGGTTCATAAAGAGATTCTACTTCTTTCTCCCCTTTCCCGGGGAGTGGAAGTCCAGTTGTCTTACCCTTAGCTGCAACAATATAAATTTCAACATCATGCTCAAGTTCAGAATCAATGTTGAGTCCCCATTTTAGATAATCTTCTTCATCGCTCATTTCACCTGATTCTTGTTTTATAAAAGTGAGTGCTTCCTGGAATTTCACCATTTCTAGATTATCACGGCATTTGAAATAGACAAGAATTCCCTTTGAACCCTTTATACTACTTTCTTCCAGTAAGGGATTTTCAACGGCCATCCGGGCGGCTTCGAGAGCAGCATTTTCACCGTTACTGAAGCCTGTTCCCAAGAGGGCGAGTCCACCCTTGTATAGAATGTTTTTTACATCTGCAAAGTCCACATTCACCATAGCTTTTTCATCTATAATTTTAATAATGCTGACCACAGCGTTATAGATAACCTCATCTACAAGCTGGAAAGCTTCGGTAATTTTGACCTCTTCATTAATTACGTTTTTTAATTTTTCATTTGATATTACTACAATGGTATGGGAATGCTTAGAAAGTTGTTCAATTCCTTCCAGTGCAATTTGCATTTTTGTCTTCCCTTCAAATTTAAATGGAGTGGTAACAACGGAGACTGTGAGGATACCCATTCTTTTTGCCTGTTCTGCTATGATAGGAGCTGCTCCTGTTCCTGTCCCACCTCCCATGCCAGCAGTTATAAATACCATATCGGTCTTTTCAAGAATTCGCTGAATTTCTTCTAAGGATTCTTCTGCAGCTTTTTTTCCAATTTTAGGGTCACCCCCAGCTCCAAATCCTTTAGTTAGCTCAGGTCCGAGTTGTAGTTGATAATCTGCAAGAGATTTTTGCAGAACCGCAGCATCTGTGTTGGCTGCAATTGTGGGAACTTGTATATTCTTTTCAACCATATGTTTGAGGGCATTACATCCACCCCCACCCACACCAATTACCTTAATGTTTACTTTACTGTCTTTTACTCGTTCAAAGACAAACATAATCCCTCCTTACATGTTTTCCTTCAAAAACTCCCACATTTTTTTAAGTGCATTTTTAATTTCTTTACTTTTTACACCCTTAGTAGGTTTATGAGGTGTGAGATGTCTCACTATATAAAGAAGTCCAAAAAGGGATGCAAACCTTGGATTAGAACTATAGTCATGGGCTATGTTGACCTCTCCTATACTCACCGGGAGATCGAGTATCTCCTCAGCGAGTGTATCTATGCCTGGAAGGAGACTGGTTCCTCCAGTGAGTACTATACCCGAGGCAAGGCGATCCCTGTATTCTGTTGAAGTAATCTCTCGTTTGATGTGATTCATTATTTGCGAGACCCTAGCTTCAATTATCTCGGCAAGTTCCTTTTTATTTACTTTTTTGGTTTTACCACGAGAGAGCTCCACGAGTATTTCCTCCTCGGGTGCTATATCGGGATAGGCATGCCCATGATCCATTTTAAGTTTTTCGGCTATTTTCTTTTGGATTTTCAATACAATGGAAATATCATGTGTGATAAAATCTCCACCTATAGGAATAACTGCAGTATGTATAACTTCATTTTGATACCATACCACAATATCTGTGGTATCTTTGCCTATATCTGCCAAAACAACACCACTTTCTTTTTCTTCTTCATCCAGAACTGCATAGGAAGCTGCAATCGGTTGAAAGTAAAAAGCAGCTCTTCTGAGTCCTGCCTTGGTGAGGGCAAGTTCATAGTTTCGTAAAGATGTAGAATTGGCCGCTATAATATATGTGTTTGCATCCAGTCTAACACCAAGCATACCGACCGGTTCTTTTATGCCCTCTCTATGATCCACCCGGAAGGAGTTTGGTATTACCTGAATGATCTCCTGATCCTGGGCAAGTTGTATTGTTTTTGAATTCTCGATGGCCTGAGCCACATGCTGTTCCGATATCTCACCGCTTTCTCTGCCTTTTCCAACTGCAACAAATCCCTGAGAAACCTTACCTTCAATATGAGACCCTGTTATTCCCACAATTACATCCTTCACTTCCACTTTAGCTTGTTCCTTGGCTCTGGAAACAGCCTTTTGGAGTGCATCTACGGTCTTACCCAGATTGATAATCTCGCCTTCTTTTATACCGTCAGTTTCTTCAAAACTAAAGCCGAGAATTCTTATGTCGCCCTCCTGAATTTCTCCTATTATTGTCCCAACTTTTGAGGAGCCAAAATCTACACCACACCATATTTTCTTATCCATGTGCCCCTCCTTTTAAAATAATAATTTCTTCTTCAAGTTCCTCTCCAAATTTTTCTTTTACTTTTTCCTTTCCAAGTTTGAGAAGATACAAGACATCCTCTTGGCTTGCATTTTTAAAATTGACAATGAAATTAGCATGTTTTTCAGAGAACTTTGCTCCACCATAACTATACCCTCTGAGCCCGGCCTTATCAAGGAGAAGCCCGGCACTTTTGCCCTCGGGATTTTTAAAAGCAGATCCTAGAGTGCGTTCCCCCACAGGCTGAGTTTCACGTCTTTTCCTTCTCACTTTCTCCATCACCCTCAGGATCTTATAGGATGAGGATTTTTTAAGCTTAAGGCTCACCTCGAGAAGTATTCCAAACCTGGAGAGGTCCGAATGACGATAAGAAAAATTCAATTCTTGACCAGAAAGTGTGATGAGATCACCATCATAAGTTAGGATCTTAACAGATTGTACTGTCTCTCCAATTTCGCGCCCGAAGGAGCCAGCATTCATGTATATGGCACCTCCCACAGTGCCAGGAATTTCAAAAAGCTCTTCTAACCCCGAAAGAGACTCTTGCTGGAGGAGGAAAATGAGTCTCGGAAGTAGAAAGCCTGCTGATACGACACACTCTTCACCTCTTATTCGGACTTTGTTAAATTTAGCCATTCGAATTACTATTCCATTATAAACTGTATCAGGGAATAAGGTATTGCTGCCACCACCAAGCACAAAAAATGGTACTTCATTTTCCTTTGAGAATCTCAGTACCTGGCGGAGCTGTTCAACATCACGTGGTTCAACAAAAAAGCGAGCTGTACCTCCTATTCCGATAGTAGAATAGGTATCCAATTTAACATTTTCTTTAATAAATTCAGATATCTTCAAGTATCCTCTCTCCTATTTTATAAATATTTCCTGCCCCCAGTGTTAATAATAAGTCGCCTTCTCTCAATGTTTCGTGGAGGAATTTAATAATGTCCTTTGTTTTTGGAATATAATGAACATCTCTGTGACCTGATTTTTTAACAGCATTGTATATCAATTCTGCAGTGATACCCTCGATGGGCTTTTCGCCAGCTGGATATATCTCCGTAATCACCAGAACATCAGCATTTAGAAATACAGGACCAAACTTTTCATGTAAATAATAAGTCCTTGTATAACGATGAGGTTGAAAAACAACCACAATTCTTCCATCATGAAATTTACGTGCTGTCTCAAGGGTGGTGAGGATTTCATTGGGATGATGTCCATAATCATCCACTACGATAACGCCGTTTTTACTTCCCTTTATCTCGAATCTTCTTCCAACTCCCTTAAAATTTTCAAGTCCCTCTTTAATAACAAGGGGCGGAATATCCAATTCCAGACCCGTAGTAAATGAAGCCAGAGCATTCAGAATATTGTGAACCCCGGGAACATTAAGATGGACATCAACGGCCTTTTTCCTTCGGTAATATATTGAGAAGCGTGAACCCATATTCTCTAATTCTATATTTCTGGCTTCAATTTCTGCTTGTCTCGTAAGACCATAGGTTATTTTTCGTCTCTTTATAAAACCCAGAATTTCCCTTGCACCTTCATTGTCAAGATTTAAGATTACACAGCCGTAAAACGGTACCTTATTTGCAAATTCTACAAATGCCTTTTTAATGTTTTCAAAATTTTTGTATGTGTCCAGGTGTTCTTCATCTATATTTGTTATAACGGCCACCGTCGGAAAAAGTTTTAGGAAGGACATATCGCTTTCATCAGCCTCTGCGACAAGATAATCGGATCTGCCAAGTTTTGCCCCGCTTCTTGCTCCAATTATTTTCCCACCGACCACAACAGTGGGATCGAGCCCGGCGGTTTCCATTATCGCTGCTATCATAGATGTGGTAGTTGTTTTACCGTGTGCCCCCGAAACTGCAACCGAGTATTTCATCCGCATCAATTCTGCCAGCATTTCTGCTCTTTTGATTACAGGGATTCCTTTCTCCTTTGCAGCTATCACTTCGGGGTTGTTCTCGGGAATAGCCGTGGAAATCACAATGACTTCAGCTCCTTTAACATTTTCGGGACTATGACCATAGGAAATTTTTATACCCAGAGATTCAAGATATACAGTGATTTCGGATTTTTTCAGGTCAGAGCCTGTAATATCGAAACCCATATTATGCATTACCTCAGCAATTCCACTCATTCCGGCTCCGCCAATACCTACAAAATGTATTCTTTTAACCTTTTTGGAAAGTACCATTTTTTTCAATAACCTCCCTGATAATTTGTAAGCAATCGGGTTTATAGATTTTACATTCTTTATGCTCTTTTCTAAGTGCTTCAAAATTTTTTATAGCTGTTTTTATCCTATCGGGCATGTCACTCTCTTCCTCCACTATGATAGCCATTCCACAATCTGCTAGCACTTTCGCATTATAATACTGGTGTCTGTCGCGCGAGTGAGGATAAGGAATTAAAATAGCAGGTAGTGAATGGTAGGCTATTTCTGTCACTGCACTGGCTCCTGCCCGTGATATAACTATGTCTGCAGCACTATAATAAAGTCCCATATCTTCAATAAAAGATATTAGCATGTGATTTTTCCCTTTTACACCCATCTTATCTGAAAAATAGCCGAAATTCTTCTTGCCTGTCTGAATTATAAAGTAAAAGTCGTTTAATTCCTCTATTAGAGGAATTATTGCATTTACTACAGAATATGCTCCCATACTCCCCCCCACGACCAAGACCATTTTTTTATAGTCCGGGATTCCCAGCTTCCGCTTGGCTTCAATTTTATCGATTTTTAAAAGAGCTTTTTTTCTAATTGGATTTCCTGTATGGACTATATTTCCCTTCAGATAATTTTTTGTTGCTTCGAATCCAGTAAAAACAGCTTTTGCATATGGAGAGAAGATCTTAGTGACAAGACCGGGGAGGACATTTTGTTCCAATAAATAAAATGGTGTTTTAACTACTATAGATGCGCATATAGCGGGGAATGATGCGTAACTTCCTCCTGCAAGTATAAGGTCAACCCTAAGTTTTTTTATCAGCATGAAAGATTTAACAAAAGAAATTTTTAACTCCCAGATGGATTTAATTCTCTTGAATAAATTACCCACGAGAGGAGATGAAACTTTAATATTGTAAATTTCACCATTTTCTTCAAGCTTTAATTTACTTCCTCCTATTAGGTAAAATATCTCCCATCCTTCTGATTCTAGGTAATCTCCAAGAGCCATGGCTGGGAAAATATGACCCCCGGTGCCTCCTGTAACAATAAGAATCCTTTTCATTCTGCCAACTCTCCTGCTTGGGAAGAAAGACCCAGGAGAACGCCTGTTGCCGATAGATTTATGAGCAAAGAGGTCCCTCCGAAACTTACGAATGGGAGAGGAAGACCAGTTGTGGGTCCAAGACCTAGATTAACGGCGATATGTGCCAGAGCATAAATCCCTATCATAAAAGTAATGCCGAATGCCAGAAGTCCTTCAAACAATTTATGTTTTATTAAAGTTTCTGCAATTTTGAACCCGCGTATGATAAAAATTAGAAATAAAAATATAACGGTGGCTCCACCAGCGAAGCCTGTCTCCTCACAAAATATCGAATATATAAAATCCTCCTGTGCCTGGGGGAGATAAAAATATTTCTGTTTGCTCTTACCCAGCCCTTCTCCTAGAAGTTTTCCTTCTGCGATAGCAATCTTCGCTTGAAGGCTCTGGTAAGAATCACCCTTTTTGAAACTTCTGATTCTCTCTTTCACATGGGAGAATGTTTCAGGAGAAGCAGAATACACGCCAAATCCTATCACCGCAGAAAGTACAACAGGCAACAGCATATGAGAAATTCTTGCACCTGCAACAAAAATCAATGAAAAAGATGTGATAAGAATCAAAGTAGCCATAGAAACACTTGGCTGAATCAGGGTAAGAAGAAACACAATAGCGATGGGTGCAGTCAGTATAAAGAAGAATTTTAACTTTTTAATCCTTCTTCTGTTTCTGGCTATTAATGAGGCGAGGAAGAAAATAAGAGCAAATTTAGCAAATTCCGATGGTTGAAAATTTATAGGTCCGAGAGGAAGCCATCTTTTTGCCCCCAGGACTTTTCTACCAAAGGGAATAAGAAGCAACAAGAAAAATATTGATACCGAAAAAACATACGGGGCATATTTTTTGTAGTATCTTGAAGGTATAACCATAAAGATAAACATAAGTATAAGGCCGAGCAGGAGACGTATGATGTGATCAAAAACTTTTTGCATGCGACTTAAGCCGTAAAATTCAAGAGAATAATATGAAGATGAGTAGACTGCGATGATACCGAACACAGACAGAATAATCACGACAGTCAAAAGTAGTAAGTCAATTTTCTTCTGCGATCTTCCTGACCCAGTACTGATATACATCTCCCCTCTCCTTGTAATTTTTAAACATATCAAAACTTGCACAACCAGGTGAAAGAAGTACTGTTTCCCCCTTCTTGGCCTCCTTATACGATATTCGTACAGCTTCTTCCATATCACTGGCAGGAATAACTCTTACAATATCTCTGAAGGTTTTTATGATTTTCTCCTTTGCTTTCCCTATGGCTACAACTAACTTGCAGTGTTCCTTTACTTCATCTCTCAGTGAGTGAAATTCAAGGTCTTTATCTTCACCTCCCATAATTAACACCACCGGTTCTGTGAATCCTTTGAGTGCCCATTTTACTGAATGTGGATTTGTACCCTTAGAATCATCGTAGAATTTTACCCCATTTTTTTCTAGAACGAACTCCACTCTATGTGGAAGCCCCTTAAATTCTTTGATTCTCTGCCTCATTTTATCTATTTCTATTCCATAAAGATAAGCTATAAGAGCAGCTGCCAGGACATTTGCTACATTATGTAATCCTTTCAATTTCATTTCACTAATTTTTAATAAATTGATTTTTTTACCCACATCAAGAATTAGCTGTCCATTATGAAGATAAGCTCCTTTTACAGGGTGAAGAAGGCTGAAATAAAAAATCTGAGCCCTTGCCTTCATGTGCATATTTCTTACAATTTCATCGTCGTGATTTAGAATAAGAATATTTTCTTTTTTCTGATGTTTAAATATCATAGATTTAGCCCTGATATAATCTTCTTTACTTTCATGCCAGTCTAAATGATCAATATCTACATTTAATATTGCAGCAATATCTGGACGGAATGCATCTATAGTTTCCAGTTGGAAACTTGACACTTCCAAGACAAAGGTACCTTTAGTTCCCCGGTATTTAGAAAGGGGTTCACCTATATTACCTGCCTTGAAAACAGAACCATTTTTAAGGATTTCGTAAATCAATGAGGTTACTGTGCTTTTACCATTAGTACCTGTAATGGCGATGTAGTAGCCTTCTGTCAATCTGTATCCGATCTCAAGCTCTCCAACATAGGGTATTTTCAGTGTCTCTGCTCGTTTAATAATAGGAGAATCTAGTTTTACTCCTGGACTAAGAACCAGCAAGTCTGCCTGAAATATCTTATCAGTATGGCCGTTTTCCTCAAACTCGATTCCAAATTTTTGTAGTTCTGCTTTGTAAATAGTGTTTATCTCTCCTTTGTCAGATACAAAAACCCTTGCTCCTTCCTGTCTTAAGGCAAGAGCTGCATGAAAGCCGCTGGTTCCGCATCCTATTACGGATATTCTTTTGGAATTGAAGCTCCCCTTAAATCTCTTCATCTTATCTTTATGGTTGCAAGCGCTATTATTGCAAATATGAAGGAAATAATCCACATTCTGACCACAATTTTCGGCTCGGAGAATCCTTTCTCTTCGTAATGATGGTGCAACGGTGCCTTGAGAAATATCCTTTTCCCTCTTGTTTTCTTGAAATAATAAACCTGAATTATAACCGATATCGCTTCAATCACAAATAATCCACCGGCGATGGCCAGGAGAAATTCCTGCTTTGTCAAGATTGCAATGATGCCAAGGGCCCCTCCTAAAGCTTGGGACCCAGTATCCCCCATAAAAATGTCTGCAGGGAATGCATTGTACCATAAAAAACCCAATAATGCTCCTAGGAATGCTCCTCCGAATATGGTAAGCTCTTCAATACCAGGGATATATAGAAGATGTAGATAATTAGAGAGTATCTTATTACCCTCGAAGTAGGAAATCAAGATAAAAACAGTCAGGGGAGCAAGAGCAGCTCCAGCTGCGAGACCGTCCAAGCCATCTGTAAGGTTTACAGCATTGGTGGTTCCTATGAAAACAAGAATTACAAAAAAGAGATAAAATAGGCCAAAATTTATGTAAATATTTTTGAAGAATAAAAACTGCGTCTTGAAAGCCACTTCTTTGGGAAACAGATAATATAAAGAAATTACCACAACAATAGCAAGGATGAACTGTAAAAGAATTTTTTCACCTTTTGAAAGTCCCTTTTTCTTATCCCCGGTAAGTTTCTTTATATCATCTATAAATCCCATAAGTCCCAAATATATAACCACAAAGGAAGCAAGATATATAAATGGGTTATTTAATTTGGCCCAGAGCAGAGTAGAAAGCAGAACCACGGGTAAAAATACAATTCCTCCAGCAGATGGAGTACCTTCTTTTTCCTTATGCCTGCTTGGAACATCTTCAGAAATTCTTTCTTTATAGCGCGCTTTCTTAAGATATAGAGGAATAAATATTAAAGTCAAAATCAAGGCAGTTAGAGCACTTCCACCAGTTCTAAGAGTTATGTACCTGAAAATATTGAAGAAGGATATGTATTCCCTTAAAGGAAATAGTAGATGATAAATCATTTCAATTTTTCCTCCAAGTTTTTGATTATATCCTCAAACTGCATGGCCCTGGAAGCCTTGAAAAGAATAATATCTCCCTGTTTAACAAAATTAAGTAATGCATCCTGAAGATCCCTCTTGGATTGGAAATGATGGACTTCGGCTCCTCTTTTGGCTGCCTCTTCAGAAATAAATTTTGCAAGCTCACCGCAGGTGAATAGTATCTTGTGGCCTGTTGCCACAAATTGCTCACCCGCCTCCCTGTGAAGCTCGGGGGCTTTATCTCCCAGCTCCAACATATCGCCAAGAACAAAAATCAGTCTTTTGCCCTTATGTTCTCTGAAGGTTTTGAAGAGCTCCAAAAGTGAGTCTGGATTTGAATTATAAGCATCATTAACAATTTTAAAACCAGATTCCAGATTGATAATTTCCATACGCATGCTTTCATCTCTGAAGTTTCTCAAAAGTTCTTTCATTTCATGTAGCGGAATTCCCAGCTCCTTTGCAACTACAATGGCAGCCATAGCATTCTCCAGCATACCTTTGCCCGGGATGGGTAAAATCAACTCTTCTCCGTCCACCAAAAATTTTGTTTTGTCTTCCTCAAGAGTGTATCGAACTGGTTTTACATCGCCTTTCTCCACTCCATAAAAAATCTTTTTTACCAATGGTGGAATTCTCCTTTCTATTTCATCTAGATGTATCGTTTCAGCATTTACGATTGCAATTCCTCTCGGTGGAAGTGCTTCAAAGAGCCCGGCTTTTTCGATTGCTACATTGAGAGTGTTAACAAAAAATTCAAGATGGCTTCTTGCTACTTTTGTGAGGACTGCAATGTGTGGTCTAGCAATGTAAGTGAGATAGGATATCTCACCGGGGTGATTTGTCCCATATTCCAGTACAAGATAGTCAATATCTTGAGGAGCATTCAGAATAGTAAGAGGAAGACCAATGTTATTATTGTAGCTTTTTTTGCTTTTGTAAACTTTAAATCGGGCGGATAATAAAGTATATATTAATTCCTTAGTTGTTGTTTTACCCACAGAACCTGTTATTCCAATTACCTTTGTGCTCATTTTTTTGATTTTGTAATTTGCAAGTCTACCGAGTGCAAGTATTGGACTATCCACAAGAATACGGGGAATATTCGATGGTCCTTTTCCAAAGGGTAATATTACACATGAAGCCCCTTTTTCGACAGCTTCCATAGCAAAGTCTGCTCCATCAAATTTTGGTCCTCTGATGGCAAAAAACAGATCCCCCTCCTTTACTGTCCTTGAATCTGTACTTACACCCTTGATTTCCTTTTCAGGGTCTGCATCCAGAAGTTTACCACCAGTTATTACTTCAATCTCTCTCAGTTTAAACATCCTCTTCTCCTTAATGCTTCCAGTGAGATTTCTTTGTCACTAAAGGGGTATTTTTTATCCTTAATTTCCTGATAGGTTTCATGTCCTTTACCTGCAATTACTATTATATCCCCTGGCTGAGCATGTTCAATAGCATAGTATATAGCATCCTTTCTGTCGATTATAGTGATAAAATTTGCTCCTTTAATTCCAGCAATAATATCCTGAATGATACTCTCCGGATCTTCATTTCTTGGATTATCCGATGTTATTACCATGAAATCGCTAAGTTTTTCTGCGATACTCCCAAATAGAGGTCTTTTCCCCCTATCTCTATCTCCACCTGCACCAAATACCGTAATGACCCTTTTCTTTCTAAAAGTTCGGATAGATTCCAGTAAATTTTCAAGGGCTTCAGGAGTATGTGCGTAGTCGATGATAACATTGATATCACATTTTGAACCCTTAAGTACCTCGAATCTACCAGGGATCCCCTTTATGCTTTGAATTATAGCTTTGAGATTCTCTTTTACAGGTATCTTTAATACATGGAGAGTGAGTAAAGCAGCCATCATATTGTAAACGTTAAACTTTCCAGGGATAGGCAGATATATGTTCTCTTCTTCAATGAGTCCGTGGAGATTCAGAAGTGTACCATCAAGACTTATGGTTTTAATCTCTGCTCTAATATCAGCTCCTTCACTGAACCCGAAGGTAAAAACATTTTTTTGATTTTCCTTGAATAGTGAAGCATGGGGATCATCCTCATTTATAATGGAATACTCAGGTGAGTATTCTCTGAACAGTTTTAGTTTTGCGTTTAAGTAGTTTTCCATAGTTCCATGATATTCTAAATGTTCTCTTGAAAAATTTGTGAATATTGCAGTGTGTATCTGTGTACCAACCAGTCTTTTTTCTTCAATACCAGCAGAAGATGCCTCCATAACAAAAAATCTGCATCCTGTATCTTCTGCCTCTTTCAAAAATCTCTGGATATCCACAGATTCTGGTGTTGTTCTTTCGGCTTCTCTGCATATTTCACCATTGCAATAATGTATTGTCCCGAGGAGCCCTACCTTCTCTCCCATAAATTCAAGCATATCTTTAATTATAAATGCTGTTGTCGTTTTCCCGTTAGTACCTGTTATTGCAATGGTTCTTACTCTGGTTGAAGGGTAATTATAAAAACGAGCAGCTAGAATACCCATTGCTTCTCGGGTATTTTTTACAAGAATATATGGTATAGGGTAATTTTCATCTTTTTCAACACACAGGGCATGTGCACCTTTTTTAATCACATCCCCTATGAATTCATGACCATCAAATCTTCTACCCCTTAAAGCAATAAACAAATCTCCTTTTTTTGTAAGTCTTGAATCGTACACTATTCCAGTGATTTCTGTGTCACCGCCTTTCACTTTAAATCCTTCAGCCAACTTATAGAGCCGCATAAGTATCCCCCTTTATTAGAAATTCGGCTATTTCTCTAAAAAGAGGAGCAGCAATCTGCCCGCCGTAGAGAGTATATGGTGGTCCCTGAGGCTCAAAGATAACCACATATATAAGATATTGTGGTTTATTTTTAGGGAAAAACCCGATGAAAGACGATATAATTCTTCTGGAATCATAGCGCCCTCGAGATGGATCATACACTTTGGATGTGCCAGTTTTTCCACATATAGCAATGCCTGGAATGTGAGCCCTGCGCCCTGTACCTTTTTCAACCACATCTTCCAGTATATTCTTCATGGTGTCGGCCACTTCGGGAGGCATAACCCTCCGTATAAAAACAGGTTCATGATGGTTTAATATAAACCTTGGAGCATAAAGTATACCCCCATTAGCAATAGCTCCATATGCCATGGCCATCTGCAGGCCGTTAACGAGTATGCCATATCCCATAGCAAAATTAGCTGTGTATGATTTTTTCCATTCAGAAAGTTTTTTAAGTCGGGTAAAGGATTCACCTTGGAGTATGGAGCCTGTAGGTGCACCTATTCCATAGTTCTGAGCCATGGTATAGAGTCCCTTTGGACCGATTAAAAGTCCCAGTTTACTTGCCGCTACATTGGAAGAGTAAATTATGGCATCCCTAAAGGAGATTTTCCCAAGCGGATGTACATCTCGTATTGTTTTCCCTTCTACTACTATGTACCCCTCTCCGGTTTCAACAGAATCATTTGGGGAGATGATACCGTTCATAAAAGCATAAGTATAAGGAACAATTTTAAAAGTAGATCCTGGCTCATATGGGTCTTCTATAGCTTTGTTTTTCGTAGGTTTAGCATCATTTGGGTCGTGAGTGGGATAATTCACAAGGGCCAGCACTTCTCCTGTTTGTGGATTTGTGACTATTACAAAGCCACCTTTAGCTTTCTTTTCTTTTACTGTTTTTTTGAGGAGCTGGTAAATATAATCTTCAAGGTCAAAATCCAGGGTTATTATTAGATTTTTCCCCTTTTTTGGGGGTCTGAAGTCAAGCTGAGGAAATTTCAAGACATTTCCTTTGGCATCTCTATAATAATAGTCTACACCCTCTTTTCCCTTTAACCAGAAATCCATACTGTATTCAAGACCCCCTAAAGCTCTATCTTTTCCCATTGTTCCAATAATTCCACTTCCAATATTATGGTATGGGTAGAATCTCTTAAGCACTATTTCCTGGTAAAGCTGACGATCCTTCATAAGTTGTGACAGAGGCGATGAAATAAAGGGAATTTCTCCTATAAGTAAAAAATATGTTTTCCTATTTTTAAACTTTTTGGGGTGAATTCCATATTTTAAAAGAATTTTTCGCGATTTTACAGGATTACCAGTTTGATATATCCTCAGAACTGGGATACTTGTAGCCACGGGATGGAGTTTTCTGTCAAGAATTTCTCCTCTCTCCGGAAGTAGAGTTTTTTGTTTTAATGATTGCTTTACTCCTCTTTCCCTATATGGTTTCCCTAGGGAAGTTAATTGAAGGGCGAATAGATTCACCGTGACCACAATAGAAAATATCAGAAGAAATATTTTTATAAATTTAATTCTCCACACCATTTCTCCCAGATAGAAGCTTCTCCAGACGTGAGACTTCTACCATTTTGGCTCTTTTTATTAACATTTCTCTTCTTACTATTTCTCTTTGATTTTTTAATCTAGCCACTTTAGAAGCAAGAGATGTCACAATGCTACTTAAGTAAGCTACGGGGAAAAGAAGAAGTAAAAGCAGAAAGGCAATTATGAAGCTCTTCCTCATCACATTCCTCCTTTTTTACATATACACGTAATTTTGAACTCCTGGCTCTGGGATTTATTTCCACTTCCTGAGTATCGGGTTCTATGGGTTTGCCGGTCAAAGGAGTAATGCAAGATAGCATCTTAAGTCGTTTGATGATTCTATCCTCTAGAGAATGATAGGAGATAAAAGCTATTTTCCCTCCAGGTTTGAGGATTTTAATCCCTCCTACGGCCCCTTTTACCACGTGCCTCAATTCATCGTTAACAAAAATTCTAAACGCCATGTAAATTTTTGGAAGCTCATTTTTATAGAGAGGGCCTTTGAATATTTCTGCGATTACATCATTAAGATCATAAGTTGTCTTGAATTTAGATTTTTTCCTTCTTGCCACAATACCCTGTGCAACCTTGCTCGCATATTTTACCTCTCCGTATTTTACCAGTATTTCTGTTATTTCTTTGGGTGACATCCTGTTTATATAGTAACTCAAAGGCTTTCCCGCTTCCGGATTAAATCTCATGTCAAGAGGTTCTTCCCGTTTAAAACTAAATCCCCTACCGGAATCCTCGATGTGGAAAATAGAGAGCCCAAAATCAAAGAGAATTCTGCCAGCTTTTTCGATGCCAAGTCCCGTGAGTACTGTGGAGATTTCAATATAATCACAGTTGAAAATCCTAACATTCTTATAGTTTCTAACTGTTTCTTCTAGTTTGTGGAAATAGACAGGGTCTTTCTCCAAAGCTATAACAATACCACTTCCTCCCACTTTTTCAGCTAGTGCTTTGGTATGCCCGCCTTCACCTGCAGTTGCATCTACTACTATTTCTCCCTCCAAAGGAGAAAGGTAATCGATGACATGTTCCAGCTGTACAGATTTATGAACGCTCATATTGGTAGCTCTTCAAAATCAATATTTTTTCTATCTACCATCTTCTGGTACTCTTCAGGATTCCAAATTTCAAACCAGCGGGGCATTCGAACAAAATAACATTCTTTTGTAATTCCTGCGTATTCCATTAGATGACCGGGGAGTAGAATCCTCCCCTGTAGGTCTATTTCTACTTCTTCTGCTTCACCCATAATATAACGTGTAGCATTTCTTTTTTTCTCGTCGACAAGAGGAATGTCTTGAATCCTCTGCATCAGAGCTTTCCATTCCTTCTCACTGAAAGCGTATATACATTTTTCAAATCCTTTGGTAAGCACCAGTCTCTCGCCAAATGTGAGATTTCTTCTGAGAGTGGCAGGTATCGCAACCCTACCTTTTTCATCTATTTTATGAAAACGATTATTCCTTTTCTCTCTTTTGGCCAATTTTTTCCTCCACTTTTTACCACTTTTCACCATTATTTTACATATTTTTGGTGAATTTGTCAAGTGTTATGTTGGATGAGAAAATCAGCTAATGAAAAATTATACCGGAATTATAAGCTTTTCAGAGGTTTTCTGTTTCTTTCAGCATCAGGTAAATTCTTAAGGAAATTTTTTATTTCTTCCTTTAATTCCATCAGCCCCTGTTCTAATTTTGCAGAAATAAAAATACTGTTGGGGAATTCTTCACTGAATCTTTCTATTATCTTGGGTTCGATGAGCAGGTCAATTTTGTTGAATACCATTATTAATGGCTTATCTTTACAGCTAATCTCCTGTAGCACTTGTCTTACAACTTGGATTCTTTCTTTAACCCTTGGATGTGAAATATCTATAACATGGAGGAGTAGATCTGCCTCCTTTGCAACCCCCAGTGTAGCTTTAAAAGAGGCAATAAGATGATGAGGAATATCCTCAATAAATCCCACCGTATCAGATAATACTACTCTTCTGGGAAGTCCTTCAAGATAAAGTATTCTGGTTGTAGCATCTAAAGTGGAAAAGGGTTGATCTTCCACCTTTATGCTTGATTTAGTTAAGAGATTCATGATTGTAGATTTTCCTGTATTGGTGTAACCTACAAGTGTTACTTTATAAATATTCCTTCTATGCTTTCTATGAAGTTCACGGGTCCTTTCTATATCTTTCAGTTCTTTTTCAAGTCGGGATATCCTTTCCTTAATTTTTCTCCTGTCCACTTCAAGTTTTTTCTCTCCAGGGCCCCTTGTTCCTATACCACCTCCAAGTCTGGATAGAAGTGTACCTCTACCTACCAATCTTGGGAGTCTGTAAAGAAGTTGTGCAAGTTCAACTTGTATTTTTGCTTCATTTGTTCTTGCATGTTGTGCAAAGATGTCCATTATCAATTCTGTTCTATCCACTATCTTTCTCTCTATGATTTTTTCAAGATTTCTGAGCTGTGAAGGAGAGAGATCCCTGTCAAAAATTACGACATCTATTCCATACTCCTGACATATATCTCTGATTTCATATGCCTTTCCTTTGCCGATAAGATAAGCTGGGTCTACTTTATTCCTTATCTGTAAGATTTTTTCGAAAACATCTGCTCCAGCTGCCCTAGCTAAGAGAGCTAATTCTTCCAATCTTTCAAGCTCCCTCCATCTATCGAGAGAAGACTCTGCAATACCTACGAGAAGAGCTTTCTCTTTCATGTCAGACTCAATAGATGGGAAACGAAGGAATTCAGATCTGCTACATACACCAACTCGATATTCCTTGTGATTTCTTTCTTCATCTCCTTAATATCAATTTCGTTCTCTTTGGGCAAGAAGATCTTTCTTATGCCATATCTTTTAGCTGCCAGAATCTTTTCTTCAAGGCCTCCCACAGCAAGAACCTGTCCTGTTATTGTTATTTCTCCAGTCATAGCGATGTCCGGTGGCAATGATTTACCAGTCAATGAAGATATCATGGCTGCCAATATTGCTATACCAGCGGAAGGCCCATCCTTGGGAATTGCTCCCTCCGGTACATGTAAATGCAGGTCTATATTTCTATAGAAATCTTTTGGAAGGTTAAACTTTTTATAGTTACTTCGGATATAAGTTAATGCTGCTTTAGCAGATTCTTTCATGACATCACCAAGCTGTCCTGTGAGCTCTAGATTCCCTCTTCCACTCATCCTCTGCACTTCAATATTTAGTATGTCGCCTCCGAACTCTGTCCATGCAAGTCCTATAGCAACTCCAGGAGGTAGTGATTTCCGCATATCTCTCGGTCTATGTCTGGGTAAACCCAGATACTTTTCAAGGTTCTTTTCGGTTATAAATGCGCCTTTTCCTTTTTCTGCATATTTTTTTGCAACTTTTCGTACGATCCTCGCAATTTGTCTTTCCAATTCTCTCAATCCTGCCTCACGGGTGTACTCTCGAATTATCCGCAGTATAGCCTTATTTTCTATACGGAAAATTTTAGCATTCAAGCCAGATTCCTTTAGTTTTTTGGGCAGAAGATAGTCCCGGGCAATGTGAAGTTTTTCGAAATCGAGATATCCCTTTATGGGAATTACCTCCATTCTGTCAAGAAGTGGTCTTGGAATTCCGTAAAGGGAATTTGCAGTGGTAATGAATAATACCTTGGAAAGGTCAAAATCCACTTCTAAGTAATTATCCTGGAAGTATTTATTTATCTCTGGATCAAGAACTTCCATGAGAGCTGCTTGTGGGTCACCTCTCCAATCAGTTCCAACCTTGTCAATTTCATCCAGAAGAAAAACTGGATTTTGTGTACCAGCTCTTCTTATTTGTTGAATGATTCTACCCGGCATTGCTCCCACATACGTTCTTCTGTGACCGCGTATTTCTGCCTCGTCTCTCATTCCCCCAAGAGAAATTCTCACGAATTTTCTTCCCAATGCTCTTGCGATAGAACGTGCAAGAGATGTTTTTCCAACTCCAGGAGGTCCCACAAAGCAAATAACTTGACCACGAATCTGTCCTTTTAATTTCAGAACCGCAAGGTATTCGAGTATTCTTTCTTTTTGTTCTTCTAATCCAAAATGGTCTTCATCCAGTACTTTTCTTGCATGCTTGATATCAAGATTATCTTTACTACATTTACCCCACGGAAGATTTATTAGCCAGTCGAGATAATTTCTGATGACAGTTGCTTCAGGGGAAATGGAAGGTGTTCTTCTTAATTTACTCAGCTCATGCAATGCTTTTTTCTTGACATCTTCGGGCATTAGAGATTCTTTAATTTGCTTCTCCAGAGCTTCAAATTCACTTTCTTCTTCAAGTCCGAGTTCCTTCTGTATTTCTTTCATCTGCTGCTGCAGGAAGTACTGTTTTTGATTTTTTCTGATCTCCTGAGTTACCCGTTCCTCGATTTCCAGTTTTAATCTGTGAAATTCCAATTCTCTTATAAGAATGGAAATGAGCTTCTTTAGAAGTTCTTTCAGATTATCAATTTTGTAAATTTCAATTTTTTCTTCAAAATTTATAGGTAAATGTGCAGCTAGTACATTTGCAATAACATAAGGATCATTGCTCTGATCAAGTATTGTAAGAGTGACTTCATCTGGGATGGAATGTACCTGTTTGCTATAATTACTGTAGTATTCTCTTAACATTCTGCTTAACTGTTGAACTTCCTCGTCTACTTTAGCCTCTACCGGGGAGTGTTGGTATTCTGCACGAAAGAGCTCATCTTCATAATATAGCTCTTTCAAACTCACCCTTTCTAATCCTTCTATTATAGCCCTAATGCTTCCATCGGGTGCGTTAACATATTGAATAAATCGGCCTATAGTTCCTATTCCATAAACGTCATTTTTATCTTCGGGTCTCTCTTTAGCGGAATCCTTCTGGGGAATAAAAAGTGCTTTCCTATCAAGTGAAAGAGCTTCTCTTGCAGCCCTGAGGGAGAAAGGCCTGGCTATGAGTATAGGTGTGACCGTATGAGGGAAAACCAAAAGTTCCCTGGTAATAATTACAGGGATCTTCATAAATTCTGGACTTTCTTTTTCTTTCTTTTTATAAAGACAGGTTCTTTCCCTTCTCTGACTACACCCTTATCCACTATGACTTCATCTACATCTTTGAGAGAAGGAAGCTTAAACATGGTCTCGAGAAGCGCATTTTCTATAATGGATTTTAAGCCCCTTGCACCTGTACCTCTTTCCATTGCTATTTTTGCTATTTCATAGAGCGCGTCCTCAGTGAATGTGAGTTTAACGCCTTCCAGCTCAAAATATCTTTTATATTGTTTTACCAACGAATTCTTGGGTTCTACCAGAATTCTGACCAGATGTTCTTCACTGAGAGAGTGGAGTGGTGCTACAACAGGAACTCGTCCCACGAATTCTGGTATCAAACCGTATTTCACAAGATCACGAGGTTCCACGAATTTGAGTATTTCATCCCTTGTCAACTCTTTGAACTCTTTTTTGAATCCCACTTCTCTTTTACCCAATCTCTCTCTTATTATGTTCTCCAAACCCTCGAATGTCCCCCCGAGTATAAATAAAATATTAGTGGTATCTACCTGAATAAAGGGTTGTTCTGGATGCTTACGTCCACCCTGAGGGGGAACGTTGACAATATTACCCTCGAGTATTTTCAAAAGGGCCTGCTGAACACCTTCACCTGATACATCCCTTGTAATCGATGGTGAATCAGATCTTCTGGCAAGTTTGTCTACTTCATCCAGGTACACAATTCCCACTTGTGCCCGTTCCACGTCATAATTGGCATTTTGAAGGAGTCTTGTGAGTATATTTTCCACATCCTCTCCTACGTAACCGGCTTCTGTAAGAGGAGTAGCATCGTATATAGCAAAGGGTACATCAAGAAGTTTAGCAAGAGTTCTAGCCAGTAGAGTTTTACCTGTACCAGTAGGTCCTATTAATAGTACGTTGGACTTTTCAAGTTCTACATCCTTTTTCTTATGAGTTATTCTCTTGTAATGATTATAAACTGCTACTGAAAGAACTTTCTTTGCGTGCTCCTGTCCCACCACGTACTGGTCAAGATACTCCTTAATCACATGGGGTGGAGGAGGATTGAATATCAAAAGATCCTTTTTAGTGTCTTCCTCTTCTTTAATTATTTCATAGGCAATTTTTATACAATCTACACAGATGTAACCGTCAATCCCAGAAATCAGCCTACCAGCCTCTCTAGCAGTCCTACCGCAGAATGAACATCTGGGTTCTTTTGGTTCTTGCAATTTTCTTCTTGGCATTACTTCGTCACCTCCTTACGGGAGGTTATAACTTCGTCAATTATACCGTATGTGAGCGCATCATCTGAAGACATAAAAAATTCCCTGTCAGTATCTTTTTCTATTTTCTCGATTGGTTGACCTGTGTGTTTTGCGAGTATTTCATTAATGATCTTTCTTAACCTCATAATCTCTTCAGCATGTATTTTTATATCTATGGCCTGTCCTCGAACACCGCCCCAGGGTTGGTGAATCATTATTCTGGAATGTGGAAGCGCATATCTTTTTCCTTTTGTTCCTGCTGCAAGAAGTAGTGCTCCCATGGATGCAGCCATACCTACGCAGATGGTGGATACATCAGGTTTGATATACTGCATGGTGTCATAAATAGCCAAACCCGCAGTAACAGACCCTCCAGGGGTATTAATGTATACATTTATATCCCTTTCAGGATTTTCTGCCTCAAGGAAGAGAAGTTGTGCTATTACAAGATTTGCGACGTGGTCGTCGATAGGACTGCCGAGAAATATAATCCTATCCTTTAACAATCGTGAATATATGTCGAAAACTCTTTCACCCCTTCCAGTTTGCTCTATAACATAAGGAATATATTGATTTTTTTCCTTCATTCGAAAATTACCTCCAGCTTAACCAAATTTTTTAGAGTTTCCATTGCCTTTTCAATTTTAAGGTATTCTACGATATTTTCAAGGGTTCCTCTTTTCTCAAGTTCTTTTCTATATTTCTCTTTATCCATGTGGTATTCCTGTGCTCTTTTTCCAATCTCTTTCTCAATTTCTTCCTCTGTGGGAATTAAACCCTCAGATTCAGCGAATCTCATTAAAATTATTTCCCTTTTTACAAGATCTCTTGCAAGATTTTCCATACTGTCCTTCATGTGTTCGGGAAATTCTTTGACGCCCATACTTCTTTTTAGAAACTCCAGTTTGTTCTCTACCATTGATTGTGGGAGCTCAAACTGGATTCGGTTATAAATCTCATCTATAATCTGCCACTCCAGTTTATCTTCTGATTCCCTTTCATATTTCTCTTCGAGATTCTGCCTAATCTTTTCATACATCTCATTGACATTTTCAAACCCGAGTCTTTTTGCAAATTCATCGTCAATTTCTGGTAATTTTTCCTCTGCCACTTCTTTTATTCTATAAATAAATTCAATCTTTGCCCTTTCACCATTCTCTGTTTCTATAAAATCTGCAAAGGTTACAGTATCACCCTTCCTGGTGCCCTTAAATTTTTCAAAAACTTCGGGTTTCATTTCCCCCCATGAGAGATGAACAAGAATATTTTTATTTCTTTTCACCGTCTTTCCATTTATTCTTTCCTCATAATCAGCTATTATGTAATCACCTTCCTCCGCTTCCCTCTGGACAGGAATATATTTTGCAAGCCTTTTCCTCATTTTGTCTACCTCTTCTTCCACATCTATATCCGAAACCCTTTTTATCTTTTTCTCTACTTTAATCTCTGTAAGGTTGGGAAATAAGAATGTGGGGATTGCCTCATACGAAAAAACCGCGATAAGTTTGTCATCCTCTTCCTTAATGTCCACAATCTTTATTTCAGATACAGGCTCCTCCTTGCGCGCTTCAAGCTCATTCCATATTTTTTTCTTTAGTGCTTCACTTCTTGCATCCTCTAAGATCTCATCTTTAAATGTTGCTTTTACCAGTTCTAAAGGTGCTCTCCCTGGTCTAAATCCTTTTATTTTAGCCCTTTTTCTATAAATCTTTGCAACATTTTCTATTTCATTCTCAATGTCTTCTTTTGTAATCTCCACCGTAAGTTCTCTTTCAGCTTTCAAATTAATTCCCGGTATTATTTTTTTAGCCATTCAATCCTCCTCCTTGGGGATTTTGTGAGTACTTAAATATAATTGATTTAGCAGGGATTGTCAATCAAAGAGTTTCATTTCCGGCATATTTTTAACTTCTAATTTGGTTCGTATTTCCATTAACTCCTCTTTGGAAATTTTCAGGAAGGCATCCACCACCATCGGATCAAATTGTGTTCCAGAGTTTCTCTTGATTTCTTCCACAGCTTCTTCGTGAGAACGTGCCTTTTGATACGGTCTATCAGATATCATTGCATCATAGGCGTCTGCCACAGCAAATATTCTGGCTAAGAGAGGGATATTGCCGTCTTTTAGTCCCTCAGGATAACCAGTGCCATCCCATCTTTCATGGTGATAATGAATCACATCTCTACCTTTACCCAGGAATTCTAAGTGTTTTACTATTTCATATCCATATTCTACATGCCTTCTCATAATTCTCCACTCGGTAGGAGTTAACTTTCCGGTTTTAAGAAGTATTGCATCAGGAATCGCTATTTTCCCTATATCATGAAGTAAACCTCCCCAGTATAACTCCACCAGTTCATTTTGATGTAAATTAAGCTCCATCCCTATTCTTACTGCAAGGAGAGCCACTCTTTGAGAATGATTCTTGGTTTCGTGCTCTCTTTTATCCAATGTTTCTGCTAAGATTTTTATTGTTTCGGTATAGGTCTTTTTCAACGAAGTGAGGGCCTTGTCTAGGTCTTTAATGAGGTTTAAATTACTCAAAGCCAGAGATATGGATCTAACAAGTACAGAAATCGCTTCCTGCTCGGTTAAAGATAACTCTGTTTCTTCACGTAATTTCAGATATAAGACTCCTATAGCCTTTTCCCCAGATATGAGGGGATAAAACACATGTGTTCCTTTAGATTTAATTTCTATGCCTAAATTCTCACGCATAGAATCACTGTCCTGAGGAATCATATAATAATGAGCTGCTTGATTCAAGTACGTAAGTTTGACCAGTTCACTAATTCCTTTAGGTAACGGTATCTCTTCTTCACCTTTCACAAAATATTTTATTTTACTAAAACGCTCCATTTTGTCATCATAATTGAGGAAAAAGCCTATGGCTTCAAAGTGAGGCATCATGAAGAAGCTATCCTTCAATTTTTCGGCAAGATCATCGGCAGATTTGGCAGTTGATAATTCCACAACAGTTTCAAACAGTGTATAAAGAAGATCCTCGTATTTTTTTATGTTGGTTATATCCTCAAAGGTATGAACATAATAGTTTTTACCCTCCCTGGAATAGAGGTAAGCAAGTTGTATCTTGAGATATTTGTTAAGACTTTTTTCGTATATTATCTCGGGTTCTGACTTTGAAGCTCCAGTTAATATTATGTTTTTTAGAGGACATTGTGGAATTGGTTTACTGTCATGGTGGACCACACTAAAACATTTTTTCCCCAATAGTTCCTTACCGGACTTCCCAAGAATTTTCTGAATAGTATTATTAGCCCGGATAATAGTAAATGTCTCATCTAATATAAATATTCCAGTGTTTACACTGTTTAAAATGAGCTCCACTTCACGAAGGTTTTTAGCAAGTTCTTCTCGGTTTCTCACAAGTTCTGTAAGAAATCTATATGTGCTTGACAATAGCTCCAATAGTGAGTTGTAGTCTTTGTTATAATGATAAGGGGTTTTGGCTTCAAGAAGTATTAACCTTTTTATTCTTCCATGTTGTACGAGAGGGATTACCATGGTGGAAAGAGGAGTATAAAATTTCTCAATTTCAGGATAGGTGAAAAAATCTTTAGCTTTTTCTGTATCTTCTACAACAATAGGAGATAATCTTTCATATGCAGTTGATATTAAACCTTTACCAAATGGAATAAAATCTGGCAATTGTTTTATAACTTTTTCTAATCCCTTGAGTTCTGTATTTATTCTGTATGTGAGCCTTTTGAATAGACGATTTTCCTCATCTACTTCAAAAAGACCTGCAAATTCAGGCCCTGTGTATCTAAACAGCATATCTAATAAGATTTTGTCTACTTTCTCCATATCTGTTTCATCTGCAGCTTCCTTAATAAAGGAATACAAGAATTCAAATAGGGATTTTGAGCGATTAAGTTTTTCGATAAGTTCCACTATATGGATATAAGGTGCAATCAATTCATCGATTTTCTCCATTTCCTCTATGGTTTTAGAGTTGAACTGATTTGTTTTGAATCCCCCAAGGATGAATATATAAGAATGTCCATGGGTTCTTAGTAAGGGATAATATAGTATGGATTTTATTCCTGAATCTTTAAGAGTATCCACTAATCTTCCGGTTTTTAATGCAAGAAGAGAATCAATTTTCACCGGCTGCCACTGCTTCACTGCGCTGCTGAGAATTTTATATTCTTTAATGTTCAATGTATCTCCAATTTTTATGGGTATCTTCGCTGAGGGATGGATGTAAGTAACCAGCAGTCTTTTTTCGTCAAAGACCTTTCCAATCATGATGATATCCGCACCCGTAAGTTTCTGAATGACTGAAGCGGATTTTTTTAACCCTTTATGGAAGTCTTCAATACCTGCCAGAGCTTTAGCCAGGGATAAAATAAGTTCAAGTTCTTTCTTGTGACTATGCAGGTCTTCTATAAGCTTCTGGGTATATACGAAATAACCCAGGTCATGTTGAATGAGTTCCAATAATTCTCCTTCCTGAAATCTGGGGGATAGAACAAGTAACAGGGAACCCACAGACTCTCCACGTGCAAAAAGGGGCACAGAAAGGAATTTTTCGCCATTCTCTTCGTAGTTTAATTTTAAATTGCCCAGCATAGAGACAGTTATAGGGTGATCCAGACCAGGTTCCTGTGGTAATTTAATATTTGCCGGGGCAAAATAATGAAACAGTGTTATTTTGCCGTTGCTTTTAATATATAAAGCCGCTCCCTTGGAATAGAAGAGTCTATTAAGCATTCTCAGGGCCTTGGTGACACCTCTTTTAAAACTTTTTTCGTTAAGAATCCTTAGGCGGATTTCATCATATCTTTTGAGAAATTCAGTTTCAAGCTTAAGTTCCTGTCTCTCTTTTAATATTTCTTTCCTGTCATGGGCCATGTAACAGTATTCGTAACCGCTATCTTCTTTGATTTTTAGGACGTCAACAATGTAATATTTATCCGGTGGAATAATCACTTCCATATTGAACTTTTCATCTTTTACTTGGTGAAATCCAATCTCCGTAATATTTTTCCCGATAATATCCTGTCCAAAGATCGTAGTGGATTTTCGATTAGCGTATACGATATTCCCTTCTTCATCTGTGATTAATATTACATTCTTGCTTTCCTCCACGATTCTGGAAAGTCTTTGCTTAATTCTTAAATCTCTTTTCTCACGGATTTGACTTTTGTAATAGAGTATAGATACCGCCATAGAAAATAAAAGAAACAAACCAAAAAAACCAACAAGTGAATAAAAATCATAAGTACTGAGGACTTTAGAGGATGTTGGTATTACAACAAGTTCCCATGTTTTATCTAAGATTTTTAGATTACCCGTTTTTGTGATTTTACCGATTTTTTTAGGAACTCCAAATGGATATAACACCGTTGAACCGTACTTCACGATGAGTCTAAAATCTTCCCTCCAGCTTTCATGGCTGGAAAAAATGAGAAGGGTATCTATATTAAACACTCCATTCACAAATCCCAAAAGTTTTCCTTTAGAAACAACAGGGTAGTAAAAAGCTATTCCGTCACCACCCTGTAGAAGAGGAATTATAGGAGTAACTTGGACCGTCCGGGTAAAGTAAGCTTTTTTAAATGTTTCTTTGGCATAGGGATGTTGAAAAAGACTTTTACCAAGGGCGGGTTTGTTGGATATATATGGGTACACTATGCTTATTACCCCCTCCGAATTAATCCAGTTTATAGCTCTTACTCCTGGTATTAAGAGGTAGTATCTGGTTGCTAAATCCGTAAAATAGGTAGAGTCAACATATCCCCTTTCTTCAATAGCGGATTGTATTTTCTCAAAGGATAACTGTCCAATTTCTATTGAACGCTCTACATCCCGAATCAAACCCTTTAAAGCAATATTAAGCTCTTTTTTAAGTTTCGCTCTCTGAGAATAATAATGATTTAATGAGAAAAAAACTGGAGCTATAAGGAGTAAAAGAAAGATTATTAATGCCTGCCCAAACTCCCTATTTTTTAACATTTTCATTAGTTAATAAGATAATTGAGGGAGATGGCCCTCAATATCTAAATTAGAAGCTGTACCTGATACCTGCTCCAATCACAAATGCATTTAGATTGTATTTGCTAGTTATTGTAACCCCAGGAGCTACCTCCTCTGTAACCTCCCTCTCCTGCCCCATGGCATAGAGGAAGGAGAGATTCAACTGGACCTTATTCATGGTATAACCAAGGCCCGAAAATACCACGTATTTGTCTACATCGATGTTGACTGGATCAAGAGATTTGTCAGGAATCGAATATTTATCATAGGCAGCTCCTAATCTCAGAGCAAGCCCGTTACCCAAAGTATATTCTCCTCCCGCCTTGATTTTGAAAATATTTTCAAAATCAAGGGTGTCTTCTTGCTCCAAATCAATAGTTCCCAGCGGTGTAATTACCTCTTTAATGGTGGTTTTAAATATATCCAGTGCAGACCACATGGAATACTCAGCATCTATACCCAAGGTAAGATTAGAAGTTACCTTATAACCTATACCAAAAAGAATATTTGTAGGGAGGTTGAATTCCATATCTATATCATGTTCCCCCATCTGCTTACTATCGTAAGTTCCTGAAAGTTTAATTTTAGCAGGGCCTCTTACAGAGAGCCCGATGCCAATTTTGTCATTTTTCCACAGAATCCCTAATCCTCCTGAGAAGGCCGGCCCTTTTGCATCTACGTTTATAGTGTCTGTGTTTTCCTGTTTTTGCATTGCAAACCCATAGTATATATTCCCTTTTACTCCGATGGAGAGGCTAGGGGTTAGCTGATAGGCAAGGGTGGGTGTCAAAGTGTATACGGCAAGACCAGATTCCAGTAGCATGCCCAGATCTTCTTTTTTCCATCCCACAACGCCTCCACCATATGGGGCATAAACTCCCAATCCCAAGCCTGCCTTATCGTTTAACTTGTAGGTGAAAAAGAGTTGGGGTATATATGAATTTTTCTTACTGTAGATTGTTTTCCCCAGTGCATCGGAGAAATAGGAATGTTTGGGAAGTAGTGCAACCCCTTCAACAATTACATCCATGTTCTTACTGAGAATACCAGCTGGGTTATAAAAAATTGCGGTTGCATCATCTGCGATCCCCGCAAATATGGAACCCATACCCAGCTGCCTTACCCCCATCACCTCGTTATCCCACCCTCCAGCATATAGGGATCCAATAAGGAGTAATAAGGCACCCGCTATTACTTTTTTCATGCTACCCTCCTTTCTTTTGGGCCATCTCCCTCGAGATTTATTATTACGCGAGACGAGTATATTGTCAAGGAGTTGATTCTTTTGATCCCTTGGATTATGATAAAAACATGGTGAATTTACTTGTTTTTGTAATAGTTGTTGCTTTTTTGCTATTTTTAATGTTTTTACAGGAAGAGGATAAGAAGCACACCCTCACAGTGGTTTCAGGGATTGTTTCT
>Ga0190363_1000156_pt1 | contig 38357 bp, 39 predicted proteins | sample 48721867_MG_FD_161272 | JGI IMG/M metagenome (GOLD analysis project Ga0190363, IMG submission 161272) | Hydrothermal vent microbial mat bacterial communities from Southern Trench, Guaymas Basin, Mexico - 4872-18-6-7_MG | ecosystem: Environmental > Aquatic > Marine > Hydrothermal vents >... | reverse complement strand
ATATGTTGTGAGGCAGCAATTGAGCGTAAGAGTTCGTTATCTTCACACCTTCAATTTTTAGTGGAGAGGTTCCAGAGAGATTTCCTGCGGTCATGTTTATGATTGCGAAAGTTCCCGGCGATGACACATTACCCTTACCCAAGATGGTGCAAGCGATATCTTTCACGAAACCTGCCGTATTATTTATTTTCCCGGGGATGAAGAAAGTCGGTAAGCCGCTATTTCTGAGCAAGTCGCCCTCGGCGACGCTGTTAACATGGACGAATGAGGGGTCAAAAATGATGTTTGCTTGCATTCCAGCTATTTCCTCACCGGGTTCAACATATATGCTGATGTTGAAAGACTCTCCTCTCTTGACCACTTTGGATGATGGAGATATATAAACAAGCGTTTCGTTCGGCGAGGGAAGCGTGGTCACATTCACAGTCCAAGTAAGGGAGACCGTTCCGTTCTCGTTCGTTCCGATGTATGTGACATTATGCATGCCTGCGTGTTCCCATGTATGCGTCCAGGATTGAGCGTTGTTGTGCAAGTCTTCGCCGTCAAGGAACCATGCGTTTGAGACTGGCTGACTGACGGTGACCGAGAATGTATATGTGCGGTTCACATATTGAGTGGGTGTGGTGTTTTCTGGTGAGAAGGAGATGATGATTGGAGGTGTTCCATTTCTTAATCCCTCCTCGTAATCTGCCTTAATCTCTTCTGCACTCAATGCTCGGTTGTAAATCTTGACCTCATCTATAACTCCTTCAAAGGGATGAATCCAACTGCCCGCCGTCCACCATCTCCCAATGTGAAGATTTGTAGCGGATGGGTATATCATAGGTGGTGCATCAGCCGTGTTAGAATCTTGCACCCCATTGATATATACTTTCATGGTATTCCCATCAGATGTGGCAGCAATATGTGTCCATACATTGGGAGTTATATTTCTCGCTGTGACAAACCATTTGGCATTAGTGATGGTTCCATCAGGAGAGAGGGCGAAATCAATTGTCCCGTCAGAAACAATTTCAAGCTTAAATGAGCGATTATTAGTTCCGTAGTCCCATCTCTCGAGGATAGTATGTGTGCCTGTAATAGGAGTTTTCACCCAAGCGATAAGTGTGATCTCATCAGTGATGTTGTCCAAGCTCCGTGATTTTGGTATTTCAACATAATCATCCATGCCATCAAACTCAAGTGCGGAACCTAATTTTCCTACTGTCCAGTTCGCGCCATGGATCGTGCCATTATTTCCCCTTCCCGAAGAATCTACAGCAACTATTCCCCTTCCTTCATCAAAATGCCACGCTGCAACAAGATTTTCCGTTCCTTTTGTTTTAAATATATAATCTCCGGATATCACCTCATTTCCAGCTTTATCCCTGGACCTCACTCGATAATGATAAGTGGTATTGCTGTTTAACCCCGTTAAAGTCACACTGTGGTCGGTTACCATGTTTGTATCTAAATTAGTAATTGACCCATAACTTGTGTTTGGTCCATATTCTACTTGCGAAGTGGAAGGTTCATCTGTTGTCCATATGATGGTAACTGAATAACAGGTTTCGTCTGATGCATTAACATGCATGATTCTTGGTGACATGGTATCTATTTTCACAGTTATGTTCTTAACAGATTCTATATTATTGTTAGTGTCAACGGAGTAATACCATATCTCCGTAATTCCTTCATCGGATATTGTCACATTAAACCCACTTTCACTTATATCTGTGACATTTCCTGCATCCGAACCCGTAGCGGAACTGATATTTACAGTTGTCCACGGCCCTGTCTTTGATACTTTGGAATAATTAGTATAACTAATGCCGGAACTGTTATCGGTGCGGAGAAAAGTTATCACCACAGGTGTAACATTGTTCCACCCAGCTTCATTTGGTGCAGGTGTGATTGTTGCATTTGTTATCGGTGGTGAGGTATCGCCTGTCGGCTTAAGGTAGAAGTTAACCAATGTGGTCTGATTTTCTATAACAATGGCAGATTTAGATAAACTTTCATATCCTTCCGCCGAGGCTATTACTGTATAATTTCCCGCTGGAATGTTTGGTATCACATATACTCCTGTTTCATCAGTGGTAGTGGACTTCGTTATCTGTCCTTTGGCAGTCACTGTTGCATTTTGTATGGGTGCTCTTGTATCCTTATCTTTTACTGTTCCTGAAATATTGCCAACAGCGCCGCTTATAGGCAATGTAATAATTACTGTGTGGGTGGGCACCATCGGGTCTTCCCTATACCAAGTTTCGTTTGGCGTTACTGTCGCGCTTGCCGTATATCCGTTATATGTGGCTGTTATCTTGAAGCGGAAGTTTGTGTAATCCCAAGTCGATTTACTGTATATGAAGAATGGGCCTAATGCAATAGTAGGTTCTGGATTGGGAGACCATCCATAGTTTGGCAATGGCGTGTGTCCCGTAGAATCCGTGGTTATACTTGTGAAATTTTTTATACTTGGCATAGGAAGGGGACTCTCAGGCACTCCTTCTAATTCTGGTGGAGGAGGAGGTAATGTCACTTCCAATGCCGGATAGCTTGGGTCATCAAGATTTTCTATTGTGATTGTCGCATTTTCTATTGGATTTCCATTCTTGTCTTGGACGAGAACATCAAGCCAGACATAGTGTCTCATCTCTCCCGTAGAGAGATAATCCAATCCCGGAACCGTCTTCTCACCATCTTTTTCATGATAGCTGTTAATTAATGTAATGATTGGCTCGGTAGATGCCAAGATTCTCATATCATATCTCTTATCAACACCTTCCCTATGAACAAAAACAGTGTCAATAACAGTAGCATTCTCCACACCGCCCAAATCTCCAAAAGAAGAAAAGCTTAACTGAACAATATTATTTGGATGTTTGCCACTAAAACGAGAATTCCTTATATAAATATCCCCGCTACCACAGTCAAGTCCCATTGGCGAGGCTCTACCTGTATAATTGTATACATAAAGCTCATACACACCGTGGGCATAAATTCCTGACTGACAATCTTCAGCAATGTTGTCAAATATATAATATCCATGAGGATATTGATAAGGCTCCTCATCATACATTTGGATATATGTACCACCAAAAGTCGGGAAATTGTAATAGAAGTCGTTAACATGAAATACATTCATCCATGTATCCACTCCATCTGAGTGATCATCCCCATCATTGTATCCATTATGTGGCCCATTGTCGTGTAAGATATTATCTCTTGTGAAAATATTTTTTCTACCTCTTACAATCTCTACCAGATTCCATCCGCTGTTGCATACTTCATTGCCAATAAATGTGCTATTTGCTCCGAGGAAAATATTACTCGCTTCCTGGTTGTGCCTCAAGAAGCAATTATATGATATATTTGCATTTGCACCATTGCCGCAATTGTAACGATAGGGGTCAATAAACATATTATGAGATAATGTATAATAGTCAGCACCCCAGGCATACATGTTATGTGGATTTCCTTCGAAGAATAAATTTCCTTCAATTATCGTCCCATTTACTGAGCCAGAGAATGAGATATAGATGTGCATAAAACGGGAATTTCTGAACAGAAAGACGCTGCTATCTTGCGATAAAAGCGGACTTACATCGTTTATTGTAATATTTGTATCGTTTGCAACATCCCAACCATAAACACTTACATTATCAATGAGGATGGTGCCACCATTTTCTGCTTTTATTGAAATAAGAGGATATGGTTTGGGTAACCCTTTCATCTTTAATACACTGCAATCGTGGTCAGTTATATATAAACTTGCATTTGAACCCCTTACCAGTATAGGAACCTTCAATAACCATTCCTTATCTCCAATCTTTTCCAGAAGAGAGGGGTCGCTTAATGTATTGTTGATGTCTGTAAGAGTAGCATCACCATTCTCAACGATGATTTTACTTCCGTCATAGGTGATGGTTGCGGGAGAAAACGAATGGAGTGTGATATTGCATATCGTTGTTTTACCAGTATTGACTTCCACTTTCTTTGTCTCCCAAACATATCCTTCTTTATGAGCGATTAACATATATGTGTCCTGTGGTATATTTGTAAGAATGTAGTTTCCATTGGTATCAGTAGTAGTTGAATATCCTCTTATGCTTACTTTTACCCCTTCCAATGGATTGTTAGAGGCATCAGTGACTTTACCTGTGATATTCCCTCTCTGTTTTGCCACATTTATTGTCCATGTGATTGTCTGTGTTTTTCCATATGCATTCTCTCCATATACCTCCACCTTGTCTATATAGGTTGTGTCATTCCCTTTTGCCCATATTCTGAAAGTAGATGACCTACCAGCGGGTAATGTATGGCTGAAAGGATGAGGGTCAGCTCCATCAAAATATCCCTGCTCTTTTCCATTTAATGACCAGTGCCAGGTGTCTATATCTTGGTCAGCGACCACTTCAAATATTATTAGCTCATTTACATCCGCATTCAAATCAGTGGCAGTTGTTTTTCCATCGGTAGTTATAGCATGATATCCTGTAATTGTTGGTGATGATGCACTCACTGTGCCTACATGAGCAAAAAAAACTACAAGGTAGATAATAAAGCTTAAAAAAAACAAATAATCTGAACGCATGTATCCCATTTTCTCTTTTTCTTTCCCAATCTGTCTTACTACCCCCCCTCTCATGGTCATGACTATCAATTATCTGGTGGGTATATAAAGGTTTTGAAAACCCCTTATTTTGTTACAATACATGAGATTATCATTTTATCTTATAATAAATTATATTCAATAGGTTAGAGAAATGAATTTAGAAGCGGAAATATATCATATTTTACAGTAATACTTGATATAAAAGTTTATTATCTTGAGAGGGTGTGCCAAAAAATTAAAGGTAAAGGCTCCCTAATTTTAATTATGAAGGATAGAGACAAGAATAATTGCCTACTTAGTAAGAATTTGGATTATTTGAACATACCTGTCTTGAGAAAGTATATTTAAATCTATCTGAACATACATGTTGATATGATGAGAAAATGAGGATCACGGAAACCAAGAAGAAGTTCGCTTTTGATGTTGGCTGGGTATTCATAAGCTCTGTTGTCGTATTAATATTGCATTTTTTCCAAAGTCCTATAGTAGCAAGATATTTAGGTCCTGATGGCTTGGGTTTGCTTTCCATGACCTTAATTATTATGGACATCATCGGACTTGTCGCTGGATTTGGAATCGGTGATGCGTTAGTAAAGTATGTGGCAGAATATAAGAAACAAAAGGATAGACTATATTCACTGGTCTCTGATGCTTTTATCACTATGCTCATTATTGGAGTGATAACTGGCACAACTTTGTTTGTGTGTGCCGATATAATCGCTAATATGTTCAATATGCCTCGTTTATCTTTACTGCTTAAAATAAGTGCATTGATGTTCCCCTTCTCATTCGCGGGTGGAACCCTTATCGTCTTTCTTAATGGAATACGAGAAATGAGATATTATGCATTTCTCAGAATTTTTCAAGCTTCTTTAGTTTTGGCATTCATAATAGCATTTCTCATGGTTGGACTTGGAGTAGAAGGTGCTGTGCTAGGCACTATTCTCGCAATAATTATAACAACAAATGTAGCAATGGTCATCATAAGGAGATTTGTGCAATTCAAAATTTCAGAATACAAGAAAAACATAAAAATGCTTGCATCCTTCGGCAGTCGAATAGTGGGTGCGAACATGATAAGTCAAATATATTACAATATAGATACCCTAATGATAGGTTATTTTTTGACCAGTATAGAAGTTGGATATTACTCAGTTGCTATTTCCTTGAGCAGGTTCTTCTGGTTAGTGCCAAGAGCAATGGGAACAGTTGCATATCCAGCAATATCTGAATATTGGGCTAAAAATGACATTCAAGCGATAAGTAAGCTGGTGGATAAATCCACAAAATACTCCGCTTGTATGTTGATATTTGCAGGAATGTTTGTTGTTTTTTTTGCTGGAGATATAATCGCATTTGTATTCACACCTGAATTTTTACCAGCAGTTTTACCTCTTGCTATATTAATAATAGGCACTGTAACATCAGGAGTATTAAGACCCATAGGAGCAATATTCACAAGTGTTGGAAAAGTTAATTTAACATTAAAAATCTCTGCTATTGGTGCTGTTGGTGATGTTCTGCTAAATATAGCTCTTATACCCACCTATGGGATAATTGGAGCAGCAACTGCTACTACTGCATCTTATGCGCTAAACGTCTTTATCACAATATTTTTTTTAAGAAGAGCATTAGCAATAAAATTAGATACTGCATGGTTTACAAAAATGACGACATTGATTGGGACATCGGTGATGATATTTTATGGACTCGATTTTATAAATCATTACTTCTCCGCAGCGATTGCATTAATTCTCTATACGATTATAGTTATAAAATATCTCCTGACAGAAGAAGACCGGGATTATTTTGTAAGCATTATCAAACATACTTTACGAGGTGATTTTATGAAAGTATAACCAATGAGAAAGAATTGTTCTATGATGCATCTTGAATCTCATGCGTTATGATTAGTGTTGTTTTTTCACCTTGAACGTCACTTGCCGTTAAACGTATAGACAATATACAACTTTCTGAATCATAATTATGAGATTGAATAATTACATCAGGATTGCTGGATAAAATTTGCTCTGGCTCAAAAAGCATCTTTATCTTTACGTCTTGCGTGCCATACATCTCAAGTTCTAATTCCACTTTTTCTTCAGTAGAGTTAAATGAAAATACATTATACGTTCCATCATTTAAAATATACGTTGGTAAATATGTTGAACCAAGCTTAAAAGACAATGTGTGGATTGACCTATTTAATATCGGCAAAATTATATATCCATATCCTCTGTCCTCATAGTAACCTGCTACTTGCTCCCCATCTATCGTAGCCTCTGAAACATGTTGATTTATAGATAAAGGAATTTTTAAAACTAAATTACCTATTAAATCGTATGTATAAGCATCAACAGGCATCCTTGAATTATCTATAATTATTGTGTTGTTTTTTCCTTTAGTTATTTTAGTATATTTACAATACAGCCATTGAGAGTTTAGCTGAGCATTATTCTTTGGTACATATCTATATGGATTATCTTTAATCTTATTAAACCACAATATCCATTGTTCTGCTATATCTCTATTATTCTCAGGTTTTTCTGCATAAAAATTTGTGAAATGAGACATCCCGGATGCTGTACTTACAATATCTTGTGGTATAGCACCAATATCAGCACATCTTATTCCTAAATACATTCTATGTGTTAGTAATACACCCTGGTCTATTCCCTCTTTTGGATGCAATTCTGATATTACATTGAAGTCAGTAGTAGCATATTTCAACCCATACTTGCTTAACAAAGCGGACGTAGATTCATTGCTTGATGGATTATAATAATATCCATGCATAGGAGGCACCATGCTTTTTGGAAAAGACAAATTATATTGTCTACTTATTTCATTAAAGACATAAGCATGATTTTGCACAGCAGTAAAATTCCAGGGTTTATTACCAATTATATCATACCACTCACCTGCATGCTTATCACTGACTTCGCAACCCTCCTCTATCAAATAGCCATCACTAAACATCCCATGACGAACTCCATGTAATCCATATTCGATATATGCAGAATTATCCCTGATATATTGCATAACAACCTCATCTTGTGGGCGGAGATTTGGCGTATTGTTCCAATTTCTCCCATAGGGAGTGGTTGTAGGATAGCCAGCACAAATATTTGTTTCGTCAAAATCAGAAATAATAAAAGCGCACATTAACCTAGTCCCTACTTGTTTTCCAATATATACAAGGTTCTCATAATCTTCTAATACATGAGGGCGGCTATTATTTGTCCAGCCTTCATCAGATATGTAGCTATACCTCCATCCGGTATCATCAATAGTTACCGTCATGGGAAATGGCATAACGACTTCCACACCGTCAACAATAACAGCTTTAGGACCCACCAAATTGAGCCTATTAATTGGCTCCATGCTTAATAACAAATATCCTGCAAAAGAAGTAGATAATATCAAAAATATCAGTAGAAAAGCAAACAAATGCTTCCCTGAAAATTTTATTTGATAGCCGTGTAGCTGCAAGACTAATTCATTTGTTTTGATATCCACACTTGAGTTTTTATATTTTGCTTTGCCTTTATGACAAATCCACAAAGATACAATACCGAATAAAACAATAAACAAACCTGTTATAGCCACCAACTGAGCCATTGGTCCAAAATTAATATCCCTTATATACACACCAATAGCAATAATGGCACCAACAAGTAATGCAGAAATACCTGTTATATATACAAGTTTTTTAATCATGTTTCCTCCTATGGCTTAAATTAAAATACTATATGCTTTTATACAATTCTATCATTTGTTTTGCAATCTTTTTTGAATCATGCATCTCTTCAACATACTTCCTTCCTTTCTCTCCTAATTCTCTACGCAACTCTGGATTTTCAATTAGCAGTTTGAGATTATCATAGATTGTATCTGGATTTGTATTTAAAATGGGCAGAGTTGGATAATATTTTTCAATATCTTCTCGGATATAGCTCAGAACTGGTTTGCCCATCGCCATGCCTTCTACTGCAACAAGGGCATGCTGTCCATACGCTATTTGATCAACAATAATGTCAGCATCTTCGTATATCCTAAGTGCTTCCTCATGTGATCGGTTTTCCACCAAAACGAACTCAAAATCATAGCCTTCGCTTTTTAATCTTTCTACTGCCTCTAAAATATATTTTGTCCCCTTTTTAAGCCTATTGGTTGGCGCATGAACGATTTTCAATTTTTTATTTTTCTCAGATTTCACTCCCACAAAACGAATTTTTGAAAGATCTATCGCTAATTCGGTGATAAAACTATTTGGAACATACTCTAATAACTCGTATCCCGTAATAGTGGCATCAGCAAATTTATTTATCCATTTTATTTTGTTCCTTTTATGTTCTTCTTCTCTCGGATTGATTTTCGTCTCTCTCGCATAATAGTATTTGTATTTTCTGGCGATGTCAAGTTGTCTAACGTCGCTCCCCCAATACTGCATTATGATTCTCTTTCTGAATAATTTGAGAATAGGCAAATCAAGATTTCGTGGAAGCAAACTCCAGCCGAAATGGAAATGGAAAACATCGTATTTGAACAAACATCTTATGAAATTTATTAACTGCAATAATCTTATTATTACTTTCGGCTTCCCATGCAAGGAAAGATTTATGTCACATTCATAACCACGTGGATCCCGGTCAAATACTAACACATCACTTCTAATGCCAAGCTCCCTCTGCGCTCTCGCTATTGTTATTACCTGTCCACTAATCTCCGTAGGTGCATGCAATACTCGCATATTTTCTCTATCCTTTTTATTCTTTTTATTCTTCATAAGTCCGTTCTACTCCTCCATACATTGTTAATTTCGTTCATGGTATACACTTTTATTGAATTTATTTCCACATAATTAAGCAATCTTATAAATAGTGAGCATGTCCCCTCCCCCTCATTATAGAAATTTTTTAATCTCTCGGGTTCATGATAATATTTTTTTGCTTTCTGATAAACCTTTAATTTTCGCGTATTCAGAAAAATATGAATAGGATGAAAAACGAACACCTTCAAACCTTCCTCTTCCAAATTAAATTGTTCAATTTTAAAGTTGGCATTTTTTGACATAACTATGTGAGTATCATCCACAAAAAATATAGGAATTTGCAAAATATTATTTATCATTTTAAAGGGTTTCATACCCTTCAGTTTGTACATTAAATAGTTAGATTCATATTCTAATCCATATTTTTCGTAAATAGGATAAAGTTTTGAATAAGTATATAAGCAATGACTTCTCACTCCCTTTGCTTGGGGATATATCTCCATTAATTTTTTAATGGTTTTTTCGTGGCTCTCGCCACAATTATAACTTGGATGTATAGCTAATTCGTGGTTATTTCCAATATGGACATTATGCTTATGTGTGCAGAAAAAGGTCGCACTAATTTTATATTCATCTAAGATTGATACACATTTTTCTAATATTTCATCATGCGCCCAATCAACATCTATTGTTATCGATATCATGTATTATTCATTTTTATAAAAGTTGTTATCATTCAATTTATTGATTATATCTATATCTGATGACTTTTGCAGGAACGCCTACAACGACAGCATTATCAGGAACATCTTTGATGACTACTGACCCTGCACCAACTATTGCATTCTTGCCAATCGTAATATTATTTATAATTGTTGAGCCAGCTCCTATAAAAGTTCCTTCGTGAACTTCGACAAAACCAGCAACCGTAACCCCTGGAGCGAAAAAGACATTATTGAATATTTTCACATCGTGACTGATAATACATCCTGGATAAAACAGCACGTTATCTCCTACCTCTACATTCCTGTCAATAATTACACCCGTTAATATGATATCTCCCGAACCCAACTTCGCACTATTTTCAATTAAAGCGCTGGGATGAATGACATTGGGGGTTAAGAAACCCATTTCTTTTATCTTATTGAACAGCTCCCCCCTCAGCTTCATATTTGTATATCCAATACCAAGAAATATACAGTCAACTTCCCCTTTCAATTTGACCAAATCTGAGAAGTTTCCTACGATATCTAAGTCACAAAATTTAGAATACTTTTCCTTATAATCATCTATAAAACCAACAACTTCAATTTTATCATCATTGTCAAGGATTAATTTTATTGACTTACCGACAGAACTTGCGCCATATATTACTGCTTTCAATCTTTTCTTTAACATATCATCCTATTTTATCATAAGGTATAACAAAATACCATTCGTATTCATGCTTTATTTGCTCGATTCCACATCTCTTCAATGCAGTCAAATCTCCTAAAACCTTCGTTAGATAATAATGTTCCCCATCTAAGCTACCCCATCTTGCTTTGAAGTTATACCCCCCCGATTCTTTTGATGGTAATGATTGCCAATTCCAGTATTTAAATCCCTTCTTCCTTGCCCATTCAATTGCATAATTAATCATTAAGCTGTTCGCTTCTGTAAAACTATAATCCATATCCATAACAGCAATAAAATCATCAATTATCCTATTATTATATATCAAAAGTATTCCTGATATTATTTCTCCTTCATATATAGCAAAGAAAAATTTAGAAATTCCACTCGCTTTTTTCTTTACAATCTCGAAGAAAGGAGAAGGATACATTTTTCCTCTCAATTGTATCATCCGCTTTTTATATATTTCATAGAAAGATTGTAAATTATTCATGCTATCATCCTCCGTTATTTCTACTTTATGAGCAATTGCTTTTCTTATCTTTCTCCTTATGTCTCTTTTATAATTAACATGTTTTTCTAAATCAATATATTGTATGAAATTTGGCAATATATAATCAGGCTTAAATAATGCCATATATAAATCCAAATCCATAGAGAATGGGGATGTAGAAATTGAGACCAAAATACATGCTTTTTCCTTCGCATAACGCACCATCTCGTGAAGTAAAGCCTTATAAATGTTCTTTTTATTTTTTATATTATACCTTGTTACAACACCACCATAGCCACCTGCAAAGGGAATTGAATTCATTATGTTTCCAAGTGGGTTTTCTTTGATGAAAGTAGGTAGCACGCCAACTATCTTTCCATTTTCTTTCGCAACGAAATAATAAGATTCATCTCTTAAAATCTCTTCAACAACTTTTCGCCATCCTAAAGTATGTTGTGCCATGCCATATTCACAAGTATTCAGAAATTGTGTGTATTCGTTTTCATTTTCCTGCTTGAGCAATTCAACTTTTATCATTTTTCCTTTTTCTTATCACATTAGCAGGAACACCAGCCACAACACTATAAGGCTCAACATCTTTAGCGACAACGGAACCTGCTCCGATTATTGAATCCTCTCCAATTTTGACCCCCGGTAGAATAATTGCACCCACACCAATATCACAGCCATCCTCTATTATCACCTTTCCGAACTCCAAATCACAAAATATAAGCGGTTTTGATAAGTTCTCCTCTTTATGCACGGAGGTTATGATTTTAACAGCCGGACCTATTCCCACCGCTTTTCCAATTTCCAAACCTCCACCACTGTGCAGGAAACAGCATTGACCTATCCATGTATGGTCGCCTATAACCATTTCGTTTTTGTAATACCCCTTGAGAATAGTATTATGTCCAATATAAACATTATTGCCAATACTGATATTTTCTGGATGAAACACAAGGACGCCTCTCTCAAATATCACATTCTTTCCTAATCTCTTGAAATCTTTTGATGAAAACTGACCATCTCCGTGTGTCATATGTATTTTAGGGTTCCTTATTTTGACATTCGGGTTTGGCGATGATTTACTTATGTTTTGAAATTTGGAATTCTTCATCATTTCACGGGAAGCTTTCACTTTATTTTTTATTTTTTAAATTCTTATACCACTCCTTATACCACTCAATCGTAAGTTTCAAACCCTCCTCGAAACTTACCTTCGGTTTGAATCCTATTAAATCTCGTGCCAAAGATGTATCAGCAATATATCGTCTCACATCCCCTGGTCTCATCTCTTTATAAACAATGGGCTTTTTGCAGTTCAAAAGCTTTGCAATTGTCTTTACCACTGTATTTATTGTAATTGCCTTTCCACTCGCGATATTAAGCACCCTGCCTCTCGTATTCTTGTGTTCATAAACTTTTATTGTAGCATCGGCGGTATCGGCAACATATATGAAATCTCTTGATTGCTCTCCATCCCAATAAATCACCGGCGCCTCACCAAATAATATTCTCTTTATTGTTATAGGAATCACCGCTGCATAAGTATAATCATTTTGTCTTGGTCCAAAGTTATTGAAAGGGCGAATTATTGCAGCATCTATACCGAAAGTTCTATAATAAGAAAGAAGTAGATGGTCTGCTGCTGCTTTGCTTGCTGCATAAGGCGTCATTGGATTCAAAGGATGTTCCTCATCCATTGGTGCATTTATACATGTGCCGTATGCCTCAGAGGAAGAGAAATTTATCAATGTCTCAAAGAAATCATTTCTGAGTAGTTCACAGAAAGAAGACGTAATAGCGACATTATGTTCGTATACCCATTTCGGTTTCTCCAGGGAGAAAGGTAATGGTATTATCGCCAAGTTAAATACAACTTCAATGCCCTCCTTTTCTATTATTGAGCGCATCCTCTCATAGTCCGTGGCATCCTGATTGTAGATTTTTAAATTTGGATAATTCTTCTTCGCATCTTCCAAATTCGATTCCCTCCCTGTGAAGAAATTATCCACCACCACCAGGTTCTCAGGTTCCTCCTTGATGATTCTGTCCACTAAATGGCTTCCTATGAAGCCCGCCCCTCCGCTTACAAGAACCGATTTGTTTTTCAGGCTCATTTCAATTCCCCCAATGCCGCTTTAAGATGCGCCACGACAATATCAATATCCTCTCCCTTTAATTTATAATACATAGGTAACGCCAGAGAGCGATTAAATATATCCAATGAATTCGGACATTTCTGCTCTGATTTATACACAGGTTGAACATGGCAGGCATAAGTCCCTATCTGTGTTTGTATCCCCTCTTTTCTTAACCGCTCTATTAACTTGTTTCTGTTAATCCTCTTATCAACAAGCGCGACATAGCTTTGATAGACATGTCTAACATCTTCACTGCAATAAGGTGGCTCAATGAGTTCCAAATTCTGAAGATTTTCATCCCAATATCTGGCAAGCTCACGCCTCCTTTCAATCATCTTTTCAAGTTTTCTTAACTGCACAATTCCCACTGCCGCTGATATATCGCTCATCTTGTAGTTAAATCCTAATTTGACAAATCTAGGTATAATAAACTCTTCGCTTTTTTCTCTATCCCATGTGGAAGTAATCCCATAGATAGAAAGACTTCTTACCTCATCTGCCAACTTCCTGTCATTTGTTACGACCATTCCCCCTTCGCCAGTGGTCATGCCCTTCCTCGCATGAAAAGAGAAACAGCCTGCATCGCCGATTGTCCCTGCAAACTTGTTCTTATATTTTGCGCCATGAGCGCATGCTGCATCTTCTATTACTCTTAGCCCATAATTTTCTGCGATTTCCATAATTGGTTCCATATCCGCAGGCTGTCCGAATATATGAACGGGGATGATCGCCTTGGTTTTTTCTGTTATCTTTTCTTCAATTAACTCCGGGTCTATATTGTATGTTTTAGGGTCAACATCAATAAATATCGGTTTAGCTCCACAATATAGTACGGAATGTGCAGTTGCTGGATATGTGAAATCAGCAACTAAAACCTCATCCCCTTTACCCACTCCAATTGCAAGCAGTGATAGATGTAATGCAGCCGTGCAATTAGTTACAGCAATTGCGTATTTTGCGCCAACATATTTGGCGAAAGCCTCTTCAAATTCTTTCGTCTTCGGTCCTTGTGAGACCCAGCCAGAGTCTAAAACTCCTTTTATTTCTTCTATTTCTTCTTCGTCAAAGTAAGGTCTGGTTAGTGGTATATTTGGTGCATTTTTATGCTCTTGTATGCTTGTTTTTGTGGTTTTTTTCATTTTTTATCTGTTTTTCTTCTTAGCAAGCTTCTCATAAATTTCCTCCAATCCTGGAAATATTTTTTCTGGATAAAAATTTTTGACATGCTCCCTACCTGCTTTTGATAACCTTTCCCTCGCTTCTTTATTATTCAACAAATATATTATTTTGTCAGCAAGGTCATTATAATCGTTGTTTTTGAATAGTATCGCAGCACCATCGACAACATCAGGATCAACAATGTCACTCGCGATAATTGGTAGCCCATATGCCATTGCTTCAATTAATGTTCTTCCAAAAGGTTCTGGCCACCTCACTGGGAATACAAACACATCTGATTTCAAATAATATGCTTGTAAATTTTCATGACTTACGAACCCAATAAAACATACTTCCTCTGATATGTCCAGACTTGTTGCTAATTTCTTTAAATTCTCTAATTCCGGTCCACCACCCACTATGTAACACTTAAAGTTTTTGATTTCTTCTTTTACCTTCGGCAACGCTTTAATTAATAAGTCTACTCCCTTTATTTCATACAATCGCCCTACATAAATTAAAGTATTTCCATTATGTTCGATCTTATCTAATTCAGCAATTCTCGGGATAAAGTTCGGCACAACATACATCTTCTTTTCCGGAAATCCCAATATTTTAAAAATATTCTTTGTTCTATTGCTTAGTAAGATATATGCATCATTAAAAAAAGATAAAGACCGATACAGCTTCACTTTCAATGCTTTGCTTATACTTCCACTGCACCTTAATAAATCCCCAAAACCGCATTTATTGCATATTTTGCCGTTTTTTATTACATAATTATTTGAAGGACATACTCCTTGATAATAATTTAACGTTACAACAGTTCTGACATCATTAAGTAACTTCACCAGATACGAGAATTTGAAAAGCGGAGGTCCGTAAAAATGCACAATATCAAATTCATTGAACATTCCCCTTTTCCAAAAAATGCAATCTCTGCTCCATATATTCGCTCTGTTCATCGGAAATCTCCTGAAAAAGATTCCTTCTATTTCTTCTCTAACCTCTCCTTCATCATCAGAGTCAAAACTTATAAAGGTAACTTCATGCCCTCTTTTGGTGAGTTCCCTCGCTATATAAAATGAGCTTATTTCCGAACCCCCAGTGCCGATGCCTCCACGAGCAACTTGTTGCTCAGGTTTCAAATATGCAGTGAGAAGTACAAATGCTATCCTCATTTTATGTTCAAAACCTCCTCATAAACCCTTACATAACTATCTACGCATTTCTCAAGGGAAAACTTCTCTATTACTCTCTCCTTACCTTTCCTCCCCATCATCTTACTTGTATCCCTATTTTTTATTATCTCTATTATTTTTTCCGCTAATGCAAGATGATCCTTTTTTGGAACCAAATAACCAGTCTCTCCATCTGCCATTACTTCCCTAAGCCCCCCGGAATCAAATGCCACTACTGGGACCTCCGTGGACATTGCTTCCGCAGCAACGAAGCAAAACGCCTCTTCCCAAATTGAGGGTACAACCACACAAGACGATATGGAGTAAAAAATCTCAATGTCTCTTACACGCCCGGTTAATAAAAAAAAATCCGTGAGATTGTATTTTTTTATTAACGCCTCAAGATTTTTTCGATAAGGCCCATCACCAACAATGAAGAATTTTACATTAGGAACGCGCTCAGTTATTATAGATGCAGCTTCTATTAAATATTGAACGCCTTTTTCCTTTATTAAAGCCGCAACACATAAGACGATAACATCATCAGGTTTAACATCAAATTCATCTATTATCTTATCTCCTTCAATATCTATTTTCTTATATCTATTTGTGTTTATACCATTGTAAATAACTACCAATTTTTTTGAATTTACTCTATATTTTCTTATAAAATTTGATTTTACAAATTCCGATATGCATATTATTCTGCTGACTCCAAAATCAAACATCTTCGCTCTTAGCGGAAAATAAACCTTCTTTAATACCCTTTTTAATTTATTTTTTGTTTCCTTATGCCCCATATGCTCTGTATAAATGATTTTTATATTCCTAAATAATGCCAGATAATTGAAAATGGTATAGGGTTCGTAAAAATGGAAATGAACTACTGAAGGATTGTATTTTTTGACAAGTTTATAAAATAAAAAGGCGTCTCTTAGATAAGACAGCGAAGGATTTATAATTTCTATATCAGCACCTGCATCTAAAAGCCTATTATACACTTCTTTTATAGGTTTCCCTGGAAATGTTATAACATGGCAAAAACCTTTTTCTTTTAACCTCTCTGACAATGAAATTATAAACTCTTCAAAAGACCCTAGTTTATCAGGATATATGTAACAAATTGAAAGCACTCTCCTTTTCGCCATTCCTTCACGACAATATCTTTCTATATAATTTAACTATCCTACCAGCGATATTATCCCATGAAAATTCTTTTGCTTTTTCATACCCAGCTCTTCCCATTCTCTCCCGTAATTCTTTATTTTTCAACAGGAAGATCACTTTATCCGCCAAATCATTTACATCACCGCTTTTAAACAGCAATTCTGTTTTCCCATTTTCTACCACATAGGGTACACCACCAACATCCGATGCAACTACTGGTTGATAGCATGTCATCGCTTCCAGCAATACTATGCCAAAACCTTCATATCCAGATGGAAGAACAAACAAGTCTGCTGATTTTAATAATGAACGCTTTTTCATCCTCTGAAACAAAATCTAAGAATTTAAATTTCTTAGTTAAATTTAATAAATTTTCTTTTTCTACCCCCTCTCCGACGATATATACATGAATATTCTCACATGATTTTCCGATAATCGGAATTGCTCTTAATAATATATCAATACGTTTTATTTTTGCTAACCTTCCAACAAAAATATATTCGGATGTGCCACATGTTTGTATAGTTTAATTCTTTTAAAATCCTCTAAATTTACACCTTTTGGAATTAAAAATAATTTTTTCGGAATCAACAAAGCGACTAACATATTCTTTCAGCATTGGAGATACAGTAGCAATGCAAGATGCTTTTTTCAATAATCGCTTCACAAGATATGCATCTATTTTTTTTCTTAGCGTATAGTTTTAAAGAAGAGCATGCCCTATATTTCAATTCCTCAATGATGTCAGCCCTTGCACATGTATAATATCAGGATTAATTTCTAAAACCTTCTTTCTTAGGAATATTGGATAATAAACATATTGTGCTGCTGGAATATTCGCTTCTTTAATGAAATGGATAGTTGCTCCATGCTGATTACAGGATTTTTATCTTTCCCTATTGTTATTATATGTATATCCATATCAGAATATTTTAGCAATTCATTTATTAGGTTTTTGCATGAGTGATAACTCCTCCACCCCTTTTTCAAAATATGTTAGCATTACGCTCTTCATCGTAATCTCTTCATAATCTCCGTGAATTTATTATTTCTTCACATATTTTTATGTATTATTAATAACTTTATCCCATGTATAAAATTGTCTAGCGAACTCTTTTTGTTTTCTTGCCACGTGCCTATCATAATTCCCTTTCATTATTTTTCGATTATTAAATATATACTATAAACTTAAAAAAGGGGGATTCTGGTGTGAGTGTATATGGAAACCGCGCCCTTCCAGAGGGTATCATTCGTGTTACAGGAACTTCCAATATACCCATTCTTTCCTCATAAGAAGAAGCTGGAATATCGTATGACTGTTTTGATGGGTAATACCATGACCTATATGGCACATTTGTATGCCCTTGAAACCATCCCTTTTTTTCGTTTAATTTCGCCGCCACACTTGAATCTACTTTAAATCCATAATCTTTAATCAACTTCAGAGAGGTGTTAGTACAACACAGCCCACCACCTCTAAATGAGATCGGTGTGAAGCCAAGTTCTTTTGAAAGCTCTAAACTGCTCTTAAGTTCGTATTCCATAATTTTTTCATCGATATTTTTTAAACCTTTAATAGCAGATTCTTCTTTGCCCCAATGGATATGTAATCCCAGCTCATGATCGTTAAACTTGGATAATATATTTGAATCTAAATACAAATCAACAATCTCAGGTGTAATTTTTTAAAAAAAAGTCCCTTTGATATTATATTGATCTAACAGAGAGATAATAGTTTCGATTTCATTAATATTTTTTATCGATTCAACTTCGACATCGCACGTAATACATACAAATACATTATTTACCATATCAATCATATTTTTCTTGCAATTGCTACAATATTTGGTGTTAGGATAACACTTTGCACATTATGATGGCGTTGTAATAGATATATTAATCTGATGAAACTGTATACAAAATTTTCTGATAAGGTTCCAATGATACCTTTTATCCCTGATCTATTAGATTTTGGAGCAAAAATTCTAATTTTATCAAATCCTGTGCTCGATAATACTTGAAATAGGCTTTCTTTTGTAAACAGTGTTTCATGAGTAAAATCATTATAGAAATTTACCATGTTGAAGGGATTAAGAGCATTAGGAACTTTTATTAATAAGAGACCTGGTTTGTTTAGTTTCTCATAAGTCAATTCCAATAAATGTACTATTTCTTTCTTTTGAAAATGCTCTAAAACATCATTCATAACAATCACATCAAAATTAACATTTTCTCTCAAAAAATCGAAAACATCGCAGCATTTAACTTTTTCTGTTATATTCTCCCTGCAAAAATTTATTTGTTCTTCACTAATATCAATTCCAATAAAGTTAAGGTAGCCTTTTTTGCGCAAATAATATAAAAAGTAGCCCATTCCGCATCCAACATCTAATATTCTTACATTTTTATCGGTTGGAAGTACATTACCATAGATTCTCTCATAGTATCTAAGTGATGATTCCAAAGCTTGTTTGCTATGCACATTGACCAAAGCAAATCTGCTACTTAAGTATTTATTATATATTCTTTTCATGGTTAAAACCTTTAATAAATATTTGTATATAATTTTATATACTGTCCGATAACACTATCCCATGTATATCGTTTTGCAAATTCTTTTTGTCTCCTGATTACCTCTTTATTATAATTCCCTTTCGCTATCTCTTTGATTATTTTAGAAATATTTTCAACAGTGGGCTCGAACGCATTTAAATTATACCCATCCCGTACAACAAAGTCGTATATTCCCGCTTGCTTTGAGAAATAAACTGGACAATTTGCTGAACTAAAAGCCTCTAAAATCGCTAACGAAAACGAATCAAATCTTGATGGATAGATTGCCGCATCTACGTTACTTAAATACGTCTTAATATCTTTTTGTCCGATATATCCCACAAAAATTACTTTTTTATCAACCCCAAGTTTCCTGCAAAAGTTTTCAAAACGCTCACGTTGTGCTTCATCAGCAGCGATATATAATCTTGCTTTTGAATTTTCACTAATCGCTTTAGCGAATCCTTTTATTAACAAGTCAACTCCTTTCTCAGGCGATAATCTGCCATGGAAAAAAAAATTCTGATCACCTTCTAACTCTACATTTGTTACATCGCTCTCAGCAAACCAAAAATCATCAATCCCATTTGGAATAACCACTTTGTTTTTTACTCCATATTTTGCTCTTACCAAGTTTGACATGATATACGAATTTACAATTAGCTTATCTGCACTTTTAAAGAGATATGGAACAGCTATATACGTTGGAATATAAGAAATTTTTAAAGAATGTTCATATTTAAATTTTAGTTTCATTTCTGTTCGTATATCTCCATGACACTGTAAAATTAACTTCTTCCTTTTAAGTATTGCAAATAAATGCAACAAAAACTTGCTATTTGGATAAATAAGCGGCCCTATTGGTATATGTATCACACTATCTCTCCATAAATTGGTCAAATTTTTAAAAGTGAGGACTTCCAAATCACTAAATTGCTTCTGAACCCATTCTGCATATTTTGATGATGTAAATAACTTTATGTTCTCAAATGGCAATTCCTTTTCTCGTTTCAGCAAATTTCTGAATATGCCTCTTGCAACTCTGGATGGTGCATCCATTCGCCATGGATAATAATATATCAACTCCATCTCAACCTCCTTTCTCTAAATCCCATATACGAATCTCTCCATTGTCATATATATTATCCTTCTTTTCCCTAACGGAATGAATAATTGGATAATTAAAACTTGTATCTTCGATCATATAAGATATATTGAACCTGTCAATAAAATCTTTTGCATACCACCTATCAATGTCTGGTTGCCCAATAAACGAGTTAAGTTCTATACCTATGCCTGTCCCCCTAACCTCTACATACGGTCCATCCAAATAAAACGCGGTTGTTAACGCTGAATTCTTCTTTATTTTTATATAGCTTTTGTTAATAAAACCATAGCATAAAGCATCAACACCAGTTTCAAATATTAGTGGTAATCCCCCACAGGCTGCTGACATTCTCTGCACTCTAAAACTGTCTGTTCCTCCATTACCCACTAAATTTTTATTCGCATCTACATTTTCCCTTATCCATAATGCCCCTGCATAAGTTGATTCTCTCATATACCAAAAACGGCTTCCTGTATACATTCCCGTGCGCCAGTGTTGATAGAATCCTGAAAAACACACAGAGAGTAGTAAAGCAATTATTATCACCGCACATGCATGCTTCTTCTTACGCTCATTCGTTCTCGCAACATTTGCTAAAGCAATACCTGCTAATGTCATCACAAAAATGAGAATGAAAAAGTGCGAGTATGTTCTCACATAAATAAAGGGAGCCAAAAATAATAATGTGAGTAATATAAACTTTTCTCCAAAATTCTTGTTACTTTTTAGCGAGAGATAAATAAAACCTGTAATAGCAAAAATAATCAAAATGCCTGAATACCTAACATTTGTGGTCAGCATCCATTCTAACCATTGGTATCTCGGCTCCGTTATGAATGTATAAGTGAAAAAAGGATATGAAAAGGCCACTAAAAATATCCCTAAATAACCGATATTAACTAAATTACTATACGTCCTCCTTATCTTAACAAATTTATTTAATAAAACCAAAATAATAAAACATAAAACAACTGGTCCAGTAAAATAAATATAATGATGTGTTACAGCAAGCATAATAAACATAACGATTGCCAATGAACCACATCTCATCTTAAAAGTCCTTGCTTTCAGCAATAAATATATAAATAACGGCAATAACACAATAAACAAACCTCTTGTGCTCACGTTCCAGGTAAATGCCAATATACCTGGCGAAAGAGAATATCCAAATGCAACAAAAAACTTAAAGACATCGTCATCCCTTATCACTTTAGCCATTAAATACGCAGTAAAAGCACTAAAAAGCACTATAATTACCGAAAATAACCAGATTGCCTGCTCCATATCTATATTGGTGCATTGAGAAATACCGGACAAAATAAATGGAACCCCGCTCACCTCTGAATATGGATACAATCCAAAAATGGACAGAGGATGTATCCACCATCTCGCCTCTCCGAATACAGATATTATATTTGCTAATTTATGTATGAAAAAGGAATCAAATCCTATTTCATGTGGAACTGATGGGATCATAATTACAAATATCAACAGCATCAATAAGCCCATAAGTGAAATTTTCATGTGCCTAGGTATATGCATTTTCATTCCTCTTTAAGATGCCCAACTTCCTTGCAACTTTCTGCAAACGCTTTTTCCAAAAAGGTTTTCAGAAAGTTTAGGAAATGCGTTCATTCCAAAATGTCATTCATACGCACAACCTCGAAACACTCGGCATATTCTATATTCACTGCCCAGCCCAATACTCGTGCCAATGCCTTAACTCGTTCAACCAATTTCTCCCCTCCATATTTATCATATTGACTCTTGTAGCATCTTATTGCCTCAAGTTTTATATTTATCGTAGAGGATATATCAACGAAAAACTGTGGACGAAACGCAAACACGTTCGGTCTATAAGGCAATGGAGAACAGCTTAACACATTCTTAATTCTCCCCTGCCTTGATATTGAGAACATGATTTCTGCCGCCGCTCTGTGGTCTTGATGCGAATCGAAAGGATGATGGGAGATAAGGACATCCGGAGATATTTCCTGCACTATTTGATCCACTTCAGACACGATTTTTCCATTATTTGGGAGTTCAGTGGCAGTGTAATCTAAAAATATAGGTTCTTTTATGTTAAGTATTTTTGCCGCTTTTCGTGCCTCTTCTTTGAGCATCTCCGCTTTATAAATTCGCCCTTGCATATCCTGGTACTCACCGGAAGTAAGTATCAGAAGATATACTTCGTGTCCTTTCAACGCCCACTTTGCCAATGTGCCACCCGCCTCTAGTTCCATATCATCAGGATGAGCACCCATTGCAAGTATTATCTTCTTTTCCATGCTATCTCCCTCTTATAAACATAATTTGGTCCTTCTGTTCCAATCCTTTTGAAACCCCATCGTTCATAAAATTTCTGTGCATTCGTATTACATTTCCTGGTTTTCACTGTTATATACTTTAACTGATCACTATTGGTAAAAAGATGCTCCAACAGTGCAGCTCCTATCCCTCTCTTCTGATATTTTGGTGCTACTGCAAGCCTGTGTATATGAAGATTCTCACCCTTCACGGAACAAATCACGAACCCCACAATATTGGTATTCTCTAATGCAACAAGACTATACTCCCACTTTCCCTTAAGTTCCATCAAAAAATTATCTTCCGTCCATGGGTCGTCCAATATTATTCTGTCAATCTCAATCAAGCGATTTATATTCTCTAAAGCCATTTTTTTATTCAAGTGCATAATTCTCATTTTGGCATCTTTCCCACATTGAACAACGCATCTATCGCTGCCATGTTAGGCACAAAGCCCTCATAACGCTGTTTGTATACAGGATGTTTGAAATCTTGAAATACCACTTTTATACCTTCTTTTTCAAATAACGATACATCGAGATAATTACGGCCCATTGGTCCTGACAGGTATACATCCCCGCCTACAGCCTTAACAAGATCTAAGTTTTTCTGTGATGATTTCGTCTTAAATCCAAATTCGCTGGCATATACTATTTTCACATCTATATCAAATGCTTTCATAAGAAATTTAATTAAAGCCATGTTTAAGTCCACCAGCTTTTCATATCTTCTTTCATATATTTCCCTTATTTCATTTTCATATATGCCATAGTAATCTGTCTTTGCATAATTTGCATGTATTTCCCTGAAATGAATTTTCGACCAATGCGGTTTATTCTTTTGCCGCTCATTTATTATCCTTATTTCTTTGATGGGTATTTCTTTTTTTTCAACTGGAACTGTGAGCCATTTCCATCCCTTGTATATCCTTATCCTGTTACGGTGTTGAAAGTCACGCCTATTAAACTGTGCATCGTCATATATCACAAATATATCCGACTTCACCATTTTATCAAAAAATCCCAAATACGGAAGATAGTTTGGCTGATGTATTGCTACTATCGTTCCCATTGTAACCTCTTATTGTATGCTTCTTTTTTCATGGTATAGTATTGAATTCGATTGAAATCGATTGAAAAAATCATAATACCACTTAATCGTCTCCCTAAGTCCTTTATCTAAATCATATTTATACTTCCAACCTAATATATTCCTTATTTTCTCACAACTTAAATATTGTCTCTTTATCTCATGCACTGCTTCATTTTTTATTACGGGTTTCAAATATTTCTTGCCACATAAAGTTAATATCTTATTTACCAATTCAAGAACGGAAATTGGCGTCTCTGTTCCTATGTTAAACGCTTGTCCTTTCACTTTTTTCCATTCTATATTCTCTGCAAGTGTCATATATGCATCAACAACATCCTTTACATATATATAATCCCTTAAATAGGTCCCATCACTCCGCAGAACTGGAGCTTCATCGAATACTGCGGATTTTATTGTTCCTGGTATAATCCTACTGAAGTTGAGGTCGCCACCGCCATAAATATTACCACATCTGGTTATTACAACTGGTAGCCCGTATGTGTTATAATATGCCTGAGCTATTAAATCAGCACAGGTCTTTGAAACATCATACGGGTGAAGTCCACGCAAGCAATCATCCTCAGAATAAGGTAATTTATTACTTGACCCATATGCCTTATCACTTGATGCCAATACCAGTCGTTTCACCGTGTCTATCTTCCTTACTGCTTCGAGAATGTTCCATGTGCCCTTGATATTCGACTCAAATGTTGATAGTGGAGCACGCACCGCAGTCTCTACCAATGTTTGCGCTCCTAAATGAAAACATGTATCTATTTCATACTCATTCAAAACGCGCTCTATTAATTCGTAATCCTCTAAACGTCCATTAACTACCGTCACCTTACTTACAATCCCCGAAGTATTAAATTTCGAATATGGTAGCTGGTCCCTTATCAGCGCTACAACTTTCGCTTTCTTCTCTACCAATTTCTCTGTCAGCCATGAGCCAAGAAATCCATTCGCTCCAGTTACAAAAACACGCCTGTCCTCCCAAAATTTCTCTCTCTTTTCCCCTATCATTTGTATCTCCACATAAATTCTCTTATCTTCTCAAGTATATATTTCATTTCTTCCTCTCCGATTCCCGGATATACGCCAATAAAAAATGTATGTTTCATCACCTTGTTTGTATTGGCCAGGTTACCAACCTTACGATAAGCAATATTTTTATACGCCGGCTGATTAAGTATATTACCAGCGAATAACAATCTGGTCTCAATATTGTTCCTCTCTAGGAATTGCACAATGTCCCTTCTCTTAAATCTCGCATTCTCCCTAACAGTGATTGGGAAAGCGAACCAACAAGGTTCTGATTTCGGAAGTGAATACGGTAAAATAAAGTAATCTTCATATTTTGAGAATTCATCATATAAAATTTCGAAATTCTGCCTTCTTTTTTTCATAAAATCGGGAAACTTTTTCAATTGCTCATACCCAAGCGCTGCTTGAATATCTGTTGGCTTTAAATTATATCCCTCATGTATATATATATATCTTTTATCATAATCTTCAGGCAGATCCTCCGTTTTATAGCTAAATCTTCGTGGGCACATGGCATTTGGATCCTTTACAAGAATGCATTCAGGACAAGTGCACGCCCTCCCCCAATCACGCATTGAGTGAACGATAGAACTTAACGAATCGTTGTTAGTAACTATTGCTCCACCTTCTCCCATTGTAATATGATGAGCAGGATAAAAGCTAAATGTGCCAAAGTCACCAAAGGTTCCCAAAAACCGCCCATCATATTTTGAGCCGAGAGCGTCACAAGCATCTTCTATGACATATAAATTGTTTTCCTCTGCAATTTCCATAATTACATCCATCTCATTCGGATTGCCAAGGGTATGTGGTAAAAAAATCGCTCTCGTTTTTTCACATATTGCACTCTCCAATTCCTTCGCATTTATATTATATGTCCCAAGCTCAATATCTACGAAAACAGGGATCAAATTATTTTTAATTATCGGACTCAATGTGGTCGGAAAGGTTGCTGCTGGAGTTATTACTTCCTCGCCTTTTTTCAAGGGGTGCTCCAACTGACTTGATTTTAGAGCGCTAATTGCCAATAAATTTGCAGAAGAGCCAGAGTTCACCAAAATAACATGTTTAACATCTAGAAATTTGGAGAAAGCATCCCTAAATAAACGGTCGTATTTTCCTAAAGTCAACCAAAAATCCAATACTGCATCTACCATTGTTATCATTTCCTTATAATCATAAACCCTTCCTGCAAAATGAACTTTTGACTCCCCTGGAACAAATCTCTCCTCCTCTTTCTTGAGAGCATAATATTCTATAATCTTTTCAAAGATTTGCTCTTTTATTTTTCTCTTATCCATTTCCCTCCCCTATCTTCCCATGTTCTCCTCATACCAATGAATTGTTTTTCGTAGTCCTTCCTCCAAATCATAGCGAGGTGACCATTTCAATATTCCCTTCGCTTTTGTAATATCACAATACAATCTCTCCGGCTCATATGCTCTGTGCTTAAGTTCACCATACCGTGGTGCAATGGAACTACCCATCAAATCTAATATTTTCTGTACCACATCCCTTACTTTATATTCTTTACCACTTCCTATATTTATCACCTCTGATATTGCCTTTTCGGCGAGTGAAGATTTAACTATAGCAGATACTGCATCTTCTACATATAGAAAATCTCTTGTTTGATTCCCCTCAGTTAATTTTATTTTCATATTCTTGATCGCACACTTTATTACATGAGGAATTAAGCGCTCTGATTTTTGGTTTGGGCCATATACATTGGATAATCTCAACAGAACAGTCGGAATGTTATAAATCTTATTTGCAAATCTGCAAAAAAATTCACTACATGCTTTTGATATCGAATACGGTGACAAAGGGTCTATCGGCTGATCCTCCCTAAAAGGGACTGGATTAAACCCATATACTTCATAAGTCCCAATGTGTATGAAAGAAGAACAACTTATATCCCTCAACGCATGCAATATATTTAAGGTTCCTTGGATATTTGTTTGAACACACTCATTTGCAGTTTGGAAATCCCTTTTCAAATCGACAAAAGCACCAAGGTGGAAAACCTTCTCTGGCTCCACATTGTTAACACACTCCTTTATCGAGGCATATTCACGCAAATCCGCTTTATGTATTCTTATTTCTGTCTTTAAATTCTTTAATAACAGATTTCCACGAATTTCCTTGCTACGTGATATTATATTAACCTCAGCACCTTCTCCCACAAGCCTTTTAACCAAATGTGAGCCAATAAAACCTGTTGCCCCAGTAACTAAAACTACTGTTTCTTCCAAACCGCCCATTTCGCTTTGCCTGTCCTCCACATCTCATTCAGTATCTCATTTTCTCTGACTGTATCCATCCCACTCCAAAAGCCTTTATGTTCATAACACGCTATCAATCTCTCCCTACAAAGTTTGACAAGCATACCCTTTGAAAAATCGGTGCTGCTCCATTCCCAAAGGTCGAATAAAGTAGAATTGAATATAAAAAAGCCTGCATTAATGAAAAGGGATTTTATAATCGGTTTTTCAAGATATTCGTACGCTATTTTATCTTCATCAAATCTAACTATACCATACGAAGTCGTCAGAGGATAGACCGCCATTGTGCCCACCTTTTTGTGTTTTTTATGGAATTTTAACATTGAAGCGAGGTTCAAATCTGCCAATACATCAGAATAAGACAGGAAAAAGGTATTTGTCACGGTATTTCTTATTTGCCATATTCGTTCCGCGGTATCAGAATTCTCTCCAGTATCTATACACTGTATGTTTATCCCCCTCCTATCTTTATATTTATCCTCAAAATAGTTTTGAATGACCTCTCCTTTGTATCCCGTCAATAATTTTATATTACGGTATCCGTAAAATTCATATAACTTTATTATGTGCTCTATCACCGGCAAATCTCCTATCTTTACCATTGGTTTTGGTATGTCCGCTGTTAGGGGATATAATCTTGTCCCTTTTCCTCCACATAATATTATTACATCGTATTCTTCTTTCATTCTTCTTTTCATGAACCTATTTTATTTTAAATTGAGAACTTTTGAAACCTTCTTTCGCCCTTTTTAATTTGTTCTTTATCACATCAAGGTAATACTGATTTATCTCCCGTGGTCTTATATGCTGATAATAGTGCCTAATCTCCCCGTCTTTTATTCGCTTTTTTCCGAGAATTAAACAACTAAAATAACCATATAAAAAAGCAAGACCTATGTAATAAGGTCTCTCAAATAAATATCTCATTCCCTTTAGAATTGCATAAAACAAATTGAAACCTACATAGTAGCTATATATCCCAAATCCCTTAAATTCTTTCCAATATCCCTCCGCACTACCAAGTGCCCTTGTGGATATAACTTTAATCCCCTCCAATGATCTTGTTTCCCATCCTTTTAATTTCGCTTTAACATTTGAAATACTATCTGGTGCATACGTCACAATATAACCGCCTGTCTCCTCAAAACATTGCCTCCTCCACAACCTCGCTCCTCCGCATGGTAAATCACTACGTTGCTTCGAGCGTTTTGTTTTTCCATCGATAATATTCCATACTTCACCACTCACGATGCCCAAATTCCGATTTTTTTCAAATTCTTTTATTAATCTCTCAAAATAAGTTTCTTCTAAAATTATATCAGCATCAATAAGTCCAATGTAATCATATTCTATCTTACATCTTTTACAATATTCCATTGCATAATCAAAACCCGCAATACATACTTGGGAATAATGGACTCCCAAATCCCTCTCCCCCTCTTTTAAACGAATTGTTTGTATCCACTCGTGTTTTTTCACAGCATCTTCGATTATCTCGGGTGTTCCATCTGTGCTCCCGTCATCTACGATGACCCATAATTTTGGTTTGATTGTCTGCCTCACTATTGACTGAATAAGACCTGGTAAGCTTTTTTCTTCATTCTTCGCAGGAGTAATAATAATATATGACCCCGATGGGAAATTATTTTCTTTCATATTTCTCTATAAATTCTGTTATAAAATTAGCCACATCCATTTTCTCACTCAACATTCTTTCCCTTCTCCTTTGCCATTTGTCCTTAATTTTCCCATCCGCTAAAAGCTCAACTGCTTTTTCCAATGCTTGCTCCCTATTTGAGAATGTATAAAGAAGTCCATAATTCTTTTCTAAATCATTAATGAATCCCCAGCGTCTCGTGGTTGTCACATATATTGATGGCACTCCTAATACCGCAGCCTCAGCCGCCATGGATGCCCCGTCCCCTATATACATAGTAGAATAATAAATACAATCTTGCAAATCATTTATTGGTATTTTTAGCCTATATTTTTCCAATTTGTCGCTCAATTTTATTTCGGATGTTAAAAATACGTGTCCATAATTCTCCAATTTTTTAATGAAACCAAGCAATTCATCGTTGGAAGCAAAGTCAAAACCTTTCGCACCAATATCATGGTAGGCATTTAAAGAAGAAATTCTCATCAAAATATATTTGTCATTCTCATTCAAATTTAAACTTTTTAAAACAGAAGGATTCGGCTTAAAATTACATGGATGTAAATAGGCAAGTTCAAAGTAACTATTAAATCTAACCTGTTTTTTACCAAGATTAGTATTGAAACATGATGGAGTAAGTATAACATCTGTAAAAGGTTGCATTAATGCGATTGCTAATTTTGCACCCTCAACATCTATAAATGCAATATAGGGTTTCCTGAACAATTTGCTCACATGTGCCATAGAAACAGACCCAGGACCCATATAAATATCCGGTTTAAATTCCTTTGAAATTTTGTATAATAAGAAATCATTTTCAAGGATACTAATAGCTTTTCTTATTAATCCCTTATAGTGCTTTCCACGATTATAACTGAAACCATAAGCATCCAATTTTTGAAAAACATCTTCTTTATTGTTCGCAAAGATTTTCACCATATGCCCTCTTTCTTCTAGATTCCATATAATATTCTTTAATATATTTACATCTTTAGGATGACCAATATTAACTAAGATTTTCATTTAGATCGCCTCCTTCACACTTTCCGCAATTTTCAGTAAATCATTTTTTTTGAGCGTATAATGATTTGGTATTGTTAGCAAAGTGCTTCCACATTTTTCTGTATTCGGACAATCACCCTTATATCCATAACACTGTTTTGCTTTCAAAGGCGTCTCACTATATAATTTGGAAGTATCTACGCCCCTTTTCCTTAAGAAATCGCTTACTGAATCCCTTTCCCTCCCCTTCTCAAATCGTATTGGAAATAAATAATAGTTGCAATATGTATCCTTCCTTTCGTATGGTAATATTAAAGGAGTATCTTTTAATTCTTCCATTAGAAGAAATGAGTTCTTTCTTTGCGCCTCCACCTTCACACCGAAAGAAGAAATCTTTTTTATAAACACGCTCAAATCGTTTCTATTGATTGCCGCAACCTCAAATCTTTTCTTGTCCATCAAATCCACTTTATCCTCTATTGCTAGACCTATTGGTAGTGCAAAAAGGCCAAACCAGGGCCTATGATACAAAAACGAGCGCATATATGCTACGATACAATGTTTTATCTCATTCAAAATAGAGTATCTTTTCAAGTTTTTTACTTCGCTCTCAATCTTCTTTACCATGTTATTATCGTTTAAGATAATCATCCCCCCTCCTCCCGCGGATATATATTTTGCCAAGCTGAAAAAAGAAGCATCGCCTAATGTTCCTGTTATTTTCCCCTTATATCTGCTCATTAATGAATGTGCGCAATCCTCTATAACTGGTATGCCATTCGCTATTTTATTTATCTTGTCCATATCTGCGGGTCGCCCAAATGTGTGTATAACAACAACAGCACTTAAATCCTCTATCTTTTCTTCCAAATCTCCCGGATCCATTGTATAATTGTTGAGGTCAATGTCAACAAAACAGGGAACAAGTCCAGCATTGACAATCGCATCAAACACAACTGTGCATGAATACAGCGGCACTCCTACCTTTGAGCCTTTTGGTAGATTTAATGCTTTAAGTATCAGATACAGCGAGCTTCTGCCATAATTTGTGAATAAAAATGCTCTTTTGCCAAATATCGCCTCTAAAGGTTTCAAATTAAAACCATCGCTTGAGAAAATTGATTTGATGCCATAAATAAAATCATTAAGGGAATAATCCATATTAAATCTTGGAACTAAATTAGGATTCGGCATCATTTTTCGCCATATTCGACTTTCACCCATTGCTGTTTTCCAAAATCATATTTCTTAATCACCTTCGCTGGCACACCCACGGCAACGGAATAGGAGGGTATATCCTTAGTCACCACCGCATTAGCTCCGATGATGGAATGCTTTCCAATTGTAACATTTTTTAATATACAAGCACCCACTCCAATCCAACAACCATCTCCAATTTTAACATACCCTTTTTCAGACATTGGTTGCTTGATTATTGGTATGCTGATATCATCGTATATATGTTCGGAATCTCCTATAAAAACTCTGGGACCAATGATAACATTTTTCCCAATTTCGATCAAATTATTACAAATTAGTTCAAAACCATCATTTATCCATGTTCCGTCCCCTATACTTAATTCACCACCATCACCTATTACTAAATGCGCATATTTACCTATGAATACATTATTTCCTATTCTAACTTTATCAGACATCATCAATTTATCAATAGAACCCCTAAAAGGAGGTTTTATCACCGTCTTTTTCTTCAATCGTAGCTTCACATATAGTGAATATATACCAAATATATCAAAGATTTTTTTTGAAAATCTGTTCATCATTTTAAATGCTTCAATTCAAATGATTGTTAAATCTCTTCTTTTCCTCTTACTATTTCAACTTTTTAATCTCTTTAGCTGGTATTCCAACGACTATTGTATAAGGAGGAACATTTTTTGTGACAACAGCGCCGGCTCCAACAACAGCCCCCTTTCCTATTGTGACATTTGGTAATATTATTGCACCTGCTCCAATCCAAGCATCATCTTCAATCCTGATTTTCCCATCCGCCACTTTCACATAGGGTCTTATCTTGGATGAATTTGGTGCTGATGAAGTTACAAGGGTTACCCTTGGTCCGATGGATACACGGTCACCAATGAAGACATTCTTATCATGGAGGTTATCCGAGATTATTAAGTCTTCTCCTATGAAGACATCTTTACCTATGGAATATCCGCATAACCTGAATAGCATTATTCTCAACCTAGACAATGGTGTAATCCTTGCAAGAGGTTTGAAAATCTTTTTTTTCCAATCCCAACTTATCTTGCCCATTTTTCACTTCAGGTATCGAATTTTCCTATATATTTCAAAACCTTTTTCTGCAATTTTCATTTTGATAGGAGAATATACCCTCATGTATCGTCCATAATTTACCATTTTTCCACCAAACCTCCTTTTGAATTCACGCACACCATATTCTTTATATGGATTGCCAGCACCGCCAAAATCAAAGGTATGGTATTCACTATTCGCTCCTTCTTTTAGGATATACCATACTAATGCTTCATTTACATATAACGATAGATAATCAGATAGCGCGCCTGCATACCAATCATAAATTAATCCCCTGTAACATAAAACTGCTCGTGCACCAACATATATATCTTCATATTTTGCCATATAAAATTTTGCCATGTTCTTTGGAACTAATAATTCAAAAGCTGCTTTAAATAAACTAATATCGTCCAATGGTATTTTTGCATTTTTATATGTTTCCTTTATTATATTATAAAAGATTGGAATAAGTTTCTTATTTTGTAATTCCTCTATAAATATTCCCCTTTTTAGCGCTCTATTAATACCCTTCCTTCTTGACTTATGAATATCTCTCCATATTTCCCCCTCTGATCTATTCAAATTTATCAAAAAATTGAGATGTTCTTCATATTCATAACCTATACTACTAAAGAAATCCGAAATTTCTGATGTATCCCACATGTTCCGAATCTGGGTATAAAGAGCTCTCTTTTGTGCCACCTCATCATAATATTCCATCAATATCCTAAATGCTTTAATCCCCTTTTCATTTTTGATAAAAAGAGGCCCTCCTTGGATGAGCGACCATGATGAAAACAACTTCCCTATCCCCCTCCCGTATCTTATCACTACTCCAAGTAGAATAGCAAGTATATTATCACTTCCATCAATAACTGCTAATGATATAGGTTCATAATTCTTTGTTCGTTTATAAACTTCTGCCATCTCCGGCGTTTGGAATATGTTACCATAAGGGTGCCTATACACGAACTCGCTCCACTGTTTTACATCTGGGGAATCTGTTATTTCTATCATTTCTTCTCATATTCTCATATATTCCTATTCATCTCATTCTTGTGCTTTCCAATATATTTTCAAGCAAGTCTTCCCTGTGTTCTTTATTTTTTGTATCATAAGCCATTTCACCCAGTCCTTAAATCCATCCCGCCAGTTCGGTGGATGAGTTAAAATAAGAATTTTCGGAACAATTCCTCTTTCTATGATTCCGATAAGGTCATCAGTGCTTTCAATAGTGATGCTGAAATTGTTATTGTTTGCAACAAAATCCCTCAATCTGTGTTTAGTATCGGACCAACTTCTGTTCGTATCAGAGATATATGCGATCTCATTGAAGTTTATGGAGAGATAAGCATCACCTATTATCTCATAATTTCTGAAATCGTAAACCTTCCACAGGTCTCTGCTGTCAAAATTGACAAATGTCTTTCTACCGCTGATCATATTCCTTATAACTTTTAAAATATCGGAGAATGTTGCGGCATTCAAACCCGTCACAAAAGGTCCGCCGTGCATTGCTATCGTTTTGACATCGTAAAACGCTCTCAACATGTTCAACTCACGCTCAAATAATTTTATAGCTCGCTCATAATCCCCATCAGCTTTCCCGAGAACATCATAGTGGTAACCTATCTCATGACCCAAACTTGCGATTTCCCTGATGACTTCAGGCTTGAACACATCATCATTCACCCTGAAGTAATATGTTGTGGATATACCCAACTCAGCTTCCTTCCTCGCCATTGCCAATGTGTATGGCAGATCAGCTCCATCATCAACATCATGACGCATGATGATGAATTTTTCTGATTTATTTTTCATTGTAAGGTATTTTTCCACTGTTAGTAGTTCGTAGTCTGAATTTAACATCTTCTCACACAGCTCCACATATTTGGAAAAAGTGAAATCTCGTTTTGTCATCTATTTCTTGTTTTTTCTGATTCTTCTCGTCTCCACTCTCCGAGCTTTCTTTTTTCCTTTTGATTGTTCCTTACGTTAAAATAAGTCCTTAATCTCCTTAAAATCGATCTCTCTCATTAATATCTTCCTTCGCTTCGATTTCTCCCAGTTCCTCAATCAATTTGCTAAAACTTCCCCTGATTATCACTCTCACTTTCGTTCTTTCAGGCAAATCCAATTTCTTCAAAGGCTTCAAAACCCCATCTTCATATATTGCTCTTATTCTCATTTTATATCTCTGATTTATTTTTTTCTTTGCACTTAAAAAGTAATGTGCTCATTTCGTCTACCGTTCTCAGACAGCACTACCATCGTCTTTTGTCATGGTATCCCCTTCCTTATCAAAGGACCAATCGCCGTTGCCAGTTTAAGCGGCATTTTTCCCCATATTCTAGCAAATTTCTGACGCTTAGGATTTAATTGGCTCGTATCTGGCATTTTATTTCTATTGTTAAATAAATAATATTGATAATGAAGTTGTTTGATTTTCCCACCCCATGGCTTCTTGAACTTGAAAGTCCCTGAACCTCTCAAACTACGACCAAAATCAAAATATTTATAACCTGCTTCGCAACCCGCTTTGATGACCTCCCAATATAACAAGTTATTTGGGTTGACATTCCGATATCTCCTGTCCGAAGCAGCCCAGCCTGAAATTATGGTGTCTTTGAAATACAGAAGGAGCATTGCTGCCACACTCACTCCATCATACTTCACGCTCACCACTCTCGTATGTTCAGGAAACTCATGCAGTAAATTCTTGAAGAATGCAAATGAGTGTGGGGGTGTCCCTAAATCTCTCATATTCCTCACATAAAGACCGTAAAATTCCTCAATGTGGCCGTCGTTCGCAATTTTAACACCAGATTTGATTGCTTTTCTTATCGCATTTCTCACTTTGTTATTGAATGTTCCCCACACAATTTCAGTATTAACGTCCAAGTTTAGTATAAAAGTCACATAGTTACTGTTTATGGCAGGGTTCAGATTGTTCTCATTTTTATTTAAGTATCTGAGCTCTAAATAATCTGCATTGCATTCATCTGCGATCCTTATCGCCTCTTCAATAAGCATTTTCTCAGCAATATCATCATCCGCACACACACCGCCGTAAGGAGCAAAAGGAACCGATACTAATTTCTTACCGAAGATCACGCTTCTTATCAAGAACATAGGCAGGATTCCCCTTATCTCGCCTCCCTCTTTTGCTACTAAATAAACAGGTTTGTGCTTGTATGTCTTTTGCACCGCGTTTCGCCAGCCTATTTGGTGATAAAAAGTGGACGAGTTTGAGTTGTAAACATAAGAGTCCCATGCTTTTTCTTCTTCTTTTCGCAGTTCGGAGATTTCCATTTCCTCACATTCAATCAAGTTTTACGCCTTTTCTCCCCTTTATTTTGATAAGTAGGACGAGCAAGCGGATATTTCATCTCCTCATGAGCATTACTTTTTAATCTTAGCATCCTCTTCTTTTCTTGGATTTATAATAGCCATTAATGGAGTTCCTCTTCTCTTATTCGCCTTATCACTGAGCTTAGCTCCTCTCTTCCAAGAGCCTAAGATTTCCTTTATTTCCTTTGCATCATCTTCTGGCATCTCAGCAATCGTTAAGTTTTTCGTTTTTCTCATAATATTCCTTCGGTGTTAGGAGTATAAATGTATATGTCTTACTATCATGTGAAGTTTTGTTATCCGCACCATCATAATGTGCAAACGGAAAAGATATCAGATTCCTGCCAGCATGCTTTATCTCAAGCCTCCAATTTCCGTGATTTCCATTTTTTTTCTTTAAATAGTGTATGCTTTACGGAATAATTAACTGATTCAAGCAAATTCATAGTCATGGATTCCCTATAAGTCTCCTTCTATATCTACTCAACTCAACAATTATTACAGCATTTCTGAGCTTTTCCTCACTTACACTGCTCAAAAACTCCTTCAATCTTTTATTTATTTCTTTTGTTGTGAATATGCACGGCAATCTGAAAATAATGGCTCCAGGATGTTCGGGGTATCTTAGCACTTCTCCAAAATCTGCGTCTCTTGTGATAATTATTCTATTATCCCTGAGAGCGTATTCAATTATTTCTCTATCCTTTGCCGCAGCCATCCCAATATCCCTCACATCTTCTATTTCAAATCCCAGCTTCCTGACCACTTCAGCACTTGACCGGGGCATATCAGCATCAAAAATTTTATTTTTGGCACATTCAGATCACAAAATTTTGATTTCCTCTCTGGCTATTATCTTAGCTGCGTATTCTATTGCAGCTAAGACATCTTCCTTTTTGATTCCATATTCCTCTGCAACTTCCTCTATTTTCATACCCCCAGCGAGTGAGCCTAAAACAATATCCACAGGCACTCTTGTGTTCCTTATGACAGGCTTACCATGCCTCACCTCAGGGTCTATTACAATTCTCCCTTCATACATATCGGAACACCTACATATTCCTCTGAAATCTCACATTTTCGCCCGAAGATTTAATCATCAATGACACTTTTCTCATATAAATCCTCCTGAAATCCCTCACACTCACAAATTCAAAGCCATAATCAAGAGCATCACATAAAATTTCATCCAGCAGCTTCAGCGATACCGTACCCAAATTCCTCAACTTCATCCGCTGCCTGATTAAATCTGCGAAAATGTATTCTATTGGATTACTCGTCCGTCTTGTTGTGCTTATTTCATTAAAAGGCAAACATTCATTCGGATGGAAAAGGAAAACAACAGGTTTACCAGTCTTTTCAGACTCAAAAAACAAAAATTTTCGCAGCAATCTTGTCACTAAAGGGCTTATTCTCATAGTTGTTCCTATGAAAGGAATGAAAAAGGCGGATATTGGAATCTCCAATATGTTTGAATTCCCCTCTTTCACCACAGAATCGTAGGAAATCATGTAAGGTCTTCTCGGAGCGAGCAGCCACTTCAATTTTTTCTTTGAGCCGAATGTGAAAGGGCCGTCAAAACGCTGCGATGCCACTGAGCTATCTGTTTTAAAACCTGTCTCTTCTAATGCCTTCACAGTATTCTCATTTATCCTCAACATCGGCGCCCTGAAAGATTCCGTTCTTCCCGCAACATCTTCTATGACCTTCTTCGCTCGCTTCAACTCTTCCACCTGCTCCTCATATCTCAAAGAATCAAACGCTCTTTGCGGTGAATGGTCATAGCCGTGACATCCTATCTCGTGACCCGCATCTCGCACCATTTCCACCGCTTCGGGAAACATCTCCGCAATTTCGCCTGTGAAGTAGAAAGTGCATTCGCAATCATGCTTCGCAAACAAATCAAGTAAAGATGGGAGTCCATGCTCATAAACGCGCTTTCCCGTCTCATAATCGCACCTGTTCAACGGTATCGAAAAGCTTTCCACATCCACAGTCATCAGAAAATACATTTTAGCTCACAATCACATTGCTGTGCGGTCTGAAAGATGATTTGCCATCACACATTCTTCTCCATGAGAATACTCCTCAATTGTTATTTCCATAGTTATAATCCCCTTTTTTAAGTCCGCTGCCCGCAATTTCGGACAACGAGCATATCTGAAGTCCTGCGAAGCAGGATTTGGGCGGAGTGCCGAAGGCGGAGCCAGATACCCGCTTGTTGTCCGAGTGCGATAGCAACGAGCATTCCGAAAGCGAGAGTTCTGAACCCGCTCATTTCTTCCCCTCTTTTATGATTTTCTGGAGTTTTTCTTTTAGTGATGGTATATCTTTCATCACTGTATCCCATACAGCGTCTACATCTACCCCGAAATATCCATGTATTAATTTATCCCTCATCCCAGCTATTTGTCTCCATGGTATATTCGGATGTTTGTTTCTAAACTCCATTGAAAGATTTTTAGTAGCTTCCCCGATTATTTCTATTTCCCTTATCACCGCATCTTGAAGCATACGATTGTTTTTAAACTCATCGTAGTCCTTATCTCTCAAATATTCTTCTATTAGATTAATGGCGTCCAACATGTGCTTAAGAAATATTGAGTCATCTTTCTTCATCCAAACACTACCTTTGATTCTTTTTCAATTCTTTCTATCAAATACGGACTAATAGACGCTCTTGTGAGTAAATCCACTTTTATGCCCAATGCATCTTCCAATTCTTGTTCTATTCCCACAAGTTCAAGCAAACTTTTTCTTTTTTCA
>Ga0190363_1000155_pt1 | contig 38447 bp, 33 predicted proteins | sample 48721867_MG_FD_161272 | JGI IMG/M metagenome (GOLD analysis project Ga0190363, IMG submission 161272) | Hydrothermal vent microbial mat bacterial communities from Southern Trench, Guaymas Basin, Mexico - 4872-18-6-7_MG | ecosystem: Environmental > Aquatic > Marine > Hydrothermal vents >... | reverse complement strand
CTCAGCCGGCTCTATCGGGGTTTTCGTAAGCTTTTCGCACCCTCTCCCGGTTATCAGCACGGGAACCTCCAGCCTTAGCCCTCCGACCCCAGGCTTGTTTATCTGGAGGTAGAGCTCTTCCACCATTCCCCCTTTAAGCTCATATTTCGTCCATGGTTCGAACGGGGCTATGGGCGGGTACCATTCATGACCAACTATTCCTATTCCATGCCCAAATACCAGTGGAGTGTGAGGGGCGTACTCTGTCTTGCTGAGCTTATCCATAACTTTCTGAGCGACTTCTCCTATCCTCACTCCGGGGGCGACGTTGTCGAGGAGGGTATACGATAGCTCGACGAACGTTTCTATCATTTTCCTCTGCTCCTGGTTGGCTTTCCCCATGACGACGTTAAACGATAAATCCGAATAGTATAGGTCATACGTTGCGTGCAGGTCGGTCATAACTATTTCTCCTTCTTTAATTGTCTTGTTTGAGGGGGAGTGCAGCCACACCTCGAGTATCCGCCTCGATAACCTGATGATATCTCGTCGCCTCCTGTAATGGGCCAGTTCCACATTGAGCCGAGTTCACGCATGGCCTTTTCCCCGGCTCCGACGACCGCCGTCTCCGTTACACCAACCTTTAACGCTTTAAGCGAGGCTTTTATTCCAGCATCAACAATATCGGCTGCCTTCCTTATCCTTTCAATTTCAGCCGGTTCCTTAACGACCACCGCTTCATTCATAACCCTTGACGCATTCACAAATTTGGCGTCTGGAAGCTTCTCTTGTAACATGCTTAACTCGGGGTTCACGCTTGATAGGTTTTTATGGGTAATGTGGGTTTTGGTCTATCAGGCGTTTCCCCGTCATCGAGGCATGCGCCTTTGATGGGGCTTTTGGGGTAACCCCGGAGCCCCACACCTGAAGATTCCACCCCATTAGGCCACCCTGTGGCCAGACCAGCACTCACAGACACTTACCAAATATTTAACTGTTTCGCAAGGCGCGGAAAGACTTACGTAAGGGGGAAATCGACATGGGGAAGGCGCCTATGCTGGTCAAGCGACGGCTGCAGCAAAGCCGAAGATAACACCTACGTGATGGCTGCTTTTCTCAAAAGTTTAAGTAGGCTAGGAAGTGAGGGCATCCAATACACCTGAACTATCAGTCCACAGTTGGATGGGTAGGAGCTATAGCCTTATTCCAAGCTCACTGATATACTGGCTAAAGTAGTGTACCTTGCGTTGCTACTGGAAAGAGTGACGGGAGGACGAACCTGAATAGCCCTAGGAAAGCCGGTCTCAGCGGAGAAGACGTGTACAGAGCCACGGCGACGAGAGTAGAGATGATAACAGCCCACATTGGAGGGATGGCGGAAAGACCACCCAACAAGTTAATCTTGGACCACGTTGACGAGCCCCCATTTTTCACCATCAAGCATCTTAACTGTTTGTGCGATAAAACCCGGGTCATATTTTCTACATCTTTCATTTAAACCCTTTTAAATTAAATCGTTTAATAGTACTTGCTTATTGACATGGTTACGGTCGAAGTTGAATGTTGACGTTTGTATTGTGGTGCTGGAGAAAAGAATATAAGACAATGAATTTCCTATGTATCCCATATCTCGTACTTGGAATTATGTAACGTTCTATCTTGAAAAATGTAAAGGTGCTAGAGATGGGCGAAGTGTATATTTGCGATACTACACTCAGAGACGGACGGCAAATGCCAGGTGTCTACTTAACACTTTACGAGTGCATCGAGATAGCTAGGATGCTCGACGAAATAGGCGTAGACCAGATAGAAGTCTTCTCCCCCTCATACGTAATAAAGGACTACTACCTTATCAGGGAGCTAAACAAGATGGGATTGTCTGACAAGCTCCTAGTCTGGCATAGAGGACTACGAAGAGACTTGGAGAAGTCGATTGGTACAAGGCTTGACTTTGGAGCGGTGGCATTATCGATAGCCACCGAGAAGGGGCACAGGGAGAAGAAGCTTCGCATGACGAAAGAGCAGATTATGGAGACAATGTGTGAGGCCGTAACCTACGCCAAGGATCACGGACTCTATGTCTCCGTTAACGCGGAGAAGAGCGTGGGCACAGAGCCAGAATACTTGGTGGAGTTCGCTAACACGGTGGCCGATGCGGGAGCGGACAGGATAAGGTATTGTGACACCCTTGGAGAACTCATACCACACGAAACGTATACTGTGATTTCGGAGCTGAAAAGGAAAGTTAAGATTCCAATAGAGTTTCACGGGCACGATGACATGGGCATGGCTGTAGGAAACGCTATAGAAGCGTTCAGGGCAGGCGCCAAATGGCTTGACACCAGCGTCTGCCGTCTAGGCGAGAGAGGCGGCTTCACATCCCTTGAAGCACTACTATACAACCTGTACAAACACTTTAACATAAGGAAGTATAAGATTGGCAAATTGGCAGAGTTGGCAGCGTTCGTAGAGAAAGCCTCGGGGATAAAGCTGCCACCCAACACGCCTATAGTCGGCAGGAACATTTACCGTCATGAGTCAGGGATACATGCACACGGGGTTCTCAGGGACGTGTCTTTGTACGAAAGGGTGAGAGCCGAGGAAGTAGGAATGAGAGAGGGTAGTCTGAGAGAGAAGATAGTTATAGGGGAGACCACGGGAAGAGAGAGCATAGTTTTCGTCCTGAGGGAAGCTGGGATAGATATCAACAAGGACGATCCTGTCGTAAGCAAGATTCTCTTAAAAATACAGGAGCAATACCTCTTTGGAAGAAAGACCAGTGTACCGCATGAAGAAGTCATTGAGCTTTATAACATTATATCTAATGGCGGCAAGGTTCCCATAACAATGATAATTGAAGAGGAGAATGGCAACACCACAAAATCGTAAATTTGCGTTTCTTTTAAGGCAGTAACAGCTAGGTCTAATTCCCCATTTTAATTTTTATGTCGCCACCTTGCGAAGGATAATGTGGGTGAAAAAATCTTTATCTAATTTTATTTTACGGGAGACTTCCCAGTAAGATGGATGTTTCACCTTAAGGGAATGTTTACCTTTAGGTAGTTCCACCGAGAAGCGTCCCTCGTTATCCGTCACGACTACACGACCATCTATTTCTACAGGACACATCGGTATTGGAACACGGTTCTCATCCGTTATGCGCCCCTCCAACTTAGGAATTCTCCCACCACCTCAAGCATATTTTGACTCCAGCTTAAAATAAAGGATACTTTATCTTTAAATTAATTTTTGGAAAAACGGTTAGGAAAAAAGGAAAAGAGGAAAGGTAGTCTTAGTAAGGGGCACGTTTGGAAGGAGAGATGAGGGATGAAAACATGGGAAGCAATTTTAATTTGCTTTAATCTAAGTGTTTTTTAGAGAAAGGGGAATTTCCATAAGTTTTTCGTAAAATGCTTGATGAGGGGTGATTAATGCGTCGTAGCGGTGTCGCTGACCTAGTTCTTCATGGTGGGAGCGCGCCTAGATGGTTGTTTAGCAGGATGGTTAGGCTGGCGAGGCCGATAATTTCATTCATAGTTTTAGAGTATGGGGAGGAGGAATTTTTAAGAAGGTTGGCTGATCCGTTCTGGTTTCAGGCCTTGTCGTGCGTCTTGGGGTTTGACTGGCATAGCTCCGGTACAACGACCGTGACGTGCTCCGCTATTAAGTCAGCGTTAAACCCTGATGAGCACCGTATTGCTGCGGCTGGGGGGAAGGGGGGTTTCTCGCTTAAGGCTCCTGAGGAGATAGGTAGGATAGGGGCTACTTTTAGCTTATCAGAGGACGTGGTGGAGAGGCTTACTTACTCGAGTAGGATGACTGCGAAAGTGGATAACGTGGCTATCCAGGGGGGATACCAGCTTTACCATCACATGATTTTCATTTCTGAAAGTGGAAGGTGGGCTGTCGTACAGCAGGGGATGAACACGGAGTTTAAATCTGCGAGAAGGTATCACTGGCTCTCTGAAAAAGTCAAGTCCTTTGTTGACGAGCCGCATACAGGGATAGTGGGAGACGTACGCCATGAAAGGGTTTTAGACATGACGGCTAAGGCTAGTGAGGAGTGTAGAAAGGTATCCCTTGACCTTGTTAAAGACAACCCCTCACATCTTAGAAGCTACTTTTCTGGGGGAGGGCAGAGGAGTATCCTTGAGTGGGTGCAGGGGTGGAGGGGGGAAAGAAGATTGAACATGAGGGTCAACGTTAACTGGAAAGCGTTAAGGGAGGCTTACGAGAGGCAACCTGAAAATTACGAGCAACTACTCGCCATAAGAGGTATAGGGAGGGGGACCGTGAGGGCGCTGGCGTTTATCTCGGAGCTCGTCTTCGGGGCGCCGCCAAGCTGGAAGGATCCGGTTAAATACTCCTTCGCCGTCGGAGGAAAGGACGGGGTACCGTACCCTGTTGACAGGAAGCGTATGGATGAGGCGGCAGCCTTCCTAGAGGAGGCAGTGGAGGAGGCTAAGCTTGGGGTAGAGGAGAAGGTTGAGGCTTTAAAGAGGCTTAGACGCTTCATCTGGAAGAACACTAGCTAAGATTCTAGGCGTTCTATTTCCTTGGCTACGATTTTCACGAGGAGGTTGAACTCTTCGCTTAAGTGCTCGTAGTTGTTCAGCGTTTTCGATGGGAGGAGGGGGAGACGTATCACCGAGTTCTTCTCTAAGTACTGCTCCACGTCGTTGCAGTTAACCTCGTCGACGGGGGTTCCAGATTTAAGGGCATTCTGGACGCCGGCGTTAAACTTTTCAGCGTCGAAGAGAACTGCGACGCCTGGGGCTACACCTATGACCACGTCATACCTTAGTGATGGTGCAGGACACACCCTATCCTCGTGGCTTTCCACTATTACGTGACTATACCTCTCCTCTATAACCTTGTAGCAACTCTCCACGGCTTTAGGTGCAAGGTAGCTCCGTAGCTCTTTAAACTTTTCATCGCTTCCTACGCCAACCGTTCTTTCAGCGTAGTTTTTAAGCTTGTAAATGAAGTCAGGGTCAAGCGACTTAGAAGCAACCTGAGAGTTAACAGATAGCACATTAAACATTCTCCTCTTGACGAGCGTGTAACGCTCAATTAAGACTGTTTGGAATCCTGAACCTGCAGCAGGAGACCTAAACGTCTCCAACGCGTCTACAGGGTTTGATATCTCGTAAGGCAGGTCTCTCACCATAGCGGCATTGTGAAGCCTAACGATGTCTTCGCAGAAAAGCCGCCCCTCTTCCTTACATTTGAGGTAAGTATCATAGCCATGCCATAAGTCATGTTCTGAAACAGGTTTAAAGACGCCTACGTCAAACCCACGCCTGACAAGCCCCCTAGCTATTGCAGAAGAAACAGCAGTTTTCCCCACATCACCAGCTAACAGTCCAAACACGAAGATTGAAACCATAAATCCACCCGGCGGAACACGACTGTTTAACTCCTAATTTTATGAAATAGAAGTGAGAGGTATATTTTCTTTTTCCCAGCTTGGGGGAGCAACCAAGGAGAGAGTGGACGATTAAAAGAGGGAACATGGTTTTGAGCGATATTTCCGTCTGGTTTCCTATAGAAGTTTAATATAGAAGTTTAATGATGCAGGACAGCAAGGTTACCGTACGTTGTAGAGGACATGGTACGAAAGAGTCATTTATACGAGTTTCATGGTTTTCTTTTTAAGGGGAAAGTCTTCTCCTTTGTAGAAGGTACTTGGGGGTTCCGTGTTGCCCATTAGCCTTCACGTAAAGGTTGCCGCATTAGGTTCAGGGGGGATAAAGCGCTTTTCAGGCCATCTGATTAGGGGAGGGCTGCTAGACTTTTTCAACAGAGTTGATCCAGAGCTTGCCAGCGAGCTTCATACGCCAAATCAGCCTAGACCTTACAGCGTTTCTCCAGCGCTCCCCGTAGGTAAAGGAAGAATTTACGGCGACCTTTTCCACGTGAGGAAAGGGGACGTGTTTGAGTTTCATCTGGGCTTTCTTATAGATGAAATTGGAGAGAAAGTGCTTGAACATCTTTCTGACTTTAAGATTAAGCTGGGAGAGGTGGGGTTTACGCCAGTCGAACTAAAGTTTAAAAGGAAAGAATATGAAGAGTTCATTAAAAGTGCAGAAATACATGATAGGTTTAGGATGGTATTTAAGACACCTACACAACTGTCAGTACGAAGCATGAACTATCCATTCTTATTTCCAGACCCACGCTACATCTACCCTAGCATTGCGAGGTTATGGAACACCTTTGCACCAGAATATGTTAGAGTTGACGTCGACGAGCTTCACGGATGGGTGTCTGGCAACGTTTACGTACGTAACTATCGCCTCAACACAGTAGATGTAACAATGGGAAAAGAAAGAAAAGTTGTAGGCTTCACGGGATATGCCGACTTTTACGAGGAGAGGACGGATGGGTATGCTCCCTGGATTACGATACTCTCAGAATATGCAACGTTTTCAAACGTTGGAGCGAAAAGAACAGGTGGAATGGGAGTGGTAGAAATTAAACTCCCTAAAAGAAAGGAAGAACAAGTCGACGGCAGATCATCATAAGCCACCAACTCATCGGAAACCTCCAGATCAAAGTTTGCCAAAAGAGTTCATTCCGAACACTACGAGATTCAGATAACTTTCCCCAATCTGCTAAAACGTGCAGCTGCCTCACTTACATATTTTTTTTAACTCGTTCTAAACATGAATTTTATTTTTAAATTTTGTTCTTTCCATTCCCCTCTTAGTGGAGGTAGCGTGAAAGTCTGGCAATTCTTCTAAGTATGTTTGGATGTGTTGAGAAAAGCTCCACTATTCTGCTCGTGAAGCCAAGACTATTGGCCTTTTTCTCGAGTAGGAGAAGCTCGTAGGCGTCTAGTTTTCCGTCTCCGTTAACGTCTGCTTCAAGAAGAAGCTTCATTTCCTTTGATACTTTTGGCGTTGGGTCTACAGCGAAGAACGCCTTCATCGATTTCACTGCTTTAACTTCTTTCTCGCTATTATGGAGGGTGCTCCGTGCTAGTTTGTAGAGAGCGGATGCTAATGGTTCAGGCCTCCCGATGAGATCGACGCTTCCAGCGTCAGCGTAGTACTCTCTCACCCTGCTCACGTAGAGAACTATCAAGTTGGTTATGAAGTACATTACTAGGGCTCCAAGACCTATTACTAGAGTGACCGCTCCCCCCTCTCTGCTTCTATATCCAGAAAATACCGTGGAAAGGAAAATGTAGTAGCATATTAACGGTATAACACTTAACGCGGTCACTATTATCATATCCCTGTTTTTTATGTGACTTAATTCGTGTCCTATGACAGCTTCCAGCTCATCATCGCTTAAAAGTTTAAGGAGGGGGCGGGTTACACAAATACGAGAGTCACGCATAGTTCTTCCGAAGGCGAAAGCGTTCGGTATGTTGACATTTGAAATTCCAACTCGTGGCATTGGTATCCCCGCCTTCGCCGAAGCTTTAGCCACAATACCGTAAAGACGTGGTTCATCGCTTGAAGTGATATAATTGACGTTCATGACGAAATCGACAATTTTCGGGCCAATAATGTATTGGAACAACATTACACCAGCAGCTATTAAGATGTAAAGCAGTGGTACGTTTACTCCAAGCAGATACATAGATACTGCTATGAGAGCATAGAAGAGAGAGAACATCAGCACTACTGCCAGAAGGACACGGAGCCGTAGACCCCACACTCTCATTGGTAATCCCCTAAGGAAAAGAGATCGACTATCTTCCTTTTATTAGTTTCTTCCTTTTATTAGTTTTCAGTTAAAGGCGGGAAGGAGAAATTCATTTTAAATAACGAAAGTTTTTAATAAAAAACAGTAACAGGAAAAGATCACGTTCTAGTTTTAGTAGAAACATACACTTATGCTGACGTAAATCCTAAAGTTAAAAAATCTAACTTTTAAGTCTGGGCAGAGTGCTGTTACTCGTTATCCTCTTGGGTGCTTAATGTAACTCTCAGAGTTCCTTAATTTTCGTCATAACGTTAACCGCGTGAAGAATTATACGATTGTACGTTGGGTTTCTTAATAACTCTTTTAATGTAAGATAGGAGTTTGTTCTGAGAAGTATAGGGTTCTATAGAAAATGCTTATGTTTATGTTTCTCGTTCTTAACCTCCGCAGGACAACGCCGTTAAGCTACTTTCGAGTGAAGGCCGAATTTCGTACATAAAAGAGCAGCGCTTCCTGTTAAGGTAATGGAGTAACGATGTAATCTGGCGGGTATGAGACTGTAAACTTATAGTTTATTTCCAGCTGACCTCCGGGATTTAGGGTTCGCTCCCACTTAATGACTCCTACTCCAGACTTCTCGTCTGGAGACGGGTTCGAAGAGACCAGTTCAACGGAGATTTCAGGGTCCCGAGCGACAGGTATTCTATCGTAGATAACCAGTTTAGCTTCATTTTCCAAGTGGTTCTTGACGGAGAGGAAGTAGCCGTAGGTTACATGCGCCTTACCTTTAACCATGCCCTTCTTCTCCTCCTCTCTAAGTATCATTTTACGTTCGCACTCAAGCCTTTCCTCCCAAGCTATAGGAAGCTCAAACTCCTGGTTTGGGGCGACATACGGAATGCTGGTGGTGCCTACCAGCATTCCGTCCTTAAACATCCTGCAAGTTCCAGGGCTAAGCGGAACCTCCCCATTCCTTATTTTAACTATTTCGACGAAGTCTGAATGCTGGTAGGCGTCCCATACATAGTAGGTTTCAGCCTCAACGTCGAAGCGTTTAAGAAGTATCATAGTTGGCCTCCCGGGGAAGAAAGAGCCCTTAGAGGATACTTTAAACGCGAGTGCGCCGGCTGACACAAGGTCAGCTTCCTGGAAGGCTGGTTCTAAGGCTTCCTCCATCTCTTCACCTAACGTCTCCTCAGCCATTTCCTCGGTCATAACCGCCATTTTCGGCGCTCGGGTGGGAGGGATGAAGGATGGTGCACCCGGTTTAATAGCGTTGATGAACCATGGTGCTGGCTCAGGTTTCGTAGCGGTGCGAATAATCTTGCCTGATACTGTTACGGGAACGTCCTCCCAAGAAACCCCTGTAGATTGTACTACTTGAGCGTACATGGCTATTTCAGCCTGTCCCTCCAGCAACACGTCATATACGGGAGACCAGCCAGCGTTTGACACTTCATACTGTAGTATGAAGTCGTACGTGTCTGCCCGCTCACAGATTAGATCGAGTTCGATTGCTCCTAGTTCTACGGCTTTCTTGTCAATTCCTTCAAGGAGTACTTCGATGCGCTTTATCTCGTCATTTAGAGAGGATAGCTCGCGCTCCCGCTCTATTATTTCAAAAACCTTCTTTTTCCTTATTTCCGAGATTGCTTCTAGGACTTCGTTGAGGTGCTGCTTTGAGGCTTCCCCTACAAGACCAGCGGTGACGAACGCCTCAGCTGCTTTGCTTAAAGCCTTGTCGAACGATTCAATCAGCTTTTTCGATTCTTCAATTTCGCTTTCAAGCGTTTTAACTTTCTCCTTCAACTCCCTTAACTCTCTGAGAAGGAGTTCCTTTTCGGATACGGCCTTATCTATCCCCACCACAGTTGTTTTCAAATCAGCTCCGGTTACCGTCACGCCTTTCCTAGAGAAAACCCTTATCGACCCTGGAATTATTGTTTTTTCAAGCCCTTCAACGAGGATCGTTGATGAGCCTTCCTTAAGTTCGGCTGAGAATGTGCGTCTTAAGGTGGCAAGATTTCTGAAAATTTTAACTTCTTCTATCTTGGCGAGAACACTCATTCAAGACACTTCCATCAAACACGCTTTGCAAAGGGTAATTTAAGCTCGTGAAAAAGGTAACCTTCTTTCACAAGTGATCTCAGGTAATTTTTGATGAAAGAACGATGGATATAAAGTTTCCTAATTTAACAAAGAAAAATGAGAGCTTCGTTAATTTTTAACTCGGTTTTAATTGTTTTCTAATAACTTTTCCAAATAACTTAAATAAAGTGGATGATGAAAGGAAGACAGGGAGGCTGTAAGGGGGGTTTCACCGTCAGAGGGTAGGAAAAATGTTAGAGTTCATGGATAAAGAGAATGGAGCGTATTATAAGTTTTACATCGTTGATGGGCATCACCATTTAGGAGCCGACGTAGACGGGCAAAGTAATCGGAACCCCGCTGCCCCCGGAGGAACATTTGACTTTTGCTTTAAGATAACCAGTCAGCTCTTAAGAATACTTGCTGATGGGAAAGTAGACTTGAAAGCTGAGCCACATGGCTTCTTAAAAGAGATTCTCGAACAGGAAGACAAGTGGAAGGACGTGCTTAACGGAACTTGGGCTGTAGATAAGACGGTTGTCTTCCCGTTTAACGACGAGTTCAAGTGGAGAGAGGGAGACGAGGGGAAAGCAACTTACTGGAGATCAAACGATAACATTTACAGATGGACTGCGCGCGCCCCTTACTCCTTTAAGCTCGTGGGGTATGCGCGTATAGTTCCGCATGAAGGGGACGTGGCTGTCAGGGAGCTTCACAGGGCGGTAGAGGAGCTCGGTCTCAGAGGATTAAAGCTCCATCCTAGATCTGACGGATGGGGAGGGGAGATCAACACGGATCCTGTAGAAAGAGTTCTTGTTGAAGCTGCTAAGCTAGGTATTCCTGTGATCTTTGATACGAGAGGGTTTAACCAGGTGGTTGACATAGCGGAGGTAACCGTTAAGGCGAAGCTGAGGCTGGCAAACATCGATAAGAGGCTTGCGAAGAGGCTTAAGGTAATACTCGCCCATGTAGGGTTTCACGTGGGTCATGATGAGCTTTTCTCCATCCTAAGTCACCCTAATATTTACGGTGAAACTTCAGGGGTTCACGACGCGGGGATAAGACGGCTTTTTGAGGAGGCCTCTGTAAGGCTAAGCGAAAACTTAGGACCATACCGTAGATGGTCGGAAAAGTTAATATTCGGGACAGATTTCCCATATTTCGACGTGCCACATGCAGTACAGTTCATCTCCTACGTCCTTAGCGAAGATTTCCCTGGAACCTTCGAGGACGCACAGCGTATTCTGGGAGTTAACGTGCTACGCTTAATACCTCCAAAACTGGAGAGGGCACCCTTTAAACTTGAGGCAGTTCATTTTAGAAGGGAGCTGGCCCCCATGGTTAAAAGGAAAATAGCCTTAGAACTAGCTAATCTAGCATCTAATAAAAAATGTGATGTAACCTCTTTTGACCCTTTCCTCCAGCCTCCGCCGAGGGCGAACGTTAGAGAAGACTGCGTCATCTCCATTAGGAGCATGAACGGAGACGATAGGAAAGCTTCACTCATGTTTTTCACAATACGTGGGATAGGAGTTATAGCACGGTTAGACTCTGAGTTAACCAGCCTAGACACATTATTAAGAAGAGAGTTAGCGTACGATGATTCACCATTAAGGCAAAGGTTTTACAATAAGCTCTGGCCCAGCAAGGTAGAGCGCGAACAGGCGCAAATTGAAGAGAAAATAAGGAGCATTTTGAAGCCACTCTTTGAGAAATCCTAAAGATGAAGAAGGAGAGAAGGAAAACATTCCATTTTCAAAAGAATTTAAGAAATTATATATGTCAGTTTTCTCTAAAATTCTTTAGTAAATTTATGCTTTAAGACCTAAATGTTGCAATTGACTTTTAGGAGGACTCCTTAATGCCGGATAAAGGTGCCGAGGAGCAAAAGGAGAAAGAGGTTAAGCCCCTGAAGGCTGTTAAGAAAACTGTTAAGAAAAAGAGAGCGGAGGCCGCTGAGGAGAAAGCCGTCGAGGAAAAGAAGGGGGAAGAGGAGGAAGTCATCGAGAGAATGTTTAAAGAAGCAGAGGAAGCTAAGGAGGAGAAGCCTCCTAAAAAGCAGTTTAAAGTTGTTGTTAAGGAGGGATTATCAGGATACATATCTCTTAATGAGAAGGATGCCTCAGAGCTGCAGATTCTTGAAGGGTCAATAGTGGAGTTTGAGGACCCACTCTCGGGGGCGGGGGGTGTAGCCCTTGCCCACCTAGACAAAGATGTTCCTCCAGGAACCGCTGTCATGGAGCCTGCCCTTAGCGAGGCATGTGGCATCGATGAGGGCTTCGAGGTGAACATTGGCAAGTTTGAGGGAACACCACAGAAGATAACTAAGATAGTCTTCGGGGTGGAGCCGCTAGAGGGGGGAGCCGAGGAGGCTATAAGGAGGGTTCTGGACGCTAAAGACGAATTCCAAAATTGGCTTGATGGAAGGGTTATATTCAAAGATTGGGTTTTGAAGTTTCCTAAGCTAAACGTTAACGTTTACGTCGTTTCTACGGAGCCTCCATTAACTGGAAGGCAGGTTGGAATAATAAACTTCGCTGAGATAAAAAGCTATGAAGTCAAACCTTGGAGGGCGGCTGTTCCATTCAATGCAATCCTGTTAATAGACGTGTCAAGAAGCATGCTGACGGAGGACATGAAGGTTATGAATATAGCTCCAGCGATCGAAGCCATAAAAACGATAGGAGGGGAAATCCCTGAAATTAAGGAGTTCTTGGAGCAGTTCCAAGAGGGGAAAAACGTCAAAAGAGTTGCTGGAGCCGTGTTTGCAGCGCTACTTTACTTGGTGGAGAAGGTTGGGCGCGGTTACGGAGAGAGAGTGGCAATAATAACTTATAGTGAGACAGCTGAGCCCATAACGTTCCTCATGACAGGAGGGGTGAAGCTTCCATACTTCCATCCTGGGAAGAGCAAGATGGCGGGGGTCTCGCAACTTGGAAGGCTCATAATCGACAGGCTTAACAGGGTTTCCAGCAGCCACACCAATATGTCCGAGGCGCTCATGGAAGCATTAAAGCTAATAGAAACGTGGGAAAAAGAGGAGCCTGAGGGGAAAAGGCTACCTAACATGATCGTACTGTTAAGCGACGGTTTCCCAGACATTTGGGGAGATGAAGGGCCACCCGTCCAAGTTGTTCACGACCACTTCTCAAAGAGAAGTGACGTAGTAATATATACTGTTGGAATTGGAGGGGAGGTGCAGGAAAGGATAATGGAGGCAATAGCAACTAAAGGACATGGAATTTACTATAAGGCTGAAGACTTGGGAGACCTGCTAAACTGGTATCAAAAATTAGCAAGGGACCTCGTCATCCGGCTAGAAGCTTAACTGTCAGGCTTCAACCCCACATTTCCCATTCAGGGGATAATGGCTAATGTTATTGTAACGTGTAAATGGAGGCCAAAAGTCCCAGAGGCATTTTTTGAAGGCTGGAAACCCCACCACTCTTTCCATGATTTTTAGGATGGAGTAAACGTCACGGTTATTAGGGAGTTTTGAACTAGCTTGTTGGGTATCTCCTTAAGCTGCCCTTTCACTTTTTCAAAGAAGATCATTCCCAGGTAATAGGATTCAGGCTGCTTAGGTTTATGTACTTCCCATATGATTGGCTCATACGTTAGCCTCACTATGTTTCCCTTTATGAGCGTTGTTTCAACCGTTTTCCGCAGAATAACTTTTTTAGCCTTCTTTTCAAACACGGCGAAAACAGCCCTAACAGGTAAATTGTAGTCGGCAAAGCTTTGAACGGAGGGGGAAAGCTTCAACTCTAGTTTATCGCCTTCCATCTGGATGTATTCTGACAAGGGCGGAGTGCTGATGTATGCCACTCTTATAAGAGGCTTAACTGCTTCGACGAGAAGCCGCCTTTCAGTAGTCCAGCCGGACGCACCATTCCTTTTAATTTCAAGCTTAACCGCGCACTCCTTGTCAACAGCGAATAGAGGCACTTTTATGGGTATTCTTGCGAGAACCTTGTCCTTTGGAGCTATTTCTATGGGTATTACACCGTCTAATACTGTAAAGTCGTCCACAGCCTCACGGTATGCGAGTTCAAAGCTGAGGGTGGAATCCGTTAAGTTCTCTATCTGGATGATTATGTCGTGGAGAGAGCCGGGGGGAAGGGAAGGAGGAAGCTCGTGAACTATTACGCTTATAGCCTCCCTTAAGTCCAGCACGTTGACTTGAATGGAGTCCTCAGCTATTTTCTTAGAGTCTTTAATTATTGCAGCTGTTAAAAGAATGGATTTAACACCGCTTGGAACCGGTATTGGAGGAACATCTATTGACGACTCGGTCACGGGATCTGACAGTTCCATCGTGGCAACCGTTTCAGACCCGGATGCAGTTGTGCTCTCTATTACGAGTGAGCATGGAGTTAAGGAGCTGCTTAAACCGCTTATCGACAACTTTCCCCTAATCGTAGATCCTGAAAGAGAACTTTTAGGAACCTCAGACCACTTTAAGCTTACTTCTGGGCCTCTAACAACTTTAAACTTGGCAGGTGCCTCGACAAGGTTAACTAGCTCGCCGTCGTGTAAGACTTCAACCGTGAGGTAAAAGACGCCTTCACCGGCTCCCTTACCTAAGATGTCCCTTGGAATAGTCCATTTAACCGGCATTGTCGTTGAAACTCCTGGTTTGACCGAGGCCTCAAAAATCTTTCTTTCAAATGTTTCGTCTGAAGGAGACTTGATCTTCACTACCACCTTCACCGGTGAGGGGGATAGGAGGTCGCTTGCATCGACCATTAAAGACGTCTCCAATGTTTCCCCTACGTTATAAGTGGACTTTGGTTTCTGCCCGACTTCAACGGAGACCATGGCTCCTTGGAAGAACACTCTGAAGTCCCTAGACCAGCTTTCAGATATCACGTGGCCACTTGAATCTAGAAGCTGGGCTCTTATAGCACACCGTGGACTGATCCAAGAGCTGTAAAGCCAAGGCTTTAACACTAACGGGTCTATTTCAACCCAGCTCCCTTCGGTTTGCCCTTCTAGCACGGCTTTAGCCCAGTCAAGCTTCGCTATCTCCTCCGACATGGCGACGAAAAGGGCGTGATCCTTCGCCCTTATAGGTTTAAGGTAGACGCCCCACGGCTTTAGATCACTCAGCACGGAGTCTAGTTCGCGTCCCTGGTCCTTGTCGACAACGGATATTTTGAGTGTTAAATACATGTCTTGGGGGGTGGTGTTCTCGACTGCTACTATAAAGGGAATCTCTGTTTCTCCAGTAACGATTACGCCGTCGACTTGGGCTATGAGGTCTGTCTTGCAAACAACCCTATATACAGGGATTGCGAGCTTTTCCACCGCGACGAGCTCGGAGGACACTGTTAGCTTGGCGCTGAGAGTATACTGAGGTACGCCTGCCTCGGTGTCAAACTCTATTTCGCCATAACGCCTCTCACCGGGTTCCAGCGTTTCGAGGGTAAAGAGCTCTTCCAATACTTCTTCCCCGGCGTGATCAATGACTACACAGCTAAGGTTGAGATCTCTGAGGGGTTCTTCGCCCTTGTTCTCCACGAATATTTTACATGTTACCGATTGTCCCTCGAAAACGATGGATGGTTCAAACGATAATTCGAGGGAAACTGGGACGGCTACTAGCTCCTGAAGGTTTGGAGTGCCAGAGAGAGGGTCGCTCCAGACATTGCTGCATGTTTGGTCAGCTATTATCTGCAATTCTCTCGAGAGGCTTTCTATGCTTTCCCCAAGCTCGAAGTACTTCTCCAGTTGATAGTCAGCCGTAGTCATGGGCGGGATAATTTTGCCAGACATGTCCCCATAGACGCTAACCAACAACGGGCTGAGGAACTCAGACTTTAGAATGCCGAGTTCTTCGAGTTCCTCCTTCAAGAAGAAGAACATGTTTTTTACCGCGTCTACTATGCGTTTAACAGGTTCTTTCCCTCCCAGCCTGCAATCAAAAAAGTAGAATGCCGCGAAGTTAGGGTGCTTCCTAGCGAACTCGTCAAGATTCCTAGGCTTAAAGAAGGGGCCTGTTAACCCCCACCTGATCGCTGAACGTCTATTCTTGATGAGCGTTTCAGAGTCTACTTCGGGAATTAATTCCCCACCATCATGAAGCTTCTTGGCCTTAAGGGCTAATGCTTGGAGCAGTGCTGCGAGAGCCACCTTACGGATCACACTAATTTGAGAGTCAAAAACTCTAATTTCAACCGTGTTAAAGCGTGTAAAAGGGTACATATCACACATTCTGGCGGGAGTACGGCCAACAACCCTTTCAAAGAAAGATTCGTCCAAGGAGGTAAGATGTGGAATGTAATGTTGGGGATCGTCAGGTCCGAGTTGTCGGGCGTTAAGTTGGAGTCGGATGCTTCTAATGCAACCCGGAGCCTGAAGCCTTCCATCCTTCATTGTGACGATGTCTGTTGGCCGTCCGGCTACGAAGGGAGAGTTAACGGAGAGAGCTACTAAGTGTGGTATGAATGCCCGGATAAGGTTATAGACGGATAGCCTGTAGCCTGGGTCAGGGACGCCAATATGGTGGTGGTCGCCGAAGCTTAAACCTTGCTGGTACTCCATCAGGGGGTTTAGCCCGGTCGTTATGAATTTGACTCCTGCAGGCAGCGAGTCATGGGAAAGTTTGAGTATAGTGTGCATCCACCAAGCAAGCTCTTCAAGCGTAGTGCAGGGCGGTGTGGCGGCCTCAAGGATCCACGTGATCGTTCCAATATGGGGGTCGCGTCCAAGAATTTCGATGTCAACTTGTTCGCCGTTAGATAGCGTGTACGTTACTATTAGGGTGTCACCCCTTCTTTCTACGGGTGCGATCCTTATGTTAGAGGTTTTCTTGCTGATCATTTCCGTGAGCTCATCCTGTGGGTCCCTGAGAATCCCTTTAAGACCTTCCGCTACATCCTGAACTATTTTTCCCATAATGCTGACCATTTTCTCTCCATCAATCCAACGGCCTTTCAAGTTTACGATCTGGATTTCAGATTCTATGCCATGCGTGAACGGTAGCTTGGTTAGCGTACTTGCCAACTTTACCACCCTGCTATTCTCCTAGCGGCTTCCGTCAGAATTTGGAATATATTCTTCACAGCACCGTTATCAAGAAGGCTCTCGGATAGGCTTACATCTAGGAGGGATTTTTTACCTTTCTTTGCAAGCATGTGAAGGCAGTATACTACTGGTCCTCCGCCGAATGTTTCGTTATCTAAGGATATACTTACGTTCTTGATGGAATCCTTTAGGGACGGGATTATTCCATGCTTATCTAAAGAAAATGAGTCGTTAATTATTAAGAGGTTTTTTTCCGTTGGAAGATCTTTAAAGCTCCTAAGAACTACGATGATCGCTTCAGAGTCGCTTCTTCCTAAAGGAGTAGTAGAAATTATCTTCACCACTTTTTCTCCTGTTTCGATTCTTCCCTCAGCGTCGGGGAGAACCAAATAGTAGAATGGATTTCCGGATTTCCTCGCCTCATCAAATAATTTTTTTATTGTTTTTGAGAGAGGAGAAAGATCTTCTGGTTGGGTTGATATGACCATGAGGGGGATGAAGCGTTCACCTTCCTTAGGGGTTGAAAAGCGACCTTTCTCCCTTAGATCCTTGAGATATCTTAGCAGTAGCTTATCAAAGGAGGTGGCAATGAGCATGTAAAGGTCACTATACTCTGCAGCAATAGTAACAGCTAACGAGAGGCTTTTTTCAAGGTCATCTAGTAGAGAGGTGAGGGTGGAGGCAACCGAATCGACATGCTTAATTAATTCAATTACTTTTTTCATGCTCTCCTCCTACTTTGACAAGTCTTCAATCGACCTTAAGAGCTCGCTTCGTTGCCGTCTTAACTCATGCAACTTCTCGGAGAACTCACCCATAAGTTCCCTTACCCTGCTTATGGACTCGTCTATCATCTTTACCTTTTCGTTTAAGTTACTCATCATCTCACCTAAACCTGTCAGGGATGATACAGACGACAACTTTGCCTCTAAAGAACCAACCCTATCCTCCAAAAGGCTAAATTTATGCTTAAGATCTTCAAGTATCACTTTTAACTCTGAAACATCCTGCGGAGGGTAGAATTGCTGATGGGCTTCTGCCTTCTCGGAGCTGACTTCAGCGGTCATTTCAGCCTTTGACGCAGCTTCTTTTGTGAAACCCAGCTGGGCTTCTACAATCCCCGTCACTTCGGGCTTTACGAGGCCGCTCGTATAACAGTCATAAACCTCCGCTAAGGTCTCCGATATTTCCCTAGCATAAGATTCTCCCCCGAACCCGGAGAAAACACACGAGATCTTATCATGATACCGCATCCCCCATACCCCTCTGCTCCCCTTCTGGTCTAAGAAGAGCATTAGGGATGAGGCAAAGGAAGGGCCCTCGAAAAGATTCTGCAAGGTTCTAATTATAAGGTTTAAATCTTTTGGCAGCACTCCTCCCTCTTCAAAATCGTTACGCACCCAGATGTACTCAAGATTATTCTCTCCAAAAAGCCTTCGCAACCATTTTTCTAAGCCATCGATGAAAATGCGCGTCCCGCTAAACTCGTAGGTTCTCTCGCCGAAGTTTAATATGGAAAGCAAGTTTGCCACGATCATTTTTGACTCTTTCTCGCGGGTCTTGAAGACACATACCCACTTCTCTTTTCCGTAGCCAACACCACAAACTTTACTCTCCCCAGACTCTAACACCGTTATCGCTATCATGTTGTTTCGTAAAAGGGGGTTAAGGATGACCTCATTGGAAAAAACTTCGAGGAGAAGCTGAGAGGTTCTAACAGTTTCAGGGTTGAGGACTACGCCTTTAACGTGTTTAAAAAGGGATTTTGCAACTTTGCCACTTTTAAGAGTTTTAACGGCTTCGCCGATGACGTTTAAGTCTACGAAGAAGTATCCGCTGATCACACCGGCAGTAAAACCATACCATTTATCAAGCCACTGCCTGAGAACTTCACCATACTTCAACCGATTCCCTCCCCTGAAAGCCAGCATTCACTAAATGTAGAATTTTAAGTTCAAATCAAATAAGACTTGAAAGAAAGTTTTAATAATCATTTCCATAGTCTCGTTTCATTTTTTCGTTCCTTTTTTAACATCCTGCAGGTAGGTTTGCAAGAGAGAGCTAAGAGAGGAAAAAGGGGAAGTGTGTTGTTCAATGACACCATTAATGACTGGCCTTAATTTTTGTTAGAACTTACTTCTCAAGTTCAGCTTGGAGGGGCTTTCTTGGCTTTTTCTTCCACGTGTTTCTCAAGCGCGCTAGCAGCTTCTTGCATCATCTTTGCTCGTTCTTCCTTGGTTTTAGCTAAGGCTTCCTGCTCTTCTTTTCTTCGTTCCTCGTGGAGCTTCTCGAGTAACTCTTTAGCTTTCTTCACCTCTTCAGGTGATGGCGGAGCTTCTTCGCCCATTAAACCACCTCTCTCCTCCAGGGAGTTCATCATAAAGTAAATAGTTCACAAACACATTTATCTATTTTTTGGGAGAAAAATAAAGAAGCACCTAAAAAGTTGAAATGATTGCACTTTAAAGGTAAAAAGTACTTGACAATAAGATGAAAAGCATTTTCATAAAATTGTTAAAGAAATAATAGAAGAAGTTTAACAAAGCATTTTTAAAAACAAACCAACATTATGTTGCTATGATTTTAAAACCATCTTTAAGACATGCTTGGGAGTCTGCCACCCTTTGATGAAGGAAGTTAATTGGAAAAGGGTTCTAGGTGGGTGACTGTGGCCATAAAAACACGTGGTCTAACTAAGTTTTACGGTTCAACTCTCGGAGTGAAAGACTTAAATTTAGAGGTTTCAAGCGGTGAGACGTTTGGCTTCCTTGGCCCTAACGGTTCAGGGAAAACAACGACTGTTAGGCTGCTAAACTGTATAATTAAGCCTACTAGCGGAACAGCCAAGGTTGGGGGATACGACATCGTAAGTGAGCCTGAGAAGGTTAAGAGGATAACCGGGCTCCTACCCGAGACGCCAGGAGTTTACGAGAAGCTTTCGGCGAGAGAGTTCTTAGAGTTTATAGGTGGCTTATATGGCGTTCCAGAGGACACGTTGAAGAGGAGGATAGACGAACTGCTTGAGTTTTTCGAGATAGAAGACAGGGGAGACGAGTTGCTTGAGGGGTTTAGTAAGGGTATGAGGCAGAAGGTCCTACTTGCGTCGGCTCTCATCCATGATCCAGAAATAGTTTTTCTAGATGAGCCCACCAGCGGTTTAGACCCTTTCTCGTCCAAGATGGTGAAGGACCTCATAAAAACATTATCATCAGAGACAAATAAGACGTTCTTTATATGTACGCATATTCTCCCCCTCGCCGAGGAAGTATGCGGGAGGATAGGGATAATTGATAGGGGCGAACTTAAGGAGGTTGGGACGCCTGAAGGGTTAATGGAGAAGTATGGGGCAGGAAACTTAGAGGAGGTTTTCCTCCAAGTTACGGGGAGGAGGGTAACGAGGGATATGCTTGAGTGGGTGTGAAAAATTGCCCTTATGGTATATTATAGCGAGAAACGAGTACAGGCTTATGACTTCTGGTAAAGTGTTAAGGAGGTTACGGCCGGTTATACCAGTGGCACTCATCTCTGGTATAATTATATTAGCGGCTGTAATGTTGCTTGTGTCTAAGAACTTTTTTGTCTCAAGGTTGAATAACTACTTTAAGGAAGTTGTAATGATGCCTATGCTTGCATCAACATCGATCTTCCTTCAAGATTCGGTGTATGTTTTAAACATGGGATCTATGGCTGGGGCAGTCGCCTTCATGATACCCATATTTGCAGCAATAGGACGGCAATTGCAGGAGGCGGAGGTCGTAAGCAGAGACGTGATACTCGCAAGCCCCCTTAAAGCCCGCCACGTCCTTCTCGGCGACTTTATAGTAAATCTGATTATAGTTCCTGTGGTTCTGATAATAGCATCCTTCATGATGATTCCAGCTGCGATCACTTTTTACTTGACACCTCAAGCCATAGCGTTGATATTTGCCTCTATTGCTATTGCGAACCTTTCAGGAATATGGATAGGAGTCATGATTTCATCATACCTTTACATTAGAGAAACCACCGAGCGTATGAAAACTCTTTTTAAAACGTTGCTGGGTGTAGCTGGCGTTGCTATGGGTATAGGGTTTTTCTTCTTGTCATCGTCTACTATGCCCTTAAACCTGTGGTTTCTACCGTCAACTTGGGTGGGGAATGTCGTGCACTTTGCAGTAACCCAAAGCAACATTGCAATAGCAAAGATAAATTACTTTTATATCGCGTTTCCAGTTTACCCTGACGGGTGGACAAGCCTAGCGCTCCTAGTACTGTTCACCTTCCTAGTGGTCTTAGCTGGAGTAGCCTACGCTAGCAAGGTGAGCTTCATAGAGACAGGAGGGGAGGAAGTAACAGTCATGGTTAAGGGGGAGAACTGGTTTTACAGGGCTATTAGGAAAATCACGCCCACACCCCTTAACATCATGCTGGTATCCCAGCTTAAGGAGTTCGCCAGAAGAATGGATAATATGGCACGGGTAGCCACAGTCCTAGTATTTCCCGCTATAATATTCCTTATGAGAGGGATCATGCAAACTAACGTCTTCCAAGGAGATGTTGGGTGGATTAGCTTCTTCTCCTCGTTTACTGGCGTGTACATTATGATGGCTGGCGTCTTGCTTCCAATAATGATAGTTCCATACACTTTTGTAAGAAATAAAGACGTGCTTTGGACTATTAAGAAGACGCCTGCCGGCGTGAAGCTTATGGTTCACGCAATGTTCCTCGAGGCGTTGATTTTAAGCACCCCCCTAGCAGTGATCTCGGCGGTAATGTTCTACTTAGCCTTAGGAGGGATGACGGGAAACCCTGCAACAGTTCTAGCTACAATGCTCTTTCTGGTCGCTGTGAGCTCGGCCATAACCGTTGGGGTTTACGCTTGGAGGCCTGTTTTCCAAGAGAGGGGAATAGGACACCTCATCAACTTTTTAATCACGATGATTTTAACCGGGATAACTACAGGGGTGATGCTAATTTTATCCGTAGTCCCGTGGGTACTTAACCTGATACCCTCAATGACGGTGCTTAATGGCATCCCTTGGCTTCCCCCTTCAGCCTCGATAGTGTTGGCGTTCATGTTAGTCCATTTGGAACCCGTAAGCGTCCCTGTGAGAATTGCTGGGATCGCAGTGTCTCTAATTGTGGGAGGGGTAGCAGCATACCTGGCACTTAAAAAGGGAGTAGAAAAGCTTGAAGCGTACGAGTAAAAATGGAGAATTAGGGATTTTAGGCAACGGTGAAAGAGATGGTATGAAGAGGCGGGGGTAGAGGGGCTAGGCCTAAAATGGGGTGATAAATGTTAATGGCAGACTTGTTTTTAAAATATGTTAAGACGGAAAAATGTGTCAATTGTGGGTTCTGCGGGAGCGTTGTCCGGTGTCCAGGGTCGGGTTATTGCATAGGCTGTGGCTCATGCTACGTTGCGTGCCCGTACATGGCGCGGGAACCCGTAGAGGACCACGAGCCAAGGAGGAAAATCAAGATAATCGTTGATGGTACTGTATATGAGGTAGCTGAGAAAACGACGGTTATGAGGGCTCTGGAGTCCTTAGGATACAGGTTTACTAGGTTTCCAGAGGAAAACGCTATTTTTTCTCCGTGCCTGACCGGGGGATGTTACAGTTGCTCTGTGATTGTTAATGGAGAGGCGAAGCCCGCATGCCACACTGAGGTTAAGGATGGAGACGTAATAAGTACCAACGTGGAAGGTGTAGAGCCGCTTAGGATAGTTGAAGGATTTAGCCCCCATCAAGTTGGAGGCGTTGGAACACCGTATTGGGTTAAAGGGAAAGCAGGGTATATTGAAGTGGCCGCATTTGCCGCAGGTTGTAATCTGCGTTGTCCGACTTGCCAGAACTACTTTGTCACTTACAATAGTGCCCTTCCTGCCATGACCCCTAATGAGGCGGCTTGGAAGCTGAGCCTTATGAGGAAAAGATACGGAGTGGATAGGATGGCGATAAGCAGAGGAGAAGCAACGCTTAACCATGACTGGATCGTTAAGTTCTTCAAGAAGTTGAGGAGGCTTAACCCCGATGAAAATGCACGGTTCCACCTTGACACTAATGCGACAGTCCTAACTAGGGAAAGAATTGATGATTTAATTATGGCGGGGGTAACCGATATTGGGCCAGACCTTAAGGCTTTTCGCTTGGAAACGTTTCAGCTTATAACGGGAATAGAGGATAAAGAGCTGGCTTTAAAATACCTTAAAACTTCATGGGATGCTGTGAAGTACATTGCGGACAATTACTACCCAGAGATGGTTTTCATGGGTATAGGGATACCATACAATAGGTTCTTCTACCCGACGCTTGAAGAGCTACTTAAAATGGGGGAGAAAATAGCGTCTATAGACCCGGACGTTCAGGTCTGCGTTCTCGACTATAGGCCGGAGTTCAGGAGAAGAGAGATTGTTCAGCCGACCCCGAAGGAGATGCTTAGGGTTAAGGAGGCGCTCAACGGGGTCGGGTTGAGGAAGGTCATCGTGCAGACTATCGCAGGTCATTTTGGGCCATAACTTTGATTTCTAGAAGCCCTGATAGCTCAAAGAATGGAGGAAGCAACTTAAGTAGCCAATTCTCGTAGCTTCAGTTTAAGGAGCAACGTTATTTAAGGCTGCGGTTAATGAAGGGCTTATAACCCACAGGTCGCCTACGCCATCAAGTGACCAGTCACTTGGGAGTTAAACTAAAAATACTAGGTTGATTAACCGTTTTACAGGGTTCCAGTAAAAACGCTAAAATCAGGGAGCCTTATGTTTGAAAAGAGTTAAATACGGTTGAGGGAGATAGCATTCTGAAAACTTTTTCTTTCTTTTCTCCCTGAAGAATAGAGAAGATTGGAGGTAAAGTTTTTGCCCGTGATTCTCTATGGTGGTTTCGAGGTTCACCCGTTCCTCAGGGGGATCGTTCAAAATTACATTACCGAGGATTTAGTCGTGGTGGCTAATACCGTTCACGATTACATGTTTTCCGGCCTTAGAATATGCTACGAGGCCGATAATCTAATTCTTGCAGCATCTAAGATAGGGGGGCTAAAGGGCGGCGAGAGGTATGCCTGCTATAGCTTGCTGGAGAAGATGGGTGAATCCGTTTTCCCTCCGGTTCCCGAAGAAATGCTGGCGTTTAGCATATTTAGGCATGGAGTCCTGCAAAAGGGTGCCTCCCTTGACGAGGCATTTGAAAGACTTTGCGGTAGCATCAGGCTAGGATTCATGGTCATTCCTATTACAGAGGACATGCCGAGTATCAGGGTGAAGGCTGATGGGAAAAATATGAGACTACTTGAATTCCTTCTCTCTAAGGAGGAGGGGAAGAGAGTAGGGGAAGCCCGCGTTGACTGGGAATTTAAACCCCTTAAACGGGCACTCAGCGTAATGAGGAGTAGCGAGTCTATCTTAATAGTCCTAAGCGACCCCATCAGCATTTTACCGACCATAAGAAACGAGGATGTACGTAACACGCTGAGAAACTGTGAGGGGGAAATCACACTGATATGCCCACCTATTTCGCCTAAAAGTAGGCAAGTTTTAAACGCGTTAAAAATTGAGGCGTCACCATTAGGTGTAGCGAGGGTCTTTGAGGGATTAACTGATAGGATATTTATCGATGATGCTTATGCAGACTTAAAGAGAGAGATTTCGTCGTTAGATGTGGAGGTGATCACGGTAAACATCTCTCAAGCTTCACTAGAAGGGCAGATCCCAAAGGCGATACTCGAAGCCATCCCCTTAAGAAGGAAGAGGGCTGCTGCAATAAGAGGATTAGTGAAGACGGTTAAAGAGGAAATAACTAAGGCTATAGGGCAGGAAAAAGAAGAGGAAAATTATAGAAGGTAGCGAAGGGGGTTCACGCTTGATAGGTTTTTATGGGTAAATGTGGTTGGTCTGTCAGGCGTTTCCCCGTCATCGAGGCGTACGCCTCTGATGGGGCTTTCGGGGTAGCCCCGGAGCCCCACGTCCGAAGACTCCACCCCATTAGGCCACCCTGTGGCCAAGCCAGCACTTACAAATACTTACAAATACTTAACTGTTTCGCAAGGCGACGCTGCGAGTGGAGGGCGACAGCCATGGCTTTAAGAGTGCTTCACGTTATAGTTCCACGCGAAAAAACGGGGGATGTTGTAGAGGCGTTAAAGGAGGAGGGTTGGGAATACTCCTGCATCTCAGGAGTCGACAACACGCTGATTTTGGTCACCGCCAGCTTGGAAGAGATGGAGGACGTAGTAAGCACGCTGAACGCCCTCGGGGTAGGTAGAGAGTATGGAAGCACGTATTTAACACCTGTCTTAGCGTCCTCCCCTCAGCCTGCAAGGGAAAGGAGGCTGGCCTTGGAGAGAGCATCAAAAGAGGAGATAATGGCTGTAATTGAAAGGTCAGGGAGGCTGACTGGCAATTACCTTCTATTAACAGCGCTTGGAGCGGTTCTAGCTGCCCTTGGCCTGCTGGCGAATAATGTAGCCGTAATAATAGGGTCTATGCTGGTGGCTCCCTTGATGGGGCCTATAACGGGAACCGCCATGGGCACCGTCTTAAGCGACAGGCGACTTTTCGAGGAGGGCGTCAAAGCAGAAGTAATAGGAATAGGCATCTCTATTCTAATAGGCATCCTATTAACGAAGGTTTTCCCCGGTGCAGCCCCAACGCCTGAAATACTAGCCCGTGCACAGCCTACAATAGCTGACTTCGCGTTGGCTATAGTGTCTGGTTTAGCAGCGGCAGCATGCCTTACCGGAGGCATAGAAGCCGCCCTTGTGGGGGTTGCCATAGCCGCGGCGCTAATGCCTCCAGCAGCCAACGTTGGAATAGGGATAGGGCTTGGAAACCCTCTCATTTCCTTAGGGTCAGCATTTCTCCTTCTAATGAACATACTCAGCATAAATCTAGCATGCACTCTCATGTTTTGGATCCAAGGTATAAGGCCGATTGCTGGGAGGCGCAGGATAGTAGCTGCAAGAGTGTTAAAACGTAGAATAATTACGGTTCTTTTAGCCCTCCTCGTCCTCTCTCTGCCTATCGGACTAACAACTCAGGGGATATATGAACAAGCGAAGGTGACGCCTGTCGCAACGATGGCGCTTTACTCTCAGGTTCTGGAGGCAGGAGGAATCGTTGGCAACCTTAACGTTGCGTACGATAGAGTCAACAAACTCACGATAATTCAGGCAGTAGTCTACTCTAAAACTCCATTAGGAACAGACTTTGCTAAGAAAGTTAGCGTTATAACGACCGTGGTATCCGAAGTCCCAGCAGTAACGGTCATAAGCAGTCTTCAAGTCAATTCGATATCAATAGCGTTGGGATAATGATCGAGAAGTAAGAAGGCTTAACAACTTTTACAATGGAATTCGAATCCACTCATCACTTATTCTTGCAGCTTTTAATATTCTAGCTGCTAACGGCTCGTCTCTGGCTTCTAAGACGACATCGTGTGTGTCAAGTATAAACGGCCGGTCTACCTTTCCAATTACTCCGCCGTCATACATGCACAGAATTACTGTTTCTTTAAGCTTGATTTTTCTGATTCTTTCCTCGAAAATAAAGGGCTTCTTTGAGTGCGGCCTATTTTTCAAGTATGTTGAAGCATCGAAAACGATTAGGAGCCCTGAGAAACTCCTTTCAAGCGCCTTCTCCTGAAATTTTGATACTTGCTTAACCTGGTAGTACCCGTCTAGGGTTGACTCATAAAACTCGCTTAAATCCTCTAGGAGAAACGCGTTCTTCACGTTAACACGTACTCTTGGTTCTCCCAAAACCATTTGAATGCACATGTAACCCTTCTCTAACCCGCTGAGAATACTATTCTTAACTATTAATTCCACGCCTTCGCTGCTTCCAAGTAGGGCTACGTGTGTCGAGGGAGAGAAACCGCCTCCTAAAATTAAGTCTAATCTCTCTACTCCAGTATGTATCATGAGAGGAAGCTTTCTTGCGATTTCTTTCAGCTTATCACAAACGGTTATGTACATTCCTTCACCGATCTCTTCACACCAATACCCACCGCAAACCGGGACGGAATAATCTAGCATGCACCTATCAGCTTTATCCTCACCACTCACCCAGAACCTGCAGGGCTTATTAAACGAAAAATTAAGATATTTTTTGAGTAGTTCGCAACTACTCAAAAAGTCCCCCCAATCCAATCCCCGCTCAACACTCTAAACCATATCAAACCCTTTTATAACTTTTTCCCGGCACATCCAATTTTTGACATGTTCCCCCGAAAAGGAGGAGATGGTTGGAAAGCATGCAGTAATCCCGGTTAAGTTTCACAGGAAATCGAAGAAAGAAGCCCGATTATATCTATGTTTATGTTAATAATTGAATAATTATATATTTAATATTTCGTTTGGAATTGTAAATTTTTTCTTTCAAGAAAGAGTTAAAAAATTAAGGAGTTCATGATGAAAGAACAGGTGGGAGTGAAGGTGGGAAAGGGAGGATTCCGTATTTCGCCAAAATTTTGGGGTAGGAAAAGAGCTAAGAAAATTTCTCTGGTGAGGATAAAAAGAGAGGTAGCTGAGGGGTTACTGGAGATTTCTCGGGAACTTTACCCTAAAGAATTTATCGGTCTATTAAGAGCGGATAATAAAGGAGTAATTTCTGAAGTAATTATACCTCCCTTTAGCGTCTATGGAGCGGGGGAGGCGTCCTTCTCCCCTTACATGTTGCCATTTGACCTTTCAATAGTCGGCAGCGTTCACAGCCACCCTTCAGGAATAAAGTTTCCTTCAAAACGTGATGTCAACGTAGCCTTCAGCTTTGGTGTTGTACATGTAATAGTCACCTACCCTTATACCAGCCTTAATGATATTTACGCGTATGATAAGGATGGAAACCCTATAAAGATCGTTATTGTTGAGTGATTAGCGGGGTACTGCTCGAAGAAACGGTGGAAACCTTCCTTTAAAAGTTCCCGTGTAACAGATGATGAACCAGCTGAGTGAGGTTAAATTTATGTAGTTAAGTTCACCTTGATAATTATAAGTTGAAAGATCAGCTTAAGAAGGGTTAAAATCGAACTGTTTAATGTTCATTGTTAACCTGTTATGAAGAAGTTTCGGCTTTAATTAGATGACCTATAGAGGGTTAGATGCCCGAAGTGTATGTTATTAATTATGTTGAGGTGAAGGCTGTTGTCTGATGATAAAAAGAGGGTTGATGAAGCTGATGCAAGAGCCCTTGCTCAGATATTAGAGTACCTGTTTAGGGTTCCAATGGATGAGGAGATAGGTAGGAAAGCGGCGGAAATAGATCACATTGAGTTGATGGCGAGGGCCCCCATGAAGCCGCACTTTGAAGGCACTATAGCCGATACTTGGATTCCGAAGTTTACCGTGACAGAGTATAAGGGCGAAACCCTTAAGTTTTACTTGAAGGATCTTTACGAGACCGCAGAGCTTATGAAAACCATCTGGGAAGAGAACAAGAAGCTTAAGAAGATTGCTGAGGAGCTCAGACTGGAGAGAAACCCTCGCTACCATGGAAAGTACATGGTCACATCGGTGGCTGTTTTCTTTAACGATGAATATAATAGTTTCTTTTACATGAATTATGACCCTAAGAAGAGGACATACTTCTTCGCGTACCCTAAAAGGACTGCTCCACGGGAAGTGCCACCCCTCCAGCTGAAATGGGAGGAACGGTTAAGGAAGCTGGGTTACAAAAAAATGGTTGATGAAAAAGAAATTAAAAAGGTCATGAGGCAGTACTTTAAAGGGAGAATGGAACCATTTATCTTCTTCTAACAGGTGGTAAAATTAACCGGTTTTAGAAAAGGATGAAAAGCATTGTAGATCTGGACGGTTGAGTGAAGCGTACTCTTTTTTGTTCGGTCGATAAGAAAAGTAAAGTTTTATTAGAAATTATTTAAAATAATATTTTTCATATTTCATGGAGAAGCGTTAAGGGATAGGGAATGCTTAGGAAACTGTTGATATTACATAAAGCGTCAGGTGTCCCTCTTTTCAAGGTAGACCTTAAGGGCACAGTTGTTAATTCTGACGATGTTCTTCTTGGCGGAATGCTGCGGGCGTTAGGAGATCTTGCTGAGGAGTTGAAGATAGGGGACTTTTCCTCGTTTAAAACGTCCGACAAGTTTTTCCTAATTTCCTCCTTAAAGCATATACTGGTAGTTTTAGTGTTAGATCGTGAAGACGATGCCGAAGAGTATAAGCAGTTCGCGTCCGAGATTGCATGGTCCTTTGAGACGACGTATTCTCTTGAGGAATGGGATGGAAACGTAGAACGGTTCTCAGGGTTTAAAGATAAGGTTATGATGGCTCTTGAACGGTTAATATGGAGGAACATGTCTGAGGGGTACGATGAGAAAAATCTCCCTAATGGAGTTGTAGGATATGTGCTGTACGACCGAGGTAACCGGCGCTTCTGGGCGGAGCTGAAAGTTGACGTTAGAGTCCTCGAGCTCATTCAGCTATCGGAAACCATGCCTGGCGAAGTCGTTAAGGTGAACGATGAACTCCTAACATACCTTTTCATCAAGAAGAAACGTGAACCATTCAGGATTATTGCCCTCTTATCCAAGGACATGCCAGATAGGGATGTTCAACGTTACGTAAAGCTGTTCGAGTTCATTTGTGAGAACGCAATGAAAACGATCACGTTAAATAGGAACTTGGTTACCGCTGCAAAGGCGCTTTTCGGCGAGGAGACGATAGATGAGTTCATGGAGAAGGTTGAGGGCAAGTTCTTACTGGAGATTCTTATGGGACTTGAGGATCCCCTACAAACTCTTGAAGTAGTCCGTAAAATGGATGTTCGAGGAATGGTCTCCTTAGACTAAAAAGGGAGCCACCATGAGGGAGGGTTATAGTTTGTTTGAGAAGATTTCATTACTGTATGAGATATTGAAGTCGCCGATTCTTTTCTATGATAAGATTAGAATGTTGAAAGACATTAGGAAGTACATGCGTATGCTGGTGATTGAGGCTTTGGAGCCTGCCTTGTCGAGAATGCCTATCGGAAAGGAAATCCCAATAGAAAAGTTGATGAAAGTTGAAGGATATGTTGATGGGGAGCTACTCTTAGAGCTGCTGCGTTTTGTGGAGGAGGAGGGGGTCATACGCGTTAAACAGGGGAAGATTGTGCTTTTGAGGGAGGCCCCTGAGCGGCCTTTCTCAAACATGCTGGAGAAGATGCACCCTAAACTGTTGGAGGCTTTCGGGACTTTTGGGGAGCCCACCGTGAAGGTGATCCGTGCACGCCTCTCCGGGGATGTTGATGAGGTTGGGTCAGCCGAGCTTAGAGTATACTGGAGTATAGCTCTTGGAGGGGAATTTTACAGAATTCAGAGGGATAAAGCGATAAGGTTTTCAAGGGTGAAGGAAGAAGCTGGGAAGCGTGCAGGCACGTTCAGGCTGCTTGACTATGGCTGTGGAAGCGGGGAGGGAACGGTGCAACTATTTAACCACCTTTCAGAGGTTAAGGATGAACTGGAAATAGATGGATGTGATGTATCCGAGGAGCTGCTCAGGATGGCGAGGGAAGACACGGGTTTAGGTCTCCCAATACATTTCTTCAGCCTTAAGGAGGAGAGGCCCGCCGAGGGACGGTATGACGCAATATTCATATCCCACGTGCTTCACTGGTTAGAGGACCCGGTTAGGGTTGTTGGCGAGTTAAAAAGCTACTTGAAGCCGGACGGTTTCATATTTGGAGTTGAAAGCACCATATCAGACCGCCTATACCCTGTAGACCTCTTCATCCGCCTATATGGTGCAAAGGGATTCCCCACCTTTGAAGAGCTACAAAGATGGTTCGGTGAGAATAACATGAAGCTTAACTATGACCCGGTCTGGTTCTCCTTTAAGGCAACACAAGTCTAAAGGGCACGAGTCACGGAAGACCTTTAAGGCAGCCCTCCTCCTAGAAAACCTTGATAAAAAGGATGGAAGAAGGCTTCTTTGGGGGCTTCTTGATGGTGCGCATAGCGGTTATTGACAGGGACAGGTGTAAGCCTAATGACTGCTCTAAGGAATGCTACCGGTTCTGCCCGGGGGTCAGGATGGGGCAGGAAACCATAGTTTTCGACGAGGAAACAGGGAGAGCGAGGATCATAGAGTCTCTTTGTGAGGGGGAAGGGATTTGCGTTAAAAAGTGTCCCTTCCACGCCATACGAATAGTGAACCTTCCCGAGGAGCTCGAAAGCGACTTAACGTTCAGGTACGGGCCAAACATGTTTAAGCTCTACCGCTTACCGATACCCAAAAGCGGAAGGGTGACCGGGCTCATCGGGCCGAACGGAGTAGGGAAGACGACGGCTATGCGTATACTAGCAGGAGAGCTGAAGCCTAACTTTGGACGCTATGACGACCCGCCTAGCTGGGAGGAGATAATTAAATACTATAAGGGAAGCGAACTGCAGGGGTACTTTGAAAGGATGTCTAACGGTGACTTAAAGGTTGTTCACAAACCGCAGAACATAACGCTGCTCCCTAAAGTTGTTAAAGGGGTTGTGGGGGAACTCTTAGAGAGGGTGGACGAAAGAGGCGTCATGGAGAAACTTGTGAGGGAGCTTGAGCTTAAGGAGGTTCTTGAAAGAGAGCTGAGCGTTCTTAGTGGAGGGGAGCTTCAACGGGTGGCTATAGCGGCCGCAATATCCCGCGACGCTGAGGTTTACCTCTTTGACGAGCCTTCAAGCTACCTAGACATATACCAGAGGCTTAATGCTGCACGCGTAATAAGAAGACTCGTGGACGAGGGGAAAACAGTGGTGTGCATAGAACATGACTTAGCGCTGGTTGACTACCTAAGCGATGTTGTATGCATGTTTTACGGGGAGCCTGGAGTGTATGGTGTGGTAACGAACCCCCATGGGGTGAGAGAAGGTATAAACATATATTTGGACGGCTACCTTCCCGACGAAAACCTTAGGTTTAGAAGCGAAGCGATAAGGTTCCATGTGAACCCGGTTCCATCTGAGAGGTGGACGAGCGAAGACGTCCTCCTCTCTTTCGGAGAGATGGGGAAGCGACTCGGCGAGTTCTCGCTGAGGGTGGAGGGTGGAGAGGTTCACAGGGGAGAGGTCGTCGGGATAATAGGTCCAAACGGCATCGGGAAAACGACGTTTATAAAGCTCGTGGCAGGATTACTGAAGCCGGATACGGGAGCTGCTCCGCCCAGAACATTAAAGGTGAGCTACAAGCCACAGTACTTGACTCCGAGCTACGATGGAACAGTCCAGTCGTTACTGCTAGAATCTGGAGGGAAAGAGGTTTTCTCAAGCGCGTTTAAGACGGAGGTCTTAGAGCCGTTAGAGGTTACTCCTCTTCTAGATAGGGAGGTTAAAAGTTTAAGCGGCGGTGAACTTCAGAGGGTCGCTATAGCCGCATGCCTGGCTAGAGAAGCAGACTTATACTTGCTGGACGAGCCAAGCGCATTCTTGTCTTCCGAGCAGAGGCTTAACATGGCAAAGGTTGTAAGGAGGACTGTGGAGAAAGCCGAGGCGGCTGCATTCGTTGTAGAACACGACATAGTCCTCGTAGATGCGATATCAGACAGCTTAATGGTCTTCACGGGGAAGCCTGGAGTGATGGGGGTTGCCAATAAGCCTATGGATCTAAGGAGCGGCATGAACTTCTTCTTAAGGCAGATGAACGTGACTTTTCGAAGGGATCCTAGGACAGGAAGGCCACGTGTGAACAAGGAGGGAAGCCGCCTTGACAGAGAGCAAAAGGCGATGGGAGAATTCTATTACGTGGGAGGGGAGGAATGACTTCTCTTATGCTTTTAAAGGCGGGGTTCACGCTTGATAGGCTTTTATGGGTAAATGTGGGTTTTGGTCTGTCAGGCGTTTCCCCGTCATCGAGGCGTACGCCTCTACGCCTCTGATGGGGCTTTCGGGGTAACCCCGGAGCCCCACATCTGAAGGTTCCGCCCTCATAGGCTACCCTGTGGCCAGACCAGCACCTTAAACACTTACCAAATTTTAACTGTTTCGCAAGGCATCTTAAGTTGATTAGAGGGGGTCGCGAGGGGGTTTAATTGAGAAAGGAAATTTTGAATGGGCTCTTCGCGGCGCGTTGGCTATGTGCAAAACTCTAACTTTATATTTAAGCTGTTTCACCGTTTATTCGGAACCATTTAAAGGGGTTCTAGGATGATCGGTGGAAGCGAGGTTCCATACCTCCTTAGTGGAGAAAAACTGTTATGGGTTGTCCGGGGAGTTAAGGTTAGCGATGCTGAGGGGGTTGAGCTGGAGACAGATAAAGGAGACCTTTACGTAACTAATATGAGGCTTATCTTTCACGGGAAGCTTGGGTCCTTCTCGAAGCTCTTAAGAAAAGGGAAGAAGGGGGTTGCAACCCTCAGCCTTTTCTTTAGGAACATGGAGGAGATTAAGGCGGTCGGCGTCATCTCTAAAGGACTTGAAGTTAAGTATCCTAAGAGCAGCAGGTTCTCACTGTTGAAAAGTGATAGGGTAGTTTTAAAGGGGCTAACGGATGAGCAGATTGGACGCATAGTATCCATCGTGGAGGAGTTCAAGGAGTCCTCGAAGCCCATCCCTGTAGCAGAGCTGGCAGGGGAGGGAGGGGAAACGGGAAAGGAAGGATTAATAAGCAAGATCCTTAAGGTGATAAACCCTGATGAGGGAGGGGAGGGAGCGGTCAGTTTCGGGATAGCCGATATTTTTAAGAGGAAAAAGGAGGTAGAAGCGAAAAGAAGGGAGGAGGAGCTACTTAAGGTTCCCCCAGACGTGGAGGTTGAAGGGGAAATGGAGCTTATATGTCCTGCTTGCGGAGAGTATGTGCTATGGCGGCCAGGAATGTACGTTTGCCCGGCGTGCGGAAGGAAGGTGAACTTCTTCTCGGGAAAGGTTCTGGATTAAATTATGGTTACCATCGAGGTGCTGTGGTTGCTTGATGCTTGGCTGACAGACTTGCTGGTTAGCGTGGCGGCACTTGTCTTTCTAGGGTTCATGACTGCCTTCACCGTTAACTATTTTGTCGGCTTGAGGCGGAACAGGAGATTGATGGAAAAGTACTGGACCTTACTAAATGAATGGTTTAAGGAAGGTTTCCGCGTGGTTGGGCATAAAGCTTACAGGCTTAGTGGGTTTAACGTTAAGTGTAAGGCTAAAAGGGAGCCCTTAGACGACTTGGATGTCACCCTCTACCTAGTTAGCAGAGAAAACCTTTTACATCATGTAGTGTCAAGGTTTAGGCCTCATAGCGACATGTTCCTTTGCAAGGCTAACTTCAAAGCGAAGCCGCGGTTATCAATGGAGATCTTCAACCCGAGCAAGGTCGAGGCGCCGGGGGAGGGCATGCTCAAAGTTGACGACTTGGATGGGTTAGAGGTTTGGGCTTCAAACGTTGACGCTGCTAAGGAAATACTGGAAAGAGGAGGGTTAAAAGGAGAGGTAACACGCGTTAAAGATCTTATAGTTAGGATTTCGGTGAGAAGGGAGAAGCCACACCTAATTTACTCTTTCACTCCAAGCGAGACCAAAACCGTAACGGCCCTTAGACTTGCAGAGGAAGTAGGTAAGTGCCTTAAGCCGAGCAGGCCTAAACCCAAGATCGCAGGGTAACGGTTACGGTGGAGCTTTCTTGAAGAATCCCGGCTTTACTTCTATTATTAAGCCCCGATTATGGAGGGCTTCTATCGCTTCTTCGACTTGTTGAGGGGAAAATCCCTGTTCAGCGAGCAGTTCAACTATCTCAGACTCTGAAAGGGAGGAGCGTGAAAGGGCGTCTAGTACTACTTTATAGATGTTTCCCATCTTCCGGGATTTAACCTCAGGTTTGCGCTTGCGGTCTATAAACTTGAGGGTCCATGGGGTGGGGAAGAAAACTATGCCCTTCACCCCTAGTTCCGGCAGCTTCTCCCTAACCCATCCAGGGTCTAAATCGTATTCTTTACAGAGAGAGTCTAACGCGTCAAGCGATATAGGGGTATCCGAGCATCTTTCTGCGAGCATTTTGAGGAGGAGCGATGAGCTTCGCACACCCTCCCGTGGAGGTAGCCTAGCGTCTTCACCCTTCATTCTTATGGCTTGCTTCACGTTTGGAGGAGCTTCCTTCGCATTCCGATACCTCACCAGCTCGCTGGCTCTCCTGGCGTCTCCAACAATCTCGGCTCGTGAAAGGTCAACCTTAATTATCTTTCCGCAATTAGAGCAAAGCCTACTTTTGCTGGATGCTGGCGCGAAGGTGTAGCGTCCACATTTAGGACATTTAAATACGGCGTAGCCAGCCTTCAATGGTCTCCCTCCATGAACCGATTTATTTTTAGGGAGAGAAATATTATAAAGTAAGGGGGTACATAGAGAATTTGCCACGTTTTTCGTCGATGCCCTGATGCTGATGGAGTTGAAGGCTGATGGACGCAGAGGTGCTCGCCGAGCTTAAGTCGTACCTTGACAAGGAAATAGCCGAAATGACGTATAAAATTGAGATTCTTAAGAAGATTAGGGAAATCATCGAGAAAGAGTTGAAAACGGTGAGCTTTAAGACGGCTGCGGAGGTCATGGAGACTGATAAGCAGGCTAAAGAGGAAAGGGTTATACCCTTGCTTTCAAAGGACGGAGGGGTGCTCGCCGAGATCTACGTTAGGAAGGATATGCTTAGGATCGTGCCTTCGGCAGGCATAGATTTCAGCTATAATTCCCCTCCCATCGCTTCATTTCTCATAGGGAAAGTTCTAGCAAGCATGGTTGAGGAGGATAGGCGGCTGCTCGAGGAGGGTAAGATCTCGGAGGAGGAGAGGTTAAAGTACGAGGTCAACGTTTCCGGTGACGCGTTAAAGGAGATCGTGGTTTTCAACTATAGAGACCAGCGGAGGCTTAACAGGGTTAGGGAAGCCGCTAAGTGGGCTTTCCAGAAGGCGTACGAGCAGGAACGGTCTAAGTAGGCTGGAGGCTGCGTGAGGAATGATAAGGGGGAAGGGGTGGTGTTTTACAATTATTTTTCAGGTAGGGACGTCTTCGCCCTCAGCGAGGAGGAGGTTGAACTAATTAAGGACGCTTACAAGTTTTTCGTGAAGAATGATGTGGAGGAGGCGCTCTCAGTTTACGCTGTCACGATCCTTAAGCGCTACGTGGAAGCCGCCGGCTTACCGAAGGAGAGGGAGGCGGCGTATACTGCATCGATATATTTGGCTAGTAGGCATCCATTCTCTTTCCCCAACCACGTTTCCAAGGGAGAGTTTGCGGAGAGGTTTAGGCTTAAGGCGAGCAGCCTTGAATGGTACGCTGAAACGATAAGTGAAAGGCTGGGGTTCATTAAGATCTACGATTATAATAGGTTTCCATACTATATAGATCCTGAAAGCGTGATAGGAACCGTTCTATGTTCGGTTGTTAAGTCAACGGTTGAGGAGATAGGAGTGCGAACAATGCTTGGCATAGAGGTGATGAATGAGGACGAAGTAGTTGAAGGCCTAGTTGAAAGGCTTGTTGACAGGCTAAAAATAGTGCCGCCAATCTTTAGGAGGGAAATGCACAGGGTGATTAGAGAATTAATGTATAGGGAAATTGAAAAGTTGAGAGAGAGGAGGAGTGTTTGAGGCTTAGAGTGCCGACCGTGAGGGTGAAGGGGAGAGAAATACCAAGAGTACTGCTTGGAACATCCCCCTTCCTCGGCGCAGGGCAGTTTGGTGTGAGGGCGTACGAGTACTACAGAGCATTTTTTCGGCAACCTGAGAACATAACAAGGTTGGTTGAGGGATGCATAGAGATGGGTGTTAACGGCGTCCAGCTGGTTGCCTACCCTCAGATAGGTAAGGCGATTAGGAAGGCGGAAGAAAACGTTGGACGGCGACTTATCGTTGTGGGAAGCTTACCTTACGATATCCCTGAGCGAGCGTTAGAGTGTCTTTCAGAGTTTAAGACTGTAGCCGCTTTGCTTCATGGGGAGCAGACGGATAAAATGGATATGAACGAGAATCGCAGATGGCTGAGGAGGATAGAGAGGGAGGGATACCTAACCGGCGTTGTAACGCATAGTCCAAGTAGAACAATCCCCGCCATCCTTAAGGAGCTAGAATTTGACATATTAATGCTTCCACTAAACAAAGTTGGATATTTGATGGGTAACAGACGAGAGGAACTGATTGATAGAATAAAGGAAAGTGACGTCTACGTTATAGCCATGAAGCCATTAGCCGCTGGCAGGATAAAGCCTGAAGCAGCCATGAAGTACCTTTTCTCCATCGGGAAAGTTGGGTCGGTTGCTGTGGGCGTGGCATCCATAGAGGAGGCAAAAGAAACTTTTTCATCAGCCATAAAAGCCCTGACGGAGTCAACCTGAAGACCCAGCAGGGAACATAAAGTTCACTGGCTAGGAGATAAGAAGGGTTAAGAGCTACTTGTTTTTGCAGGATAATGCCAGTTCGTAGCAGTATATTATCCGGGAAACTACAGTCCACGCGTCGAGAACCCTGTGATGGATTGAGACTTGCTCGTCTGCGAGCAGGAGAGTGGACTCTGAGAAGGAGCCGTGGGGAAAGCCTCCAACTATCGTTGCTATCCTCCCTAAGGGCTGTTGCGCCATGTAATCGTCCAGCTTCACAGGTTTCCCTCCCTCACTAAATAAAATGATTTTTTCAGGGTTTAACTCTTTCATGAGTTCCGCTAAGGTTTTCTCTTTAAGAGTTAGGAGTGGGGGGGAGGAGGGAGGGACTTGGCCGTGCTCGTAAAGCTGCTCTATTAATCCTATGAAGCGGTTGTAGTTTCTCGGAAGCCTCACTTCAGGATTCACCTCTATCACTTTGTCTTGGATGGTGTGAACGAAAACTCTGAGGAGGCCTTCCATGTTAAGAGGAGTGCCTAGAGCGCAGAGGAGTGATATGTGAACGATGTCTGGCCGCCCTCTTTTCTCGCTCATCGGGAGACGACGTATAAGCTGGGGGTAAAGCGACGAGTCAAGGATGAGGGCGGATGGCTTCTTACCTTTCCGCCTTGCCAGCCTACGTATTATTGGATCTGAGTGAAACTTGCGAGGTACAGGTTCCAAGGCAGACTCCGCTAGAATCAAGAACAGCATCACATTAACCCCTTTAAGGTGAATGGCCAAAACGTAAAAAGCGTTGAAGCATCTAAGAGAACTTAAGAAGAAAGAAGGGAAAAGGTTTTCTGGTGATGAATGCACCCATGGCTTGAAGGTGTAATGGTTGATTCGGATTAGCAGACGGCCTAGCAGGAAGGACGTCAAGAAGATAGCTATCAGCAGAATGAAAAGGCTTATGGAGCTTGCAGAGAAGGTGTTCTCAGAAGATCAAGAGCTGGCGCAGAGGTATGTTGAGCTGGCTAGAGCAATTGGGGCTAAAGCGAACGTGAGGTTTCCGAAGTGGCTACGTAGGAGGATATGCCGGCACTGTGGGGCATACCTGTGGCCAGGAGTTAGCTGCAGGGTGCGTCTCAGAATCAACAGGAGCTCACATGTAACAGTCACATGCCTCAAATGTAAAAGGCAAATGAGATATTACTATAAAGTTAGAAAGGAAGGTTAGATAAGGAATTTTGATTAGGTGGCTTCCCCGTTTACATCTAGCAAAATTTATATTAGTTTGAGATATTTGTCTCCCCACCAAAGCTGGGAAGTTTCGAGGAGGATTTTGAATGGTGAGTGCTTACGACGTGCCGGCATGGGACCTGATAAGAGAGGTAGCTAAAATACTTAAGGAGGAGTATCCATCTGTGAGCCCGCCTCCAGGATATCAGTTCTGGAAAACAGGAGTTCATAAGGAGGTT
>Ga0190363_1000154_pt1 | contig 38492 bp, 40 predicted proteins | sample 48721867_MG_FD_161272 | JGI IMG/M metagenome (GOLD analysis project Ga0190363, IMG submission 161272) | Hydrothermal vent microbial mat bacterial communities from Southern Trench, Guaymas Basin, Mexico - 4872-18-6-7_MG | ecosystem: Environmental > Aquatic > Marine > Hydrothermal vents >... | reverse complement strand
CCATCGACAGGGTAAGACTATCAACTCTATAACAGCCTAACTATACCAAGAAGTTAAGACGGTTAAGACAGCTCATGAGGACATCACGATAGTCATGTGGTGGGCCCGCCGGGATTTGAACCCGGGATCTCCGGCTCCGGAGGCCGGCACTTAAAAGGAAATGTCCCAGAATCTTATGATAATCTGGGACAGTTAGGTATAGTTTTCATACCTATTACCTAGTATATGGGACAGCTATTGGGGAAGGAGATAAATTTCGAGGAGGACTGGTACTGCTCTATCGAGGTTTTTAATTCGTGAGAGCTTCTTCGGCTCGTACATAACTAGCCGGACGACGGTAAATCCGGTGTCGGCGAAATATTGGAGTCGTGTGTAGTATATTTCGTGGTCAATCTCGACAAGGCTAAGGAATTGAGGAGGTTTATATCCGAGCTGGCACTGGAAGCGGAGACTGATTAACGTTATATCGCTTAGGTCGCTTGTTTTAGCAAGCACTAAATCACATTTCTTATCAAGCTCGTCGAGCAGGCTTAGAAGCTGGGTCTTCTCCCAGCTATTGAGCAGGGAAAAATAGGGATGGCGTTGGACTATTGACATAGACACTGAGTATCCAACCCCCGACACTCAGTTCCGGGATTCCCTGAGCTCAGTACTCCACCCGACAGTCAGTATTGGGCTCCCGGAGCTGACTTCCGGGCCAGTACTCCACTCCCGGAACTCTTAGAATTGCATTGGTGCGTAATACCAGTAGAGCAGGGCAGCTTGCTTTCTCCTCGTAGCCTCCATAAGGAAGCGAATATCGCCAGTCTCATAGTAAGCCTGCTCTAAGGTGGCAGTACACTGCGGGCTGTAGTCACTTGAGTTTTCGAGGCAGTATTTGAGCATACGGATATTCATCATCCTTCCCACCGATAGGTTTTCATACTCCATGATAAATCGTTGCGGCTGAGTTATTTATACCCTGCCTGCTAGAAAAGTTTATAAATATGTAGACTTAAATATAGACTTAGAGGTAGATATAATTGCGTAAGGGTAAACTGATCACCGTCTTTAAGGATTTGACTATTGAGAATGAACTTCGACTTAGGAACCATTTTGCGAAGATCATTATTCCGGAGATTACTGTAACAGAGAGAGTAAAGAGTATAAGATTTGAATTCATAACGGATGGTCTTTTATTTGGGAAAGTATTGGGAAAGAAGTGCTACAAAGTTGAAGTTCCGAGGGAAGCAGAGAACAGTGTATTGGGAAGCAGGATTATTATTGATCGAGTATTAATAAAGGAAATTGTTCCGCTACATGAACGTGTTTTAATGGGAATAAATTGTTTACTTAATGGTTTCGAAAATTGCGAATATAGTGAAGAAAGTGTAAGGGAAATAAGGATAGAGTGGCCAGCGTTTTACTTCATGAATCCCGATAAAATAAAAGTTAAGATTAAAGAACTAAGAAGGAAGCAGAGAAAGGGATGGAAGGGAAAGAGTTTTAAGCAGATATTTTGGGACTGGGATGGTGCAGTAACTCTTCGTGCTATAATCGAGTTCATGGACGGAGCAGTTGGATACATAGACATACTTAGGGTAATATTTGTTTATACTGGCAATGCTAGTGCAATGCTTGCCTGGGCGAATGAGAGAAGGAGGGAATACAGGAGAAGAATCAGGAATACATTAGAATACATATCAGCGGTATATGGTGATAACATAGCAGACATTGTTAGAAAATATATGCATCTTGTACTTTATAAACCAAGAAGCATGAGTGAAAAAGAGCTTCGAAATAAAATGAATGAGTTATTATTTAATCTCAAAGAGGAACTTGGAAATAGACGTGCATTTAATTTCGTGATGAAGCTAATTGACTCTATTGTTAGGATGAGAAGGGAACTAGATTATGTAAGTGCTTTAATGAATAGAACGTCTGGCAGCAGATTCCTTGTTATTGTAGAATACAAGAAGCTATACAATCCTGTAATTTCTGAGAATGGTATTAGGAACGAAGCGGTGCGATTCTACTCGGAGATCAAGGCAGGTCATATTAATAGCGAAGAGAGATGGGTTGACAGCTTTGGAAATCAGTATTTTATAGTAACTAGCAATTGGGTGAAGGAAATTGATAGACTAGGATTTGCTGTAACGAAGAAGATAGCAACATATGGGGTAGAGAAGAAGTTTAGATTCTTAGGTAGAAAAGGCCCGTTAAACCACGAGATTAAAGTAACGAGAATTCCACCGAAAAATATAGTCTTAGAGAAGGTAAAGCAGGCAGATATAAAGTGGTTATGGGAGCATATTAAACCACCACGTGCAAAGACAGAATTATCAGTATATTTTGCGGAAAAAGGCAATATTGAATACATAGTGTATATTGTTAAACCCGTTGATAGAGCAGGGCGATACATCATTACAAATTATGATCATAGGTGTGAAGGGAAAGATAGGGTTCTAGTTCATATAAATGTTGGAAAACAATTACTGTTCATACATAAGCTGTGAGGAGAAAAGTTTTTTAAATACGTAGACTTATATGTTAACTTGAAGGTCTGCCCAGGCTGATGGCCTGGGAGTATTTGGGTATTGGGCCCGGGGTTGAAGTCCCCGCCGGGGAGCCCAGGGAATTCCCTGGGTTCCCACGTGGGGTTCCCCTAGCCCGGTATGGGCGAAGGGGCCTGGCCTGATGGCCTCTCCTGGGCATCTAGGAGCCTGAGGGGCCCGGGAGAGGGAGGAGGGGGTGCGCCCCACACTCCCAACCCTATGACGGCTCCTTGGGGTGATCCTGAATGCCTATAGCTGAGTTCATAGCGAAAATCTCCAAATTCTCATATAATCGATATATAATTGAAATACCGAAAGCTCTGCGACCGCTTGCTTCAAGGCTCTACAGGAGAGAAGTCAAGGTGCTACTACTTGATCCCGGTGAGGAAGTAGCTGTAAGAGTAAGGGCTATTGAGCCCGATATTGGATATGACAAAAACGGGAACATTGTTATTGCCGGATGGTTCTGCAACGTAGATAAGGAGAAAAGATACTTTATACAGTATATACCGAACGTACAATATGAGATAGCAGAACTATTTAAGAATACAATAAGACGTATGAGTCTAACTGATTTCTTACTCGCACTAGCATATGCGTTAAATAATGCTAAAAATGAGTATACAAAGAAAGCACTTGCAGCAACACTCGAAAATCTCGCAGTATTCTGTCTATCCTCTTAACATATAAACGCAGTACAATAATAATTAGTTTAAAGTTTACGTAAAACCAGATCTTTTTTGAGGCCAATTATGTTTGATTATGGTATTTTAAGTGTTCCTGTATAGAAATACCTAGATGCCTAGAGATGAAGCTTCATCCATTCTTCTAATATGGAATGTATTGATGGTAGCAGATTAGGAAATTGTCTTCTCGCAAATCAATTAGCTTTCGATTTTTGAGGTGAAATACTATGACTAGAGTTACTCTGAAGCAGTTAGTCGAGAAGTATAATGCGCCAGATTCAATATTGAAAAACTGGTACTTCAAGAGATTTGATGCGAACATTAGTGTACGTACAGCTATTGAGGACAACATCGTTAGCGAAATTGAGCACTGGCTTGGATACCTAGTATACACTAAATTGATTAAATATGCTCAGCCAAGGCACTTTATCGTTGAAAGAGTAAACACGAATAGAGTGAGATTAATATTTTCTTATTACGGAAAAGAGTATGAGCTATGTAGTTTCTCATTCTCAACATCTAGAAGAAACGTCTACGTTAGAAAGAACTTCAGACCTCTACTATGTCTACTGACGAGAATAGAGAAACAAATAGCAAATGGTGCTAATTTCCCGGATGTTGTGAAGGAGTGTTGTAGAGAATGAATAAACAATCATTATGAACCCAACATCTTTTTCCACTCTTATTCTCTTCTTTGAGGTGATATGCATGGTGATTCGTCGATATAAAGGCATACTGTTCGGAAGACCTGCTATTAGTAAAGCACTCTACGACTACTTTGTAGTACCACATATAGATGATCAAATCACTAGGGACACAGCAAAGGTAAGTGTATTACCAGGTGAGATTAGGAGGAAGATGCTCAAAATAAATACACGTGGACTATTGCTGTTATTTAAGGATCTACACATAGTGGAGTATATCCCAAAGATTACATGGATCGTAAAATTGAATATACCACAACAAATGACTATAGCGACTCGCATTACACCAATCGATACATTAGATCTTACCAGATACGAACTATATGAATTCAAAGAAGTCCCAGTAGTTGATGAAGAGTTTCTTGTTGATCTATCACAGAATGTTGGTGGTATCGAGAACGTGCAACGACTATATGGTATTCCAGTACTGGTAGAGATCGATAATGAGGAGAAGAGGGATAAAGTGTTTGTCAGTCTAATTGAGGCGTGGACCGCTTTAGAGGAGAATCCCGGATTGATCAAAGGAATAAAGATCTTAGACGAGTGGAACTGGGCAATAATAGTAACAGAAATCAACTATATAGAGTATCTCTACCAAAGGTCAAGCTCATTAGCAAGATTCAACGTCGTGTTAAGTCGTGCAAGAAAACTCGTTGAAAATGAAGAGGAAATATAACACTAACTTTTTTCACCATAGCCATCCCACAAGAATCCATTATTTTTGGTGATAAACCATGGAATACCAGATATTATATAATATGTACTCTAAGTACGTTAATGATCCTTCAGTATTCTATAGCGTTAAGAAGATCAGAAATGCTATCATAGCTGGACTGATCTTGTTAGCGGGGCTTAAATCATCTGAAATTATTAACATGAAGTGTATTGATGTAGACCCGGTTGATCGAGTAATATATGTGCGGTCAAAGAAATCACGTATAGTAGAGATACCTGACGATCAGTTTTGGACCTTCATGATGATGTATATACAGAGCAGGTGTGGGAGCGACATGTATAAGAAGCTATTCGACGTTAATGAGAGAACTATAAGACGTATATGCAGAGAGATCTTCAACACTAATATCTCAACGATAAGAAGAATTATTGCAAAGGAATGGCTAAGGATAATGGATCGCATGGAAGTTAGTAGACTATTAGGGATAAGTACTAAGCAACTCCATAATCTCATTAAGTAAGTGTAGTTATTTTAACTTCTTTAGCCTCTATATTCAGCCTAATTTAGTCTTACCCTTTTGGGCATTGAATGTAATGACTCGTGCTTGTAATTTTACATAATATATGTTATGACATGAAGTTTCCGGACAAAGGATAGACGTGTAATATTTAGGCCGTTTTATGATTATTTTCTCCATTATTCTGTCCTAATCCTGAATTCAAAAACCGGACAGAATCATATAGAAAACTGCCATCAATTGGGTATAATATACTATCATTCTTTGACCGGTTACTTCAATGCGAGAGTTTTAGGTATTAGGGAATGTACATATGCTGTATTGATTCGAGGTATGGAATACTTCTGTTACATTGTTTTGTATTGACATAAGTGTCACGGAGTCATCATGAGAAAGATGTTGGCATTTTGGGTGGTGGTTATTGAGAAGATCATGGGAGATAAAGAGGCGGTTTATGAGTCCTACAGATATATGTGATTCTCGAACAATTATAGTACCACATCCGCAGAGTGGCAAATCGAGGTCAATGATTTTTCATCTAATGGATCGACTTGACCAGCCCGGTAAAATAGCGATAATAGGAGTAAGTAGTCATAGCGAAGCAGGATCGTTGTTGAAATATTTCCTCGAGTACCAGAGACTACACAAATATGGGAAAGAGGTATTATTTATATGGTTAATGGGGATCAACCGCTTTTGCCCGCATTGGAATGAGATCAGGAAAAGGTACTGGAACAAGGACTTCAAACTTACAGAGTATTGTAAGAAACACTGCGATCTCTGGAATGTAAGGACGATTAGAGAAGAAGACATAAGCCATCCCGAGAAGCCACGAGGTAGACCTCCCAAGATCTTAAGTGAGAACAAGTATGACTTAAGACTAAAAGTCTTCCTAATTAAAGAGGGTTTAAAGACGACGGAGAAGCTATTAAAGATAACAGTCAGTCCGCTTGAGCGAATGATGATCGCCATAATGGGGGACGTAGAAGAGAAAAGATCATGGTTCGACTACTACTACATAAGGGGTTGTCCACGAGCATTAATCATGAGAAGGCTTATTAAGAAGAGAGATAGCAATAAACAACGGAGCATTCTCTCGTATCCCTCAATAATCGTTGTACCACATGAACTAATTCCACTTGTGCTTCATTTCTCTGCAATCTACTCGTGGAGAGTATATCTAGTGATAGATGAGTTTGATAGACTACTAGAAAAATACTTTAATAAAATAATTGCGGAAAGGTGGAAGGTAAAACCTGGAGAATGGACTCAATTACTTGTAAAATATAACATGATACCCGATGGGAGCGTTGCATTGATGGATATTGTTGATCAACGATTAAAGCAAGTAGAGGAGAAGGGAAAGATCGAGGAACTACACATAATGGGTTCAAGCATACCACTCTTGCCAAGGAAGATCCTAGAGAAGGTAAAGGGGTGGATGGGATCATATACGCTGATCTATAAATGGCTTAAACCGCCTAGATTTGACCGTGTAGGGTATAGCGATCCAACACCGGGATCACTTATTATTGTTGGAAGTAAGAACATAGCTGTAGCACTACTTGCACAGTATCTATTACAGAAACCGATTATTCTACAACATTCATTATCATTTGAAAAGATCTATGAGAAATTCGTAAACATGTGCACAAAGATTGGAGGACAAATTGATGGATTGGTATGTGTAAAGGATAACAAACGCATAGTGCTTAAGATCTGGATGACACAGGATGGGGAGGTATATGCATATGACATCATATCTATAAGACTTGGGAATAAACGGGATTACCTTTCACTACATAATAACATAAAGATCACATGGCTCGGTGGAAGGCTCACGAGGGGAGTTAGATGGGATCCACATGAGATCAAGAACGTCATAATAATGACTAAAGGACAATACCGTAAAACTGAGGAGGTACTGGATATAAGGTGGCGTGATTTAGTTCAAGTAATTTACAGAATGCATAGTAGTCCACAGATATACATAACAATTAGTCCTGGAGCAGTTCAGGTAGTCGAGGAATTGATTGAAAGATATAATAAAAGCATCGCGTTTTTAATGAAGTAAACGATACTTTTAGGTAAGATGAATATAATAACGATAACCTCACGAATATCATTTATTTCTGTGCTTCCAATAATTTAATCAGGGATGTAATTGGGTGTGCATGACCATTACGTGAAAGAATTACTGGAAAAAATTCTTGGTTCTAACTATCGAATAGAAAAGGATTACACTTATGTCAAATATGCCGAGGGATCAGCGCAGATTGACGGCGTCATAACTTTTCCAGAAGATGAAATCGCCGTCGAAATAGAGTCACGTACAGCTAAACAAGTACGCGGAGCCATACTAGACTTATTCTTCCATAAAGCTAGAAAGAAGCTTTTAATAATAGTTCCGGAGCACATGCATAATCCTCAAGCCTTAAAGAAGGATGCCGAGTATATTCTTAATACTCTACGGAAAATTAGGCCAGATATAGAATTCAAGGTAATTATATTAAGAGGCTCCGGTAATAACCCTAAGCGAGGCGAGGATCTCAGGATACTTAGAGATGCTATAGCTGAATTACACAAAACAGGATAATAGATAATTACCTAAAATACGCTTTCTATAATCTAGACATTTAACAGGGGGTTCCTTCGTGAAACAAAATAGAAATACTGTTGAAAAAGAACTTGGAAAATTAATCCTGTATGCGCTATTAAATGCTGATCAATATTACTCGCAGAAGGCTATGATGTTGCTTAGAAATATGAGAGTCAGTGGTTATATAGTTGTTTCAAGATTTCATCGTGATGAACTTCCTTTTTGCGGGTTAGCATGTTCTATAGGTCTTGGGGGTCTTGGTATAATCTTTATCGATAAAGAATTCTTAGGTAATCCAGCCGTTCCCGAGGAGCTTAAGGATTTTGTCTTAGCACATGAGATAGCTCATATAGTGCGTGGCCACATCCTCTCAAAGATTATGCTCAGGTTTCTAACGGAAACATACATTCAAGCCTTGAGTGAAAGCATAAGGTCTTTAGAAAAAGCGAAAGATGTAATAGACGCTTTGTTTAATGTAATAATTACGATCTTTCTATTCGGTGTCACCTTGAAACTAGTTGGAGAAGTGGACCCGCAACGAGTTAAACAGGAGGAACTGGAAGCAGATGAAATAGCAATTAAGCTAACAGGATGTAAAGGAGCATTAATATTTGCCAAAATGCTTGAACAGCTTAGATTACAAGGCTATAATGTAAGTCATGAGTCCATGCTAGGCTTTCCTGCACTTACTATAGATGAAAGAATTAAATTTATACAATATAAATGCAGGTAATTTTTGAATTTATAATTTATTCTTCAATTTCTTCGCCCAAGATCCATAGTCCGCTGTTTATAGCGAATATGTCTGTGTCGGCGAGGCTAGCTAAATGTTTATGTATAGCTATCATAAAGGCTCGATCCCTCTTTCTGCTAGGATCAACTTGGTAGCCTGTTAAGAATTTGATTCCTTTAACAACATTAACGCCTAGTGGAGGTTCAAGATCATTAATTGATCTTCTGGGTAGTACGCCCGAAACAGCGAGAATCTTGAAGGGTACTGTAGCAATCCAATGCCCCGCATATGGTATTGTTTCAGCATCCTTTATTATTAGCTTCTGATAATGGACTGGATTGTTTATAATGTTCTCGGCACCATAATTGTTCAGCATTTTCGCATGGAATAATAGCATTCGCTCCATGACAACTTTCCTTGAGCCACGATACCCCTTAATATATACTGCATCCCTGATGATAGTCTCATCGTTTCTCCTATTCTTAGTTATTTGATAGACTTGCTTAATATAGAGATCCGCCCTATCAAGTCCTCCAATAGCCCATGTTCCACCCATAACTACTGCAAGCCAATACTTTTCATCAAGACTTCTCACTCTCAACTCTCTAGAAAAAACTTCATAATTCCTTTTAATTCCGTTATTAAAACTCTCTCCTTTAATTTTAAGCTCTAAGGATATACTCCTAAGTAGGTCATGAATTCTATCTCTTAAATTCTGACTCATATTTTATACCTCAGAAAAAATAGGTGTGCTCCCATCCTAATAAACCTTGTGTTGCGTAAGGGTGCCATTACGAAACATGTAGCATAAGGGGTATGGTTAATAACTAGTGAAACAGAAATGTAGCATAAGGGAAAGAGTTGAGCGACACATGTATCTTTACACCTGGTGCATTAAAGCAATGTAATTTATTTTGGTGGCGGGGATGTACCGTAGACCCATTATAGCTTACCTACGTGTTAGTACTGGCAAACAAGATCTAGAATCACAGTGGATGACTATTGAGGCTTGGGCAAGGAGCAGGGGAGTTTCAATAGATGAGAGAATTGTGGAAGAGGAACCGGTTAGCGGCAAGGAGGACAACAGGCCTAGGTTCCAAGAACTATGGAGGAAGGTGAGAGAGAAGAAAGTAGGGACGATAGTAGTGGCGGAGTTGAGCAGGCTCAGCAGAAGAATGAGAACACTCGTCGATTTTCTCTATGACTGCTTTGAGAGCGATGTAGCGGTTGTATCTATACGGGAAGGATGGCTAGAAGAGGCTATGAGAAACGAGGTAATAAGACCTATCATAATTGCTGTGTTCAGTACGCTCTATGAACTTGAGAGAAAAATGATATCGGAAAGAACTAAGGCGGGCATGGCTCGTGCAAAGCTTGAAGGTAGGCATGTTGGGCATCCCTTTAAACTAACTGAGAAAGAAGTGAAAGAATTAATAAGACTATATAAAGAAGGAGTTCCCATCAAAAGAGTAGCCGAAAGATTAGGTGTGAGTAGAACGACTGTATATCGCTATCTTAAACGGGTTGGAATCATTTACTAATATGCTGATGACGGGTGTAAGAATGCTGAGAATCCTCAAGGCTCTTCCTTTCTTTGGCGGTTGCTATGAGGAAAGCCTATATCTTCCTTGCGGATCTCCACGTAGGTCATTTGATGGATTATAAGGCGCTTGAAGTAACTGTTGCTAAATTACAACAACTTCTACAAATCCTAAAGTCGGAAGAAAGGATGCTCTATGTTCTTGGCAACTTGACGGAAGGATGTAAAACACGTGAATGGCATAACCCTGTTATGCATCCAGTTCTGCAAGCGAAGTATGCGTCTTACGTAATTAAATGGATTGCTAACAAGCTTGCGGTAGATAAAGTAGTGATAGTGCCGGGTAATAATGACCTCTGTACCTACAACGGTAAAAGCGTTATTCTCATGATCAAGGAGTGGCTTGAGAAACTCGACGTAAATGCTGAAGTCGTTAACGAGGGACATGTGATAGAGATTGGAAGAAAGAAAGTGATGCTACGCCGCACCATAGAAGTGCGACCTTGGAGCCGTGATACGGACCTAACGCTAGAAATTTACGTTTCAGGTTTACTCTATACAAGGGAATACGACGTGGATATGATAATTTGCAGCCATTACCGTGTCTTCATAATGAGCCCAGAACTGATACTTCTGCCCAGTTTTCAGTGGTCGGATAACCCGATGTACAAGGACAAGGGAGGAATTTTGATGACGGATAATGGACTCGTCATTCCTATCGTCTTTAAACAGATGACTGATTACAGCAGGTCCGAGACGATCCATGAACTGGATAACTGGCTCCATAACATCGGACAGAAAATATTAAGCAATAAAGAGAATGAAATGATAAGACTCTGCATAGACTATAAAGGAGGTAAAAAGATCAAGTGGTTATCAGTAGAACTCCACGATAGGATAAAGTCGATGTTAGAGGCAGGTACGCCAGTCAAAACGATAGCCAAAAATATAGGAGTAAGCTCAACCACCGTAAGGTTTGTGAAGAACGGTTATGAATGCTAAAATAAAATGGTTTTTGCTTTACATAAATCCTAAACCTACAATTTTTTGAGGACAACTACTGCTATTGCTATTATTGCGATCACACCTACAGCTACTGCTATGGTTTCTGTATTTGCTGGAAACGAGGGGGATGAGCTGCCGGTATTGCTTAGGTGCGCTGTATTCTCTATGGCGTTTTTTACCTCATCGTCATTGGTATCTACTAGTTTAATTGAGTTTATACTTATACGTTCCATTTGTTTACCTTCTGTGTTCTTGCTCTTGATGATGTTTTTTGACGTTGAGTATATGAGCCATCCATTATTGCTGTATATTGTTTTAACGGTGATTGTTGAGCTTGGCTCCTGTGCTGCTTCTAGCTCGAATACATAGTTGTTGGAGCTATGTGTCGCCCTAATACTTTTCACATGTACCTGCGGTACTCTACCGCATATTACGCCCTGCAGATCAAGTATCGATGGTGAGTATGGCGCTAGTAATGCTTTTTCAAGTGGTAATAGTGGTTTGTACTTCTTAAGACACTCTTTCATGCACCTACTTATAGCGGTGGTGTTGTCGTGGTACTTTTCTCTACAGGAGTTGCTGCAGTTCATCAAGTCCTCGTAGAGGCTACATACCTTACTCTTCTCATGATTAACCATGTCAGCAGCCTTCACTGCTTTCTCCAGCATAACGGGCGGAAGCCATAGAGCATATTCCGCTGGACCTGGGCCTCTTATAACGCCGCCGTACATGCTCGCAGTCACTACACCACCTGTCCTATTCATCAGCAACTCTACACTGCTCTCAAACCAGCGTCCAAGCATGCTCGACTCATTATACTCGATCAGTACAACCCTATAAGCCGTCTCATTAACCTCTACAAGCTTAAACACAACACTCTCGTTGATAACCAGTTTATTATTCTCATATACCTTGCTGGTCAAAACGTACGTATAGTATTTTCCACTACTACTCGAATACCCAGGAAGAGCCATGAAAGACAGGCCAATTATAAGTAACAATACTAGTAGAGCGAGGGACCTCATGACAATCAGCCCTGATATAAAAACTTACCGTTAAGATATAAATACCGTGCCTCCCCGGCTTTCCGGAACATTATACCATAATAACTGGCTTAACTCAATCATTGAATCAATGCTATTTAGTGATGTTTTTAGCAGAATATAAGTAAGAGTATGCTGTAAGCATGGTTTAAGGCAAAGAGTGAAAGTTATTAAGTTAAAGCTCTTCTGATGCTTCTATCTGTTCCTTGCCTATCTTAATCTTTGTGAGAAGCTTAATGGGGTCTATTATCCTTTTAATTCTAGGATTATTGGGTATGTTGTAAACCACTATAAGCCAGTATTTCTCGCGGTATTCTCGTGCTTTTTCTGTTTCTTTTTCAGTAAGCTCTATATCGTCTAGCTTCCTTCTACCTTTAACTTCTACATAGTATGTTTCATTGTTAGATCCAACCACTCTTAAGTCATAACCATCTCTAGCTTCCTCTACACGATAACCATTTCCTTCAAGCTTTCTCTTAGTAAACCATAAAGCAAACCTCTCTACATCCTCCTTTGATGCTTCTTCTTTAACACCTAAAACTTCTACAAAGAAACTACGCCAACCATGTATGTTCTCACTATCAGCTCTATCAATATATTCTGGAGATACGAATGGACCTATCGTGAAGCCTCTATCTCGCCATACGCTCCACATTTCCTTAGGTTTATAGTTATCATGGAGCAGGCATTCAGTAGAATATACAAATCCATCGTCATCGGTAAGAATCTTTACCTTTAGCCTTCTAGCCTCCAACCAACACGGAAACATTTGATATAATTGCTTCAATACGCGTATATACTTGATGTTCTCATTTTTATTAGTTAACGAATTCACTAGATCTACTAGCTTACCTATAATCTCAACATAATCTGGATGCATACTCCCGTAGAGGCACTGTTGCGCTCCTCGGATTCGTGCCGACTCAAATAATTTCATCCAGCCATTTTCATCACTATCATATTTTAAGTAAGCATTTACATCGAGAAAGTCTATGCCAGCTTTAATGAAGAGCTCTAGTGGTTTAAACCATTGGTAAGGATAGTAAACCTCGCTAGATCCCTTTACCTCATCGTTTACCGTTACAACCCAGATCGGTTTGTCGATGGTAACTCTTGCCCTCTTAACTATACTCGTGATTGAAAGCAGTTCATCTTTGGAAGGAGGTGGATTATCAGCGTAAATTCTTGGTAGTAACGTTTTCTTAACTATTTCATCGAAACTTACCCTCTTAACACCGATCCATTTTAGCACTTCTTCGCCTAAACGTTTAACTAGCCCCTCGTGTATGAAATCCAGTTTTTCTATGTATTCTCTTATTTCCGGATACTTGTCCATAAGCTCCCTTACTTCCTTCGGTATTTCACTGTAGTAGACCTCTGATGCAAGTTTTACTTCTTCTGATCTTGTTATGACAAATCTCTTCCATTCAGGTATGTACTTTTCTTTTCTGAATCCTAGCTCGTAGATCTTAGCAAGCATATCAAGCGCTTGTGAAAAATTCTGCTTTACCTTGAACTCTATGTACTCCTTGTCAAGGAGTTCCGTAAACCCCATCTTCTTGACTCTAGCCTCATCTCTACGTCTAAGCTTGACGCCAGGATCTAGAAAGTGCTTCTCTTCTCCATAGATGTACTTTAAGTCTTCCTCCTCTATTATACCAAGCTTTATGAGTTCAGTCACTACATCGTCGTACATAACAGTCTTGCTGAGCCTGACTACGTGTCCTCTTATGCAAACCACCACTGGGTCATTCAATTCTTCATCAATAACCTTGATTACTGTGGGTTTAACCAGGTTATAGTAGAAGGGGTCACTGATATCAGTATAATCGAATACCTCAAGGTAGCTCTTTCTATACCTCTCTGCTAGATACTTTATCGCAAACCTAACTAGATCCGCTACACACTTCATAAGCCAATAGTTCCACTTAGCCTCATAGTTTACACTCCTCCTACCTGGATGGACTATAAAGTCTGCTTGTATTAGAAATCTTAGACCACTTCTAACTTCGTGAAGTGGTAGGAACGAATATACTCCCCATAACTGGCCCTCATCAATAGGTTTAACCATGCCGTCTTCTAATGCAAAAGCTATTGCTACCTCCCTCTCTACGACATCTCCTCGCTCAGCAGCAATAGTATCTCGATTCTTCCTAACATCATCTGGTACTTTGAACGCCTTTTTGAATACCAGGAATTGCTTATAGTATTTGTTCTCATTTTCTTTATAGAGAAGGGTTACTTTTTGTATCCTTACATTTTCTTTCTTCTCTGAATCGTGGGTAAACCACTCTATGCTTTTACTGACACCTCTTACATGGTCTTTTACTTCAATTCTATTTACGTAGTCTAGAAACATGAATACATGAGGTTTTAGATTATCAACTGTTTTAGCTATTTCTTCATAGAATGATTGATCATCAAGATATATTATAAACCGTGTTATACCACTTGGTATGTATTCTGTTGGTTGTATAGGTATAGGAGTTATCTGCCATGGAATGTCCTCTGGTTTGAGTCCATACTTTTCCATTAGATGGTCTCTATGTTCTTCCCAATATCTTTTAGAAAACATGAATGAATACTGTCCTGAGTACACTTCTACACGGCTTGAAACCTTGAAAACTGATTTCCAGCCTATACCGATGTATCCTTTATACCCTTTGCTAGGCTTCTTTGAAGTGTGTATGGAGCATAGGTTTCTAACATCGTTTTCGTCGAAGGGTTTACCATTATGCTCGATAATGATTTTATCCCTATAAAGCTCTATTCTAAAGAATCCTCCTTTCTCGCCGAGTTCCATTCTGGCATCTTCAGCGTTCTGTAAGAATTCTAGTATGAACTGCCCTGGCTCTATAAACATAAGCTGTGAGAAGACGTGAAGTGCACGTTTCGTACTTTGTCCTGCTATGCTTTTGGCGCTATTCAGCCACTCGTTTTGGACCCTAGATATTACGCTTGATGCTTGCATTATAGATACCCTGCTCCAGTTACTATCTACTATGAATATAATCCTTTATTCAAATATTATATTTGGATCGGTGATTTTCAACTTGAACTCGTGATCGACTTTGATTGATGTTTATCTAGAGAATTACCATTAATGGACGATAGTAGAGAGGTACATTGTGTGAGAGATCGTTTTTAAAGTATTCAAGTAGGCCGTTATCGTTTATTTTTGCCTCGGAACCTTCTGCTACTACATGGAATTCTTTGAACTTGGTGTCTCCATAGTATATTCTTGTCCTCTCGATATACATTCTCCGTGCAACTCTAATTTTCCTAATGTCCCTTTCTCGGTTAATATAGCGTGATATGAGCTTGCCCATTCCAGATGCTGCTATCTTTACACCATAATTCTCCACGTTATCGGTTTCTACTATCTTGAATCTCCCGCCTCCTCTGCTTTTACGGGCTCCAAGCCCAAGCTCTCCCAGTAGTCTTAGCGAAGCCATCACTTTACGAAATACTTCCTCATAGTGTTCCCCCTGTATTCCTAAGACTATGCCCCAATCATACTTTGGGGCCAGTAGCTGATAGTCTTCAAAAGGTGTAGGCTCTATCCCCTCAATGCGTGGTATACGTACACGTGAAACAACGTCCACAAGGCTATCCAAATCCACTACATCGCCATCAAGTGATAGATAACCCTTAACACCATACTCCGGGAAGTAAAGGTTATTCCTACGAATAAGAATGAGCGAGGAAATCCTCAAGATATCGTGCTCTAGAAACCCAAACCACTCACTTACATCATACAGCTTTGAATATGCATAGGTTAGTGCTCTTACAAGATAATCACTTGGCACACGCCAAGGAGACTCTATATGGCTACGTTGAAATATAATTGGAGAGAAAAACTTTAACCTAATCAATTTGAATAGAAACATTAAGGCTCCCTCAGCTACCCGTTAGCTTCTTAACAGCATCCTCATATGCTTTCTTCAAGTTCTTCCAATTCGCCAAGACCTCTCTAGGCCTCTTATACTCAACTTCCAGTTTCACGGGCTCCCCTCCCTCATAGTAGCTAGCACCTCTGAGCTCAAAGCTCAACCTATCAATTTCTATCCTCCCATACCCCCTAGAGCCTCTTCTACCCACATAGCGTTCCTCAAGCAGAGCTAACCCTATAAAGAACGGCTTAATATCGTCAAAGCTAAGCTTAGTCATATCAAATTTCGCGCTAAACTTGAATATTCCACTCACTACCTGCACCTGACGGGGTATAGGCTCAAATCTGAACCCTTTTTGAACGAGTTCCTTGCCACTAAGCGGTTTTTCTCCTTGTAATCCTACTTGACTGGGTTCGATACTTGTTTTCTCAATGTCACGTGGAATAACTACCTCGTCCTTTACAAATACTTGGGCTACTAGCTGGTTAGCCTCGTTGTACACAACATACTCACCTTCTCTTGTACTCCTTACTCTATAGCTTGTTCCTAATGGTTCCATATCGTCAAACCATGCTACAACATCCCGACGAGCAAAAAGCTTACACACAGGACAATTCAATATCTCGTCTAAAGTCTTACATTCATGGATAGGAGCAATTATCACTTCGTTACCTCTTCTCCTTATTCTTGGAGTCTGTGCTGGAAGGTCGTAGTATCTTTCTAGAAGGTGCCTTAAGACACCTATCCATGAGGACGCAGGTATATATGGTATCTCGCTCCTACTGCCTTGAACGTTAGGATGGGGCTTAAATGCTGAAACTAAGTCTAGCCTCCTGGTCCTAGCTGTAGGATCAGGTCTCCCTGAACCTATGTGTATCTCATTTGCACGGGCTATACCATTGACTACCAGTAATAATATCCCCATAAGCCTACACCTCACGCTTCTCTATGCCACTATAATACTTATAGAAATTTATAAGAGCACCTACAAGCTTACGTAGTTTAGCTAGCTCTTTACTTTCTAGACCAGCATTCCTAAGAGCCTCTGCAACACAAGACGATATATGAGGTATATTGAGCTTTAACACTTCACTACGTACCTCAGCAAGGTCAACTTCGTCGGAGATCTCCTGCTTTACAAGGCTAGCAAGCTTTTCCAGGGAAGAAGGGGTAACAGCCTTCACATTTAGAAGCTCTTTTGCAACATCCTCAACTATTCTTGCAGCTTCATTTAGGTCGAGCCTTTTCAAGCTATCACAGAAACTTTGAATAAGCTGAATATCCTGGCTCTCATTCAACCAGGATCACCTCACCAACCTTATTTAGAAACACGACAGTATTTATCACACTCCTGATATTATTTTCTTCATCTAAGAACTTTGAAAGTTTCTCCCTAAAGTCCTCCGTAGCCGTCGATTCCTCGTAATCCACTAGACCTAAGACTGGTAATAGATTATGTAACTCTATATCCGATTTCTCGGTCATCGATATAGGCTCAACAAGGCGTGGGAGAATGATTGATTTAAGGTAGACCCTCTCAACATTATCTCCTTGCCTAAAGGAGTTGGCATACTCGGTTAAAGTATCCAGCATTTTAATAAGCCTCTTATAGAGTGTGTTGTAGGATATATTGAGTATCCGAGATAATTCTCTAAACGCCGAAATATCGTGTAGACTTAGCGCATTTTCCGGGGACTCTACAACAATTATCCTATTCGTATTGCTACTCCTTTGAACTATATATTTGAGCCTCTTATACGTTGTTCCCGGAGAGCCTCTACGCACTATTGCCACTAGAGTGTACTCTTTTAGTTTCGAGGCCATGAGGATGCTGAGAGCAGGGTTTATATCGAAAGGCGTAATTGCCTCGAATACAGCGCTATCATCGACTATTTCTAGGGAGTGTATTTTGGTTCCCTGCTTTGTGTGATTAATAACATATGTTATGTATCTATTTAGAATGTTTATAGTGGATACGTATTCGTGAAGTTTACCTTCTTTTATTAGTTTGTCTAATAATCTCTTTAGCGATATTCCAGCCAAGTATTTGTATTCTTTTCGAAACACGTCGAGATAGACATCTATAGAGGGTACTAACGCTAAGGCGTCCCCCGTACCTCGATGCTGGAAGCCTATTTGACGTGCTACTATATAGTCGCTATCCTTGAAGGGATTGCAAGTAGTTACTGCTAAGCCTAGACGGGGATACTTTAACAGTCCATCCTTAGTCTTTTTGACACATAAAACTCTTTGAGTTCCTGCTAAGATTCTGTATGCGTGCATTATGAGGCTACAGCGTTCACAGAGCCTAATAGTCTTTGAGGCCCTCTGTAGGACTAGCATCAGCTTCTTATCCTGTATTGGCTGGTGACAAACATCACATATGAGCCGAGAAGTCGCCGTGAATGCCATTGGCTCCGGGTATACCTGGGTCTCCATATCCTTCTTTAGCATCCCCTTCTCCATAACGTATGTTTCAATGTGTATGGATATGTCAAGATCAGTTGCAAGCTTTCTCAAATACCCCAGGAGGGTAGCTACATACTCTCTCCCAAGGATAACCACGAAGCGTGATGATGACTCGGAAACTATGTGAAACGATGGGTCAAGCATGAGGCTATCAAGCATACTGGATACAGCACCTAGAACACCAAAGTAGACATAGAGGTGTAGGCCTGCAAGATACTCCACTATATCAACTGTCATAAACTGTGCTCGCTCCTCAGTAGCAGGCTCTATAATAACTAGAGCGGGGCTAGAATGCGGGTATCTCGCTCTCAGGCTGGATAGTGCTGCAACAATCTTGGAGTGAGCATAAAGTGATATATTTTCATCGCCCATACTATCGGATCTTAAATGAATAGCTGCCTCACGGTAAAAACCGTCTATAAGCAGCGCAGCAAGCCTCGGACGGTCTTCAAGAATGCTACTCAAATACTGTAAGAAGCCTTCTAGGTAACCGCCTAAGTCGATTCCATGTAGAGTCTTTGCCACATCTAAACCTGTTATAGTAGCAACTTCTATTGGGAGTTTTCTTCCTCTATCCTTTGCTGTACCAGCTCTATAACTAGCGTCAAAGCGGTCAGCCCATTGCACAATCCCAATAGCCTTATCCACTACTCTCTCATGGTGCTTCCCAACAACATCCACTACTGGTTCAGGAAAACCATAATCGGATAGTAAAAGCAAGCCAACCCTGGCATGTCTGTGGCTTCTCACACTCCTACCCTTCTCAGCATATACACTGAAGACATCGTGGTCATGGAGATAGTTAGTTACAATCTTACCAATATCGTGAAGATACCCTGCTATCGATACAATATAATATCCATCATCCAATCCTACCCCACTCTCTATTACCGCTGTATACCCATTAATTTATCTGTGAAGTAGGACACTTTAAAGAAACGGGCTAACTACGGATACTGAGCAAAAACACACTTGTCGCTAGATTTGAGTGAATTAAGATAAAGTATCCTATAGAGATACACGTTGTAACTACCATTCTCTCAGATACTGCTTAACTATAGACAATACGCACTAAAACTCCGTACATCAAGGCACTTATCGCGTACATAAAACGAGGCGGATACGTACCCCACCTTGCAACAGAGATACCTTAACGGGTTCTGCTTAGAAGTTTGGTGGGCTTCCCAACCTTACCCGCACAACAATCCCTAGGGATTATTTGATGAAATCCCCGTTTACGGATACTTTTTATACCTATTCTCTGGAGTCTCGACGGAGCCGACCGGAGAGCCTCGGGGGCAATCACGAGATATCCTTCGGCTTCTACCCCCTTCTCCGCAAAGGTATCTACCCAGATAATTTGAGATAATCTACCTAGAAGTCCTCCGGGTAAGGCTGAGAAAATCGCCGGGCTCTCCAAAGAAAATAGGCGGGTAACCAATAGAACCCGTCAATTAATCTCTAGAGAAATCCTATGAAAGACCTCTAGATAATTTCAAGAAATCCTACCATTAACGCTTCGCCTTACTAGGCGGAAAGCTCCATGGATTAGCAGGGCTCGACACTTATCGTTTCGTCTAGGTATAGATTTTTATCATGTTAGCTGTCGCATGCTTTTAAACTTCCGTGTCGCCTAGTCTATAAGGTTTTACGTTCGAGATCCGTATACTCTTTATACTTCTCAACCCACTGCTTTTTCACGACACGGTAGTTGGAGTTTCTTGCTACTTGCCTGAAGTCGCTGATAATGTAGAGTGTTATTGCTTCATCCCAGTCGACTTCACGGGGAATATCTTCCTTATCAAGGACAACCATTGACCAGACATTCGCAAAGGCTTTCACCGTTCCATACCAAAAGCTTAGCTGACTAAGCCAGAACTCAAGGCTCCACCTAATATCCCCGAACATGCGGTGTTTCCTCTTCTCTTTAGGCCTCTCTAGGTATCTGAAGAAACGCTTCCTCCTCTCATGCATATATCTCAGAGTTGATTCTTCTGGTAAATACTTCCAGAAAACCCTCTTCTTGAGACCACAAGCCCTAACAATATAATTCATGAAGTCATCGTAGAAGACATCCGCATAGCTAACCTTGAAGCTACCATGATGAGCCCTATACACTACCTCCATGAACAAGTCATCATAGAATCTCGCAACTCTGTCAAGAAGCTCGTCCATTAATTTTCCGTCAACAATGTTCCTCAAAAACCATTCCGGTTGCTTTAACGCTGGCGGTCCCACCTTGACCACCTCCTCTGGAACATACAGTACTTTGTGGCCTTCTGAGAGCTCTCCATGGAATTCCTAGAGATTTTTCTATAAGATTATAATATCTCGTAGGTTATCACCGCGTATCTCAGCCCGTGCCCATCAGTTTGCATAAGATTTTCAAAACCTCTCTGTCTGGGTCTGCTGGTTTGACTTCGTATCTCATATTTAATAGACTTTCCTCTGCTAATTCCTGGTTTACTGTAACTAAGCACCTCAACAGGTTGTTTTCTCGTAGAAAATAGGAGGTATATCTTTCCCAAAAGGCTATTGAGTTCTTCTATATAAGGGCTTGTTTCGAGATGTCTTTCTAGAGTCAACTATTTTAGAAAGACGTATTTCAGTTCCATGATTTCTTCTGTGCCAAACATGAAAATGACTAAGTGCTTCTCTTTATAGGGTTTTACATGTCTTGCAGTCGCGATATATGGGGACTTCTCTATGACAAGCTTAAACATCATGATATAGCCTATAATTCTCCCGTCTTTAATGGCTTTGTACCAGCAGGCAGATGATAGGAGGGGTATTTTAACCGCTACCATCTTATTAAGGTCTTTGCACTCCTCTTCATCCTTTAAAGGTTCTATCCAATACCTTCTGTGCTTACTACTATTAGCACTAAGTATTTCGCTAAGTCTGCGTCTAATAACATCAGCATCAAATAGTAAGTCTAAAGTATCAACTGAGATAATCTTTGTCTTAATGTATGGTATCGGCGTGAGGATTTTGCCTACAGCCTCTAATAGCCACTTGGGTATACGAACACCTCTTTTGCTCCTCCTCGGATCGAGAAACATATTACCAAAGAAGTACCTTATATAGTCCGTGATATTGGAAGAGAATGCCTTGCCTGAGCCTTCAGCTTGAGTACTCGTAGGCCATATATCGATAATAATTGCTGAAGTCAGCGTAGAGACTACAAGCAAGAGGATGACTATTGAAAAGTGTTGAAGCAATATGCTTATAAATGAAAGACCAATGGTGATGAGCATCAAGGAATCAAGTAGTATCAGGAAGGATATCCATATACCATAATAACTTATGGGAAACACTACTATGGAAGGTAGAAGACTTCGTAAATCCTCGGGATTCAAAACATCCCATACGGTAGTATCAATGATTTCTTCGAAGCTTTCTGGAAATTTTCTGAAATAGTCTTCAAGGTACTTTGGAAGCTCTGATTTAATTTTATCTACTAACTCTCTCCAAGCTGAGACATACAGCATCAGTGATGCTATCAAACCAAGCGATGATAGAGTGAAAGCAAGTAGGAGAACCGTATCCGGAGGTAGCCATGAGAGTGTCGAGTTTAAGTTTGGTATATGACTTACTAGACTAAACAAAATTAGTAGTAGGGCAAGCGAGACCTGTAGATGAATGACGAGCTGCGGTTTTCTCCTTATCTCGGTAAGTAGGGAAGCGATAACTGATTTAGAGACCTCGTCACGGACTCCTTCAAGCATGCTTTAATCACTCCTTGTACTTAGCTATACTTTGCTTGATTTTCTCTTTCGTAACTACTATCTCGACCTCTTCTGGATTATGCAGGTTCTCGCCATAGACTGTAACCTTAAGTCTTAGTTCTAGTTCGTTGTTGAGCCATAAACATGCTCTTGGAAATCGTGGTGTAGGATCGTTTCCGGGTCCTTTGACTCCATACTCACTGAATATCTTAATTATCCACTTCTCCTCATTAACCTTAACAGCGTCGAGAACTATTACACGAACTCGCTGCCTTGGAGATATCGAAGTTATATGGGTGAAATCGGTACACTTGACAGAGAAATACCTCGTTCCAGCAGCGACAGGCCTCGGGATAGGCTTCTCAGGGACACTCCATGGGAGTAAATCCCCATCTATCCTGGGAAAATCTCTGCTTACCAAGTATGGTCTTGATTCTCCGCACGTACTCGCTAGAGGACATGGATTTTTATTATCCAAGCAGTTCTTGACTAAATACTTAGCCAGTACGTCGGGTGGAGGTGCTAGTACTGTTAATATGGCCTTAGCGTCCCTAATAGTTACAGTACCCTTGTTGTATGCTTCTACAAAGAGCCTAACAGTTCTATTGCCAAGAGGCTCCATAGCCTCTCTAAGCTCTAGCGTAGTTGTGGACGAATAGTATTTACCTAACTCGTTAAGCCCTGTAGCAAACAGTGCTATACCGGTGCCGAGAAGCGTGCTTAAAGCCTCCCTATATTGGGGGATGTAAGTCATTAGTATTAATGCAAGTATGATTGATGCAACGCCTAGAAATGTAAGCCAGAAACCTGGAGGCAAATCTCATCACCTTTTAGTTGATATTATCATTGTTGTATTTAGTGACTTTACTGGTGCCTGACTTACTACTGAATAGAGGTAGAGTGTGAGCGGGGCTAGGACTACTAGCGTCACGTCGGATTACGCTAATTATTGCCGGAGCATTTCCCATTGCTCTCCCTCCAGTAAGAATTATGGAATAGGTACTAGGTAATTTCCGAACTCATTTTCGAGGTATTGAATATACTTGGGATATGCTTTGTCAGCTTCTTTGAGCAGGTCTCTATAGTGGCGTGCTAGGACTGAGAGTTCCCCGAATTTTGAGAGGATGAACCTTGTTACATCGTTGTCCCCTAGTACGGCTATTATTTCCCGCATAGCAAAGGTTCTGATATATGAGGGTGGTAGGCAGTTGTTCTTTTTCACTACCTTTTCTACCCGTCTCCTTCCAGGGAGCTTGTCCCTATACTTCTTTATTAGTTCTAGTAGCCATTTGGGGAAGAACATGAATCCTAGGGGCTTACGGGCTTTCTCCCACCCCACATAGTAGCGACAGTGGGTGGTGAAGCATTCGAGCCTCTTTATGTTCCGGTTCAAGTACTTCACGTAGACTATTTCGTCGGGCTTCCACTCCTTTAGTATTCTGAGGGTGTGTTCAAACCTTGCTCCCGAGGAGAGTATCAGTAAGTAGAGCATGTAGATGTCGTACCGTCCCGCCTCCTTCAGCCTCTCAAGGGATTTTACTACGTCCTCCTTGAGTATGGGTTTCTGGACGAGTTTACGGCCATATTTTCTACCGGGTATTGTGAGCATTAACCTGCTGTAGGTGTCCCAGTCGAGCTTGCCCTCGGCGTAGAGGTAGTTGACGTAGTGCCTGAAGATCTGTCTTATCCAGCCGGTGGGGTGGTAGTTTTCATCAAAGCACTCCATTTTCTTCCCTGTCAGCTGTTTTATGAGGTGCCAGCCCAGGATCTTCCCCTCCAAGCACTTGAACCAGATGTTTCGATAGTCCTTTAGGGTGCGCTCGGATATAGGCTTGGTCTTCTTCTCGGTAAGCCACTTCTCGAACTCGGGTGTCCATCTGAGCTCTATTCTCGGTAGAACCTCTACAAGCCTCTCCTGTAGCTCCTTCTTATAATACTTCAACAGGAAGCCCAATACCTCCTCCTTCACTGCATTATCCTGCATCATTGCATCGAGAAGCGCTAAGGCTACTGCTTTGTTCAGCCTACCCTCACTGTCTACCAACCCATACCTTTTCAGAAGCTCCCTCCCTTTGAGTACCTGTATTAGTTCTTCTTCGCTAAGAACCTCGCAGAGCCTCGCTCTTAACGCTAAAGGTATTGATTGCTCTCCACGCAGGCAACGATGCAGAGTACTCTTACTCACATGCAATAACTCGGCCAGCTTCCTCACACTCTTATGTTGGCGATAGAGGTGCTGAAGAACTTCTTTTGCCTGCCACTCCTCTAAAATGCAGTAACCAGTTTCTGTATCCACAGATACTGAGTGTCCCATTTCTCCTCATGATTTGGGACAGTCCCACAGGTATAAAAACTTATCTGGGACACTAAGGAAAAGTTTAAATATAAGGTATTTAAGTGGCGGGCCCGCCGGGATTTGAACCCGGGACCTCCGGCTCCGAAGGCCGGCGCCCTATCCTGGCTAGGCCACGGGCCCTTCATCATACTTAGTGACTAGGAATTTATAAAGGGTCTTTCTTAATGTAGAGTAAGTGATAGGCTGGCCTAGGTAGTAGGTAATTGAGGTTTTAAGTAATTTTGAATCCTAAGTATACTTTAGTTAGCTCTTTAAGATCTCTTATGGGTTCGTTACTAAGGTCCACTCTTAAATCTACGATCCTATCATAGAGGTCTCCATATGGTGTGTTACCAACAATTAGTAATGCTGAACTCCTATCACCCCTCTTATCACCACCTATGCTATGTGCGTATTCTAATGCTTTCACAAGGAATTTTACGAAATCCCTTAAGTCATTAATTCTTTCATAGTTATCCTCAAATACTTTACACATTTCTTGAGCTAGTGTAGAGTTGACTACTAAGTTAGCAATACATACACTATTTGAACCTACGTAATAGTCCATCTCTCTAGGTATGTCACGACCGTTATGAACAGCTTTATCACCGTTAATTGTTATTACTGCGACCTGCCTAAGGTTGGGTTCAGAATCGTCACTTAAGGCTCTTCTCAGAGCTCCAGATGCGTTGTATCCCTCATTAATGAGTCTCATTATTTTAGGACCTAAGGATGGGTTAGTGTATGCTTGAGTAGCTATGCAAGCTATTGGGTACTTAGCCCATGGAACACGAGAACCAACAGCAATACTACCTGATGCTGTAGCTATACCTAGGAATGCAGCCCTAGGTGCTAACGCTAATATAGTGTAGGTCAAAATAACACCTAAGATAAGCATAGTAATACAGCCTATTTAACGTATTTTTAAGACACTAAGTATGATAGCTATTTTAAAGTTAGTAAGGTGAGTGTCTTTTTGGGATGAAGAGGGTTAGGAATAGAGCATTAATAAAGTATAAAGGCAAGTATAGAAGCCTCATGGAATTCACTAAGCATAGCTCTAATTCCAATGTAAGGCAGTATAACATTGAAGGGATTAACATTGTACTACATGTAGCGTCTAATGAGGTTAAGGAGTACAAGGAGTTTTCAGAGATACTTAGTAGGACTAATACATTTGAAAAAGCTTATTTAATGGGCTCATATTACTCAGGCGCTCATGCTAAGGCTTACTTAAGATTCTATGACGATGAGGATAATAAGGTTTATGAGGTCTACGATGCTACGGGTCATATGCCATACTTCCTAACAGATGAGGAACCTGATAGGATAAAGCAAATGAGAAGTGTTATTTATGATAAATCATTTAGTCATTTAGAAGTAGTTAAGAAGTACGATCTCCTTAGAGGTAAGGAGGTTAGACTCACTAAGGTTGTTGTCAAGGATCCACAAGCAGTTAGGAGGTTAAGGAATTACTTTAAGAATGTATGGGAAGCTAGAATAAAGTATCATGATAATTACATATTTGATAATGGCTTAATACCTGGAATGGTATATAAAGCCGATAAGGGCTTATTAAAGGAAGTTGAAGTAAAGATACCTAAGGAAGTAATTGAGCTATTTGAGTCAGCAGTTAAAGACTTACCTGAGGATCTAAAAAGAAATGCACTAAGGTATGTGCCACTATTTGAGGCAAGACCACCTAAGATCAAGAGATTAGCTATAGACATAGAAGTATATACCCCATTTAAGGGTAGGATACCTGATGCTGCGACGACTCCATACCCTGTGATAAGCATTGCTTTAACATCTAATGATGGGTTAAGGAAAGTCCTCCTATTAGGTAGAGACGGGGTTGAGATAGGTGATTTAAGAAAGATACCTAATGATTATGATGTAGAGATTTTTGATAGTGAGAGAGCTTTGATTCTTGAAGCATTTAGGATTATTAGCAATTACCCATTAATATTGACATTTAATGGCGATGAATTCGACTTACCATATTTACATAATAGAGCTATGGTATTAGGTATAGAACCTGAGCTAAACCCAATAGTTGAGGTAAGGGATTTCGTAAGTATTAAGCATGGATTTCATATAGACCTCTACAAGTTCTTCAGTATTGAAGCCATACAGAACTATGCATTCGGTTCAGCATATAAGGAGAAAACACTTGATGCTATAGCTCAAGCACTTCTAGGTGAGGCGAAAGTAAAGCTTGAGGAAGCTGTTGGCGATATATCATTAAGTGAATTAGCAGAGTATAACGCAACTGACAGTTCCTTAACCTTAAAATTAACAACATTTAACGATGAACTTGTTTGGAAGCTCATAATACTGATAATGAGACTAGCCAAGATGTCACTGGAGGATGTAACTAGGAGGAAGGTATCAGCATGGATTAAGAACCTAATGTATTGGGAGCATAGGAGGAGGAGCTACCTAATACCTAATGAGGATGAGTTACTAAAGATTAAGGGTGTAGTTAAGACATCAGCTAAGATAGGTGGTAAGAGATATGCAGGTGCTATAGTAATAGACCCGATACCTGGTGTATACTTTAATGTAGTAGTGTTAGACTTCGCATCACTATACCCGAGCATAATTAAGGTTTGGAACTTAAGCTATGAAACAATAGATCCACTACCTGAGTTCTGTAAGAATGGTGAGGTAGGTGAGATAAAGGATGAGTCAGGTAAAACATTACATAAGGTTTGCTTAAGCAGGAAAGGTATTACATCGGAACTTGTAGGTATGTTAAGAGACTTTAGAGTTAACATTTATAAGAAGTTAGCTAAAAGAAAGGACTTACCTGCTGAGTTAAGAAGTTGGTATGATGTTGTTCAGAGCGCTATGAAGGTATACATAAATGCTAGCTATGGCGTCTTTGGTCACGAGAAGTTTCCACTATATACGCCCTCAGTAGCAGAGTCTGTAACAGCACTAGGTAGGTATGTAATTACATCAACATTAAAGAAGGCTAAGGAGTTAGGTCTTAAAGTACTCTATGGAGACACTGATTCCTTATTCCTATGGAAACCCGATGAGAGAAAGTTAAATGAGCTAATTAAGTGGGTTGAAGAGAAGTTTCAGTTAGATCTTGAAGTAGATAAAGTTTATAAATATGTTGCTTTCGCCTTAAAGAAGAACTATGTAGGTGTGCAAGATAACGGTAAGGTCGATATTAAAGGTATGGTTGGTAAGAAGAAGAACGTACCTAAACTCCTACAGGATACATTCATTAAGGCTGTAAATCTTATGAGCGAATTAGAAGACAATCCAGTAATGCTTAGTAAGGTTAAGAATGCTCTTAAAAACACAATCCAAGAGGCGTACTTAAAGCTTAAGAATAGGGAGTTTACCCTTGATGAAGTAGCATTCAGAACCACACTTAATAAGCCATTGGAGGAATACGTAAAGACCACCCCTATACATGTGAAGGCTGCCAAGCAATTAAGAAAGTATGGTGTTATGGTTAGTAAAGGTGATGTTATATTCTACGTTAAAACTAAGACTAGAGATAAGGTTAAGGCTGTACAATTAGCTAAGCTAGACGATGTTAACATTAATGAGTACGTGGAAGCGTTAAAATCGGTTATACAGCAGTTACTCATACCATTCGGTATTGAGTGGGAGGAAATAGCTGGTAGTATGAGTCTATACAACTTCTTTAAAACCTACTCGTGAACCTTACCTCCTAGCTCTATAAATCTCTTAATTAATAATTCCTTAACATTTTTAGTGACTCTTAATGCCTCATTTTCCTCTCTTGATGATGCCATAATGTACACCTCCAATTTTGGTCCTCTAATCTCGTGCCCCTTAGGATGAGTTTTTATGTAGACATTACTATATTCCTTTTGAATCTCCTTCAGTACTTTAGCAGCAGTAGATTCAGGAATACCCGCAACTATGAAGGTTTCCTCAAGTATATGGATCTTTGGCCCAATAACTCTTAACTTCTCCTCAACCCATCCCTCCCACATAGCTTCTAACTCTCTAGGTACACCAGGTAATGATATAACTACTAAGTTAAGTTCAGGTATCTCCAGCCATGAACCGGGTGCTGTACCTATAGGATTAGGTATGGGTATAGCACCTTCAGGAAGATATGCCATCTTCACTCTCTCTTCAGTCATAGGTAAATTAATTTCACTATATTTTTCTCTAATCATTTTCAACGCTTCATCATTTAGTATTAACCTCTTATTGAACGCCTTAGCAACAGCTTCTAATGTCCTATCATCTGGTGTTGGACCTAATCCTCCTGAAGTTACTATCAACCTAGGTTTGTACGTTTTAACAACGTACCTTAAATGATTTGATATTATGACAACATCATCAATTAATGACACATTACCTATAACTTTAAAACCTAACAATGTAAGTCTTCTACCTAAGTATGAAGCATTAGTGTTTACTACTCGACCCTCAACAACCTCATTGCCTAAAGTGAATAACCATGCCTTAAATCCTTCTTCATACTCCTCCATACCTTCATACCCCTCTGTAATATGGTCAAAACGTTTAATATAGATACTATGAGCATAACTATGTGTGCTGCAGTAACCTCACCTATAGCCATAATTAATAGTATTAGGAGCACAGCTAAGACTCTCTCAGCTCTTTCCATAATACCTATACCCTCTAATTTAATACCTAGCGATTCAGCTCTAGCTCTGATGTAGCTTATCAGAAGTGATGTAGACATGAATATCATAACTAATATAGCATCCATCCCTAATATTAATAGCATGATTGAGTATGTGATATCGGACACTCTATCACTTATTGAATCAAGGAACGCACCTAAAGGTGTTACTGACTTGGTAAGTTTAGCTATAGCACCGTCTAGTACATCACATAAGGCTGAGAGTGCTACAAGAACTAACGCTAAGAAAGCACTCCTATACATGAAATGAACTATGAAGGGAGAGAGTAAGCTAATGATTAATCCTGAGATAGTTACATGATTAGGTTTTACACCTATATTAGCTAGGTATTTAGCAACACTATAAAATAGCCTGTTAAACCTAGCTCTTAATTTCGTTAACATCCTTATCCATCAATTAATCTACGCTAAGTATTAAAAGATAGCTAGTTAAGTATGTAATAGATGTTGAGGAATCCGGGATCTGATTAATGATGTTAAAATACTTTCTGAAACATTTTATTATATCTTTAATGATGTTTAATCACTTAAGTTATTTTATACTGTGTACCTAGTTTTTCAGTGGATGGGGATTGATGAGTGGTAGAGTATCAGTACCGTTTGTACCAACACCAATTCCCGTAGTTGACTTTATGCTTAAGGTCGCTAAGGCAGGACCTAACGACATCGTGTACGACTTAGGATGCGGTGATGGCAGGATACCAATAAGAGCTGTTGAGGTATTTAATGTTAAGAAGGCTGTATGTGTTGAAATTCGTAAGGATTTATATGAGAGAGCCTTAAGTCAAGTTAAAGCTAAAGGACTTGAAGGAAGAGTAGTGGTTATCAATGATGACATGTTTAATGTAGACATTTCCGAAGCAACAGTAATCACTTTATTTCTACTTACTTCAGTAAATAAAATGCTTAGACCTAAACTTGAGAGGGAGTTACGTAGAGGTACGCGTGTAGTTTCTCATGAATTTGAAATTCCAGGATGGGATCCTGTTGAAACTTACCTATTTTCTGATGGTGTAATTAATCATAGAGTGTACCTATACGTAGTGAAGTGAACTATGAGGATAGTATTCCTTAATGAAGACTGTAAAATCAGTGAGGTCCAAAAGCTTGATGAACTACCAGCTCAACTTATTGTGAAGTCATGGAACCAATTACCTAAACCATATAACAAGTTATTTACGACTCTCGAAATTACAGTTAATAACAATTTGGGCACTTCCTCAAAATCATTGGTTTTAGGATTCCTAAACAGAAATTACCCAAAACAATTTAACGTGTTATGCATAATAGTATTATTTAATAACATGGAGAGTATTGACAGCATTATTAAGAAAGTTATTAGTACGCTTAAAGATATGTTTAAGGAAGTAACGTGTATGATGAAGGGTGTCCTAGAATGATTGATGAATGAGGGACCACTAACTGACACCTTATTACTTAATTACTCATTCCCTTCCTCACTAAACAATCCACTAATACCTTCATAATGCTGTTTAATCTCTGAGTCCCTGCCTTCCTTAGATATCTGCTTTCTCCTTAATGCCTTAACGTACTTTAAACTTAATGCTTTTAACCTTCTAGGTCTCCCTTTAGGATTACCTACTAATCTACTTACAATAAGTTTCTCAGTAAATACCTCAGCTAGTGGGCATACTTCGATGCATATACCACAACCAATACATTTTTCAGGATTAACTTCAGGGTGTTCATTACTTAGTGATATAGCTCCTCTAGGGCACCATAAACTACAGTTACCGCAGCTTACACACCTACTCCACCTTATGGCTAATTTTAAGGTTAGTACAGCATATTCAAACGGATTTTCACTACTCCTAACTTCAATAGTATGCTTAGACACTCTAACCTCTCTCTCACTATCTAAGATCGCTACATTACCATTACTAACTATTAGTTTGCGACCAATTATCCTATATTGTTTTACTATACCCTCAATGGGTATGCCTTCTTTAATCTTAATTACATACCCACCGTTAATCTCATATCCTGTAATTGTGAGACCTGAACGTCTCTCATATTCATTAATCCAATTCGATGGCTTCTTTAATCCTAACCATAACTCTACTCTTCTCCTCCCCTGACCTAGAGGGTTAAGCCATCTCCATAGGTGGAACCTAATCCATTGTTTAGGTAGGCATAGCTTAGTACACCACTCACTAAGTACATTCAGCCATCTCTCCCATAATTCAGGATGTTCCTTACTAACTATGTAGTACTCAGCTATGTAAGCTGCAGGACATAAGTAACAGCCAAGTCTATCGAAACCTCTAAAGTAAAGAGGATTTACAGGTAATTTATTCTTAATTATGTAAAGCCATTCAGACAGCTGATCCCATTCCTGTATTGGTGTAGTGTTTAAAGCTAAGGGTAACCACCTATTTCTCCAAACACGCCCACTCCAAGATCTCTCTATAGACTCTAGAGCTCGTTGACCTATTATTACTAGAAGACCTTGCGGAAAGTATTTCTTATAAGTCTTAGCTATAGGAATAAGTTTTACAACCTTGCAGCACCATCTATAATCCTTTGCAGGGGGGCCAAATACATTAACACTACGCCAGAACTTATCACCAGCGTTTGCAGTAATTAACTCTAGACCATATATTTTTGAGACATTGTATACGTTACTAACAGTTTCAGGGAACTCTAATCCTGTATCGTTGAATAATAATTTAGGCTCTATACTAGCATTTAAGGCTAAATGTAATGATAATAATGAATCCTTCCCTCCTGAATATGATAAAACTGTTGGTAAACCTACTCTCTCACTAATTACTACTAAGTGCGCTAAGGATCTTGATATAAGCGTTCTTAAGTATTCGTCATTTCCTTTAAGAACATCATCCATTGTTGATTTTCTCTTAAATGGTTCAGGTAATTCTTTACCTTTCTTAAATATTATTTGAACCCTGAACTTACCTCTCCTAGCAATGGCTAAAGCTGTTATGTCTCCATTCTTATTAATTATTGCTGCTTGTTCACCGTCCTTAGCATTTTTAGCATCATCTACTATCTCTAAAGGTTTAGCGCTATCCCTGACATAATGCTTAATTAAACCTTCATTCAAAGCTTCTAGAGCACTTAACTTATTGAGTCTCCAACGCCATTCAAATCTATATGGATCAAAGTATAATCTTCCAACTATTACCCCATTAACGATTACTTCCTTCATGTCATCATAGTGAGGAACTCTATTGAGAAAAGTTAAGTTATCCCCTATTCCTAATTTATGCATTAGCTTAGCATTACTAAACTCATTAACTAAGGCCTCTTCGATAAATTTTAAATCACCATCAAATGCCGGCCTTAGATCTCCAGGTTCATTTATCTTAACCTTAATTGCCTTACCACCACACTTCCCACATAGTTCACTCCTTAACGGTATATTGCAGGTAGGGCACCAGTACAGGTCCCTCTTAAAGCCCCACTTACGCATATACTCCTTCCCTTACCATAATACAATTTTTAAACCCTTTTAATGTGTGGGGAGGGACGTGAGTGTAGTAGAATTTATTCAGCAATTGACTACTCAATTAATGACTATAGCATGGCTTCTATTCTTAGTTACATGGATTGTTGGATGGGCTATTCGAGGATCCCCTATACCTATACATAGAGTTAAGAGAGCAGGACAAGGATTAATTGAGGATGCAGTTTTAGCTGCTTTTTGGATGGCTATGGGCTCAACAGTATTTGCACTAATTTCTTACATAGTCAGTAATGTTTACCAGCCTATGCCTCCAACGCCAATAACACCATAGCTAATAGGTGCTAATGTATGGATTTCCTACTCCTAGCCTCAAACTTAGCGTTACTTACATATATCATAGGTATATTAATATTAGCGCTACCTATACCTTACAAAAACTTAAAGAAATGGGGAATGCTCTTAATAATCGATTCAATATCAACCGCAGTTTTAATATCGATATATGGAATACTCCTTCACTTAGGTGATTACATATTAAATTTAATAGGGTATTCCTGGTCTAATTTCATAAACTGGCTCGTAGCTAGAACTGCTGTGTTATTGACATTATTTGGTGCATTATCATATATTTCCTCATTTTTCAAAAGCGTTTATGCACTCATTATTTCATCACCAATTAATTTAGCACTTACTTACATATCGTTGGCTCTTTCGGCTCTTAAAATAATATATTTCCTTGCATTAACCATATATTCCTTAAAGGATAAGTTAATGTTATTGGGCATTCTACTTTATTCACTACCATTTAGGATAGGTAAGGGTGTTGGTGCGTTTTTGATAGCTTCATCAATAATAATGTATGTAGGCTTTCCATTACTACCAGCTTTCACTACATACCTCACACCGAGTATAAATCAATCCCTAGGTAACTCTTTCATAAACTCAACTAATATCGTTATTATTGATGAAGTAGGGAATAGAATACCGTACCCTATACTATTAATTTATACTAAGGAAGGTGATGGGCCTAGAGGGGTAATCTTAGGGAACAGATATGGAGTTATAAGCTTAGGTTACGGTAAGGATTTGATACCAACAAACATGACTCTATTCCTTAAAATAGAATTTATGGGATATCTCTTTACGCCTAAACCATATAGGGTAAACACCAGTGAGCTTAGAAGTACATTAACACTTAAGGTGCCATTTTTACTGTACGCTAATGGCCTTTCAATCATACTGAATGGTGATACCATGGTAAGAGGGGTAACGAATTATGGTGATATAATCATCATTAACCTATATACACAATCAGCTACTCAAGTAAAATTAGTTAGGTTTAGTAATGTTGACATAGAATATATTAATGTTAATGACGTTAATATAGCGTGTAATTGGAGTGAATTTACATGGCGTGGTATTAAGTTATATGAATGCCCATTACAGCTAAAGAAATTAAGTAACACGTTAATCGTAGTATTTAAAGGTATTTATGAACCACTAAAGCCTAGTGTATCTGAGAAGAGACTTATAGCATTAAGTGACTTAACGAGTATACTCTACTCATACATCATTATGGGTGTTACTTATCTTTACACTTTAGTATTTCTCCCAAGTGTTTACATAACATTTCTCACATCAATGTCTGTAGCACTATCAAGGGTGTTAGGAGGTGGTATTAAGATCAAGCTCATCTAAAGATGATTTGGGTACATACTCAAAGTTCAAGGTAATAGTGGTATTAGTAGTTCTTGCTGTAATTGTAATATTACATAGCATCAGTACTAACCACTCAAAGGTTAATGAAGCTCTTATGCTCTTATTTCTAATAGTGTTTTTACTCTCTATCACAATCACGTTAATAGTTTTTGATAGAGCTTTAGGTTTGTGAATTAGGTAGTGCTTAACTAACGTAATAATACCTTACTTAAATTCTACGTAGTCAATCTTGTACCAAGTGATTCCCTTAATGGCTGATATGATATCTCCCACATCCTTAATTTTCCCCTCTAATGATATATAATAAAATTCACTTAGTACTTTGCTACGTGATACCTTTAGGACTTTATATTTACTTTTAATAATGTTAATGAGGTCTTTAGCTGCTTCCTCATCATATGTAGTAAGGAATATATCAGTTCTTGAAGTACCTTTAGTTCCTAGTAACTTACCCTTACTCATGACTATCCTCCTTGTAATTCTATAATTTTCTTGTATAGCTCTATTAAAGCTTCTACTTCATTAGGGAATACATTCTTTAAGTTTAAGTTAGCTATTATGTTAATATTCTTGGCTATCCAGTCACATAACATTGAAGCACTAACCTCCCTAGTTCTTATGTTTAGTAGTAAGGGAAACATTTTACAAGATAGCGGCTTCTCACCATGAATTAAGCATCCCCTTCTCTTGACATCATAGAATGGGCAAAAACCATCTATGACCCATAAGTAAAAGTTACTATTAATCTTCTTAAAGGTCAGGTTAACCTTATACTTTTTAGCTAAGCTTCTTAACTTAATTACCTCCTCCTTAAGTAATATGGGGTAATCGTTAGGTGATACGAAGAAACAGCAATGGATACATCGATAACATTTAAATCTAGTCATTGCTGCTTCCCGCATTCCTCATTACATACTAAGCTTAGTTTTACTGCATCGCCATCCCTCAGCATTAAGTAACCCCTTAAATAAATATTAGATACTATTTCTAAGACATATTCTTCATGCCTGCTTAAGAAAGGCCTTAGAACAATTACGTTAAGTCTTACGGAATTATTACCTAATTTAGGATTTTCTAAGATAGCATACCAATAGTAAAAGCCGCCATAACTTTTCATGTTAGGTATGACTTTAGGTTTACATGTATCAACTAATTCTTTATAATTAATATTGCAATGAATGTTTAATGTACCAGGATAGGGCTTCTCTCCATTAAGAAGCTTCTTAAGAATACCTTCATAGTGACTAAGTCTTACGTACTTTCCTCCTTCACCAACACCACTAACTACTCTACAACTTATAGTTACAGTCTTTTTTGTTACTCCTTTCATTAATTATCTTCCTCCTCTCCCTCTTCGTCATGAGGTCAGCTATATATGTTGGTTCAGGTAAGTCGTGATTCTTAAATATCTTAGGTACTAATCTCTCAATTTCTTTAAGAGAAATCTTATGACCTATACTTAAGTAAACTTTCTTCTTTTCTCGTTCAACAACGATAGCACCTAACTCTTTATTTACCGTAGTTAGGTATTTACGGCCATTAACTTCAACTATGCTTCCCGTAAGTATCCTCTTAGCCGCACCTATCGATGGTACATCAAGCACTACACCTATATGTGATGCTATACCGAATTTCCTTGGATGAGTTATTCCGTGACCATCAACAATTACTAAGTCAGCACTACTACCTAACTTCTCATAAGCCTTAATTAGTAAAGGTGCTTCGCGAAATGCGAGAAGGCCTGGAATGTAGGGTATGGGAACATACCCCCGGACTACCACATATTCTTTTAGTGTTAATGAAGGGTATTCAAGTAGTGCTGCTACAGCTACACCAGTACTGCCTACATAAGCTACATCAAGACCTACAATATTCTTTAACTTATCTACTCTACCTTCCTTTTTAACAAGACTTGAAAGAAATTTTTGAAGTGCTATTGCTCTCTGAATGTCGAAGGAGTTCATCTCTCACTCCTTACTCTATAGTGTATGAGGACTCTTTAATCCCCTTCTTAGTTATGAGTACAACGTCGACACCATCACCTGAGACAGCATCACGTCTTATAGCTGCTTTAACAGCTTCAATAGCTAGCTTCTCAATCTCTTCAACACTTAAGTCTTTTTTATACCTATTCTCTATGATACCTATAGCTATTGGAGCTCCAGTACCTATGGCTGCATAATCATCCTCTATCATTGAACCCAATGAATCCATAACGTATAGATGCGTTCCTTCCTCATCAATACCTCCAAATATTATCTCCGATAGGAATGGGAAGTACTTATATTGGTAAAGAATTACTGAGAGAAGTCTGGCTGCTGCTCTCACACTCATAGGTCTAGCATTAGTTACTTCGTAAGCATGTATCTCAACTTCCATGAGTCTCTTAAGAGTTTGAATGTCAGCAAATAAACCAGCGAATGCGAAACCATATCTATCCTTGACACCAAATACCTTCTTAGCTGTTCTACTCATTACGAATCCTCCATAAGATACTCTCTTCTCAGCAGCAAGAACAACAGCCTCACTAGTTCTAATACCTACGGCAGTAGCACCAGTTCCCAACCTTTCATAGCCCACACTTAACACCACTGCTATCTCGTAATCAGGAATTTAAGAGTTTGTACCTATAATGTGAGTGATGAGTAACATGGGTAGAGAAACTATTGAGAGAACATTAAAGAAGCTATGGTGGGTGAGTGGACGTAGCTTAGAGGACGTTACAATAGACATCATAGATAGGTCAGGAGGTCAAAGTAATGTAAATGAAGTTAAATTAAGCAAGGATACTGAGATATTGAAGGATAGGATTATAATTGGTGAGAGAGTAATCCCTCACCACAGAATAGTAGCTATAAAATATAGAGGGAAAGTGGTTTGGAAGAGGAAAGGTTATGCTTAAGTAATCAGTTAAAAGGTGTAAGGATCAGGACGTTTGATGAGATCAGGACTAAGATATTGAAGATTTACAACTCAAAGGTAAGTGTAGCTAAATCAGTAAGGAAGAAGGGTCTAGTTAAGTACTTAATTAAGGTTGAAAGAATACATGATTACCTAATGAGTGATTTCTACAGGAACATAGAATTACTACCCAAGTATGACGAGCTCCACCAATTCTATAGAGACTTAATAGCAATGTCATGCATAGGTAATAGATATAATGATGCCATAGGTAAGATCATTGGCTACAAGTCAGTTATTAAAAAGCTTACAAGGGAGTATAGTGAGAGAATAAGGTTAAGCTTTGACGTACCTGAAGCAAGAAAGCTATCGAGAGAATACGTAGGTAGAGTACTCTCAGTATTTAGACGTTTAAGAAAGGATTTAGAATGTCTTAAGGAGGTGGTTATTGAACTAAGGAGGTTACCATGTATAGTCATGAGCGAACCTAAGATAGTTGTAGCAGGTATGCCTCAAGTAGGTAAATCAACATTTGTTAGTAAGGTTTCAAGTGCTAAGCCTGAAATATCGCCTTTTCCATTCACCACTAGGGAAATCATGGTAGGACACCTTGAAATTAACTATAGGAGAATTCAAGTAATCGACACACCAGGAATTCTTGATAGACCATTAGATGAACTAAATCCTATTGAGAGAAAAGCATTAGTAGCTCTCAAGAACTTACCTGACTCAATAGTTTTCATAATAGATCCATACGAGGGATCTTATTACAGTTTAGATAGGCAAATCACCCTACTTAAGAATTTATTAACGACATTTAATGAATGGAAGAGAAAGATGTTGGTAGCCATAAATAAAATCGATATCGTCAGTAAGAAAAGGTTAGAATTAGTTATTAATACTGTTAAGTCAGTGTTTGATGGTGAGATTTACTGTATGAGTGCATTAAAAGGTATAGGTGTTAAGGAGGTACTTGATGCAGCTCTTAAACTTGCTGGAGAAGCTCCTTAAATCTCAACGCGTCATCATACATGTAGATATTATTAAACATTACGAATACTTCCCTTGATGTACTTAAGAACTTCCTAATAATATCCCTTAACTTACGTAGGTCATCATCAGTATATTTATACCTATAGTTAACTTCACGTCCTCCTAATCCATGTAGTCTAAAGTATGTTACATCTCCTATTTTTACTGGATTCCATTTGAATGGATCAACTATATGAATAATATTCTTAAACTCCATGAGAACCTCTTTTAACCTCTCTTCATTCTCCCTCCAATCAC
>Ga0190363_1000153_pt1 | contig 38505 bp, 40 predicted proteins | sample 48721867_MG_FD_161272 | JGI IMG/M metagenome (GOLD analysis project Ga0190363, IMG submission 161272) | Hydrothermal vent microbial mat bacterial communities from Southern Trench, Guaymas Basin, Mexico - 4872-18-6-7_MG | ecosystem: Environmental > Aquatic > Marine > Hydrothermal vents >... | reverse complement strand
GCGGGAACACTTTTACCTTCACCCTTCATAAAAAGATGATTTAAGTGGGGATAAAGCTTGAGCGTAACTTTTTCAGAGGTCCCCAAAGCCCCCTTCCATCGTAAAAAATCCTCTATTGTAACCTGGTAATCTCTGCCTCCATGAAGAATCAAAATGGGCTTATCCAGCGTCCTAGCGACGGATACAGGGTCATATCCCCTAAGGTCCAGCCAGTAACTTGCAGGTATACCAAGAGGTAAACTCTCTCTGGGTGTGGAAGGTGATAAATCCGGAGATTTAACCATATCCACCTGTTTTTTTAGCTCCTCTAATTTTCTTTTCTCCTCTTTGGAGATGTCCCCATCCAGAGAGTATATATATCTGGTTTGTTCGAAGACAAGGTCCTCCAGGGGTCTTGCAGCTGCAGCCATGAGGATAAGCCCCGCAATATCTGGTGAGAGCCTTGCTATTCTGGGTAATAACATAGCGCCTAAACTATGTCCCAAGAGGAAAATCTTTGAAGAGTCTATTTCTTTTCGGGCTTTCACAACCTTCACAGCCTCAATAACATCTTGAATTACCTCTTCTTTGACGGTAATCCTATTTTCTATTTTTCGCATTTTCTCTGAATAAATTCTGCTTCTTTTATCGTATCTCAAAACGGCAATACCACGAGAGGCTAATCCCCAGGCTATATCTCTAAAGGGCTTATTTGGTCCAATGGTCTCATCTCTGTCATTTGGTCCTGAACCGTGGATCAATACCACCAGTGGGAATGGGCCTTTGCCTTTAGGGAGTGTTAAAGTACCGGGGAGCTTCCATTCTTCCACTCCAAAGGAAATCTCATATTCCACAAATTTCTCTTTATTCACATAATCAGGTATTGTGTATTTCACTCCCTGAGCAGGCAGGAAAAATAGCCCGGCTATCTCTCCCTTTTTGTTAAAGACTACCTTTATATCAATGGAGGCCTTCTCAAACTCACAGGTGACATAATAAACTATGTATTCTTTAACCTCTTCACTTTTCAATGCCTTCTGGGTCCTGAAATCCCCGAGTTGCCTGGTCAGGGAATTCCATGCATCCTCCAATTTATCCGCTGAAAGAGCCTTCTTCATAGTTCTGTCAAAATATTTTACTGCTTCAGCGAATTTTTCATTACTCAATAGGTTTACAAATTCTACTGCTTTAATCTCCAGATCCAGCTTAAGAGATTGGACTTTTTCTTGTGCTTGTGAGGAAACACTTCCAATTGTATACAAGATAAACAACATCTTAAAAATTTGCATTTTACACCTCCTATGAACAATTACGTGTATTCATTGGAAATTATTCATAAGAACTTATCTGATGCATCTTTCGGAATCACCACTGATTCATTGAATGATATATAAATAGATTTAACTTTTACACCTGACTGTAAAAGTGGGCATCTTAAATTTTTCAGAAATCCCTCCATAATGTGCGTATTATATTAAATGCTAAGGGTTCGGCAGTCAAACTATGGACATTGCTCCCCATTCCCCAGAATACTTTTACTCTGGCAACTATCACTTTCCATCTGCAATGTGACGTGATGGATACCAAACATTTCTTTAAGAAGTTTATCAATGGCTATCCTGATTTTATCTACTTCTTCCAGTTTCAACCCCGGATCCAGTTCAATATGAGCCTCAAAATGAATATCATTATCACCAATCTGCCATAAATGGACATGATGGAGATTTTTAACCTCAGGAATTTTTTCCACTTCTTTCTTAATATCCAGTATATCAATACCAGGGGGAGTGGCTTCCATTAGTATATCCATAGACTCCCGCAGGATTGAAAAACTCTCTTTTAAAACATAAAGTGCGATTATAAAAGTGAGTAAGGGGTCTATCCAATATACTTTTAAAGTTACTATCGCAATACCACCCAGAACTACTGCAACGGAGGATAATGTATCCATGAAGAGATGCATATAAGCAGACTTGAGGTTTAGACTCTTTTTAGAATCTTCTCTAAGCAGTAAAACTGAAAGTAGGTTGGCCACAAGCCCTATTATAGCCACACTGAGCATAAGCCAGCCTTTAATATAAGTGGGGGATTTTAATCTCACGACGGCTTCCTTAAAAAGGAAAAAGGAAATCACTATAAGAACTGTAGAATTAAAGAGTGCCGCAAGTATTTCAGCCCTTTTATATCCATAGGTTTTTTTATAAGTAACTTCTTTCTTACCAAGGAGATAAGCAATATAACTGATAAAAATAGCTATGGTATCGCTGAAATTATGGAGAGCGTCGGAGATTAGCGCCAGACTACCTGATAAAAGACCACCAAAAACCTCTGCAACGGTTATGATAAAATTTAAGAGAATTACAAACTTTACTCTTTTCTCTTTTATCTTTTTCCCATGAGTGTGAGCCATTATTCCCCTTTAACAATTTAAAACGGTTTTCACGTTCTGTCAAAGTTCTTCTTGTTGAAAAAAATCACTCTGCCCAATATATTTATAAAGTATGAAACTCCTGAATCTCTTACTTTTAATTGTATTCTTTGCCCCCCCTGTACCTAAAGAAGCACTTTTTTATAAAAAATTGAAAAACAAAAAAGTTCAATGTCTTCTGTGTCCCCGTCAATGTATAATACCTGAAGGTAAAAGAGGCTATTGCAGATCCAGAAAGAATGAGAATGGAAAACTCTACAGTTTAAGTTACGGAAAAATCGCAGCAATCCACATAGATCCCATCGAGAAGAAACCATTTTACCACTTTTTGCCCGGCAATGTTGCACTCTCCATAGCCACACCAGGCTGCAATCTCAGGTGTACTTTTTGCCAGAACTGGACTATTTCCCAGTATGCTCCGGATGAGATTCGAACAGAATACATGACACCTGAAAGGATTGTGGATATTGCAAGAATAAATGGCTGCGCTGCCATCGCCTACACTTACTCTGAACCCACAATCTTTTATGAATACATGATAGATTGCGCTAGATTGGCCCATAAATATAACATAAAAAATCTGATGGTAACTTGTGGCTACATTAACCCTGAACCATTCAAGGAACTACTCAAATATTTGGATGCAGTTGTGATAGACTTAAAAGGCTTTTCCGACGAGGTATACAGGAAAATAGGCTATGCAGATTTCAAAGCTATCAAGCAAAACCTGAAGATAGCAAGGGACAGTGAGGTATGGTTTGAAATAACCTATCTGGTCATACCCGGCTACAACGATAGCGATGAAGAATTAACTAATTTTGTTAGATTTGTCAGTGATAGCCTCGGAAAAGATATTCCAGTACATTTCTTAAGATTTTTCCCCCGTTTTAAATTAACGCGCCTCCCACCCACACCAGTGGCAACACTCAGGAAGGCATACAATATAGCAAAAAAACATGGACTTAAATATGTTTATATAGGAAATGTTCCTGATGTCAGGCAAAATAATACATATTGCCCCAGATGTGGGCACCTTTTAATAGAAAGAAAGGGATTTTTTACAATTAAAAATATGATAAAAAATGGACATTGTCCCTATTGCGGTGAAAAGATTCCCGGAGTTTTTGAATAGGAGGTTTATCATGTTCTGGTTGATGATAATAAGTTTTCTTTTGAGAGAACCCGCCCAAGCAGGGAGATTTTATCCGGAGCAAAGAGAAGAACTCTTTAAAGTTGTTTCACAGCTTATTGAATCAACACAGTATATCCCACTAGGAGGTAAACCGGAGATATTATTCTCACCTCATGCTGGTTACATATATTCGGGAAAAGTAGCTGCCCAAAGCTACAGAGAAATACAGGGAGACGATTATGATCTTGTAGTTATACTGGCTCCGGCTCACTATTATCCTTTAAGGGGAATCTCTGTGGGACTCTTTGATTTCTATAGAACTCCCCTTGGTAATGTAGAAGTTGAAAAAAATTTAGGAGAGAAGATACTCAAATTGAAGTTTGTAAATTTCATAAAGGAGGCACACCTCCCGGAACACTCAATTGAAGTACAGCTTCCTTTCCTCCAATATGTGCTAAAGGACTTCAGGATTTTGCCTTTTCTTGTCGGGAGTATCAATATGGCAGAGGCCAACGAGTTTGCTCACTCTCTCGTAGAATTACTCAAAGGCAAAAATTATTTAATTCTGGTGAGTACCGATCTTTCTCATTATAAATCGTATGAAATCGCCAAAAAGATAGATTCTTTTACGATTAAAACCATCATAGAGGGAGATCCGCAGGTGTTTTTGAATCGTTTTAAAGAGAAAAAAATTGAACTATGCGGTTTCTTCCCTACTCTTATTGCCTTGAAGATAAGAGAATTGAGAGGTAATCTAAAAGCCAAAAAACTCCTCTATCTCAATTCAGGAGATACAGCAGGGGGTAGAAGAGAAGTTGTGGGGTATGCCTCTATCGTATTTTATAGGGAATTCTTTAACGAAAGGGAAAAAAAATTCCTTTTAAATCTTGCGAGAGAATCCATAAAAAGAGCATTTGAAGGGAAGGATATTGTGAGAGAAAAACCTTCAGATCCCAGGCTGCTTGAAAAACGAGGAGTATTTGTGACTCTGAGAAAAAACTCTCAACTCAGAGGTTGTATTGGTATACATAAGAGCAGCGACCCTCTTTATATCACTGTACAGAAAATGGCGCGAGCAGCTGCCTTTCAGGACCCTCGTTTCTCTCCCCTCAGACCCGAGGAGTTAAATTCCATTTCCATAGAAATCTCTGTATATCTATATCCTCCTCGCAAAATAGATGATATAAAAAATTATATACCTGGTAAACATGGCATCATAATGATTAAGGGCCTTCATGAGGCCACTTTTTTACCCGAAGTGCCCCTTGAGCAGAACTGGAATAAAACAGTCACTCTTCAGTATCTTTCTTTAAAGGCTGGTTTACCTAAGGATGGATGGAAGGAGGGCTGCATATTTTACATATACGAAACGGTCCATTTCAGTGAGAAGGAATAGCCTCAATTTTGAAATCCGGATACATTTTTTTAAGTAAAAACTGATAAACTCCACCACAATTCAGCTTATATTTATCTGTCACAATGAGTTTGAGATAATTCCCTGTTGTTACATGATACCATCCGTCTGACCTCTTTTCTACGACTCCGTCTATTTGTCTTCTGAGAAATTTTTCAATATATCTTCTTCTCTTTTCTCTGGCAATCTCTAGCAATATATCTTTCCTCATCCTTACAATGTGTGTTGGAACGGGCTCCATCTGATAGGCCTCGGTTCCAGGTCTTCGTGAGAACTCAAATACATGCATGTATGCATAAGGTATTTTTTTCAGAGTCTCCATGGCGGTCTGGAAATCTTCATCACTTTCCCCCGGAAAACCGACGATAACGTCTGTACCCACGGCAATATCAGGAACTTTCTGGAAGAGTGTCTCCACAAGCCCCAGATACTCGTCAAGGGTGTATGGCCTCCGCATTATTCTTAAAATCCGGGGGGACCCTGACTGAATGGGAAGATGTAAATGGGGCAAAATTTTCCCCTTCTCTAATAATTCAATGATCCTTTCATCTATATGAATGGGAGATATGGAAGAGAGTCGGATTCTGAGTCTAGGGAATCTAGCGATTATCTCCTCAAGAAGATCCGCAAGATTTTTTTTCCATTCCCTCCCCCATTCTCCAGTCTGGGTCCCTGTTATTACAATTTCTGAAACACCATTGTTAACCAGTGACTCTATCTCTTGTAGGATTTCTCCCTGAGGTCTTGATCTGGACTTTCCTCTAGTTTTCGGCACAATACAATAAGAACATCTGAAATTGCACCCCTCTTGAACCTTCACATTTGCCCTCACATGATACAAAGGAAATCGGAGGTACTGAGGATTCTCAAGCTTTAGATATTCAATTAATTCACCGGGAGAACCTTGGAACCAGATATTTTCATTCTCAATCTTTTTATAGAAAGGGAAACAACCAGTAATTATAATCTTAGCCCCTGGATTTATTCTTTTAATTCTATTTATCCACTTCCTTGTATCCCTCTCTGCCCTGTGCGTAACAACACAACTGTTTATTACAATGTAGTCTGCAGTTTCAGGATCATAAGATTGTGAATATCCGCTTAAATAAAAGGCGTTGAGTAGTAAATCAGTATAATACTGATTTAAACGGCAGCCAAAGGTTTTTATGAATATGGAGGGGGAGCTTATTGCCCCTCCCCCTCCTCTGTCTGGCTTTGTAATTCTTCTAATTTTTCGAGCTCTGCTTTTAATATCTCGCCCAGGTTTATCTTTGCGGGCTCAGATTTAAATTTGGCAATTTCCGCCTTTTCTTCAGCCCGATAAAATTCTCTTTCAGACAGCAACACCCTCTTCCGCTGGGGCTCCACTCGTAGCACCTTAAGGTTAAGTTCCTCACCAATTTTGTAATTTTCCTTTGGAGAACCTTTCTTCTGAAGTTGTGAAGCAGGTACGAAACCATCAAGTCCTTTATCTACCTCCACAATAACTCCTCTTTCTCCTACTTCCACGATCTCTGCCTTAAGGTCTGTACCAGGCTGCAACCTTTTAATGATTTCATCCCATGGGCTGGGCCTGAGCTGTTTCAATCCCAGTTCGAGAAAGCGATCTCTTTTATCAATGTTTAAAACCTTGAGTCTCAATCTTTGACCTTTTCTTAAAGCCTCTTCAGGCGACTTGAATCTCTTGGTCCATGAAATATCGCCAATGTGCAGAAATCCTTCGATTCCCTCTTCAATCTCAATATAAGCTCCGTAATTTCCAAAGTCTTTAACAACCCCCTTAACCACAGAACCCACAGGATATTTTTCTTCAATGAGGGACCAGGGATCCGGAACCGCCTGTTTCATACCCAGTGAAATTCTCTGTTTTTCCACTTCCACATTCAAAACCACCACGTTAACCTTATCTCCCTCTTTTACCAGTTCAGATGGATGAGCCGGCGGTTTGCCCCATTTCATCTCAGTAATATGTACCAGGCCTTCAACTCCGGACTCAAGTTCTACAAAAACTCCATAATCCACAATACGCTTCACTATACCCTTCACAATGGAGCCTATGGGGTACTTCTTAGCAACTGCCTCCCATGGATGAGGCTGTAGCTGCTTGTATCCCAGTGAAAGTTTAAGATTTTGGGGGTCCACTTCCAGAACCTTAACCTTTACTTTGTCCCCCACTTTGAGAACCTGATCTGGATGATTTATCTTGGTCCAAGAGAGATCAGAGATATGTATAAGACCATCTACTCCTCCAAGATCAACAAATACTCCAAAGTCTGTAATATTTTTGACAACACCCTCCAGGATCTCTCCAGGTTTTATACCAAGCAATCTCTCTCTCTGCTTTTCTATCTCTTCCTCTATTACTTCTTTCCTTGATACTACTATGTTTTTCCTAGCTTTGTTTAATTTTATTACCTTCACTTTTATATTCTTTCCCACAAAAGCAGGAATACTTTTGACCTTCTTGACATCAAGTTGAGATCCCGGAAGGAATGCATCCACACCGAAAACGTCTACTATTAACCCCCCCTTCACCTGTCTGAGGACTTTTGCATCTACTGTCTCATTATTCTGGTAGGCATCTTTAATTCTATCCCACGCCATGAGGAAATCTGCTTTGTGCTTGGAAACAATGGTTCGTCCATCTCTGCCATCTAAAGTATCTATATACACAAAAACTTCATCACCGGGTTTTAAATCAGGGTTTTTGAATTCATACCTTGGTGCAACACCTTCCGATTTTGATCCTATATCAATATATACTTCCTGGGGTGTTACTTTAACTACCACCCCCTTCACTATCTCACCCTCTCGGGGAATTTTCAATGCCTCCTGTAGCATGGATTCAAATTCATTATTCTCCATCACCTTTCTCTCCTCCATAAGTACCTCCTTTAAAAAGAATTTTTTTTATCTCCTCATATACCTCTCTCACAATCTCAGGAGGTGTAGATGCCCCTCCTGTGACTCCAACTTTATCTATATTATAAAACCATTCTTTCCTTAATTCATCTTTTTTTTCAATATGATAAGCTCTTTTACAATTTTTCGTTGCAATCTCATACAGTCTCCGCGTATTGGAGCTATTCTTCCCACCCACAATAACCATCACATCCACTTCTTTTGCCATCTCTCGGGTTTCATCCTGCCTTTTCTGAGTGGTATTGCACCTTGTATTTGCGAACCGCACCTCTTTTGCGTCTTCGAGGAACTCACTTATCACTTCCTGCACCAGGTCCAGTCTCACGGTTGTTTGTGCTACTACTCCTACTTTTTTTCCCCTCACATCTACCTTTTTCGCTTCCTCTCCTGAACCCACTACAATTGCCTTTCCGTTCGTGTTCCCCACAATCCCTTTAACCTCCGGGTGATGTTGTTTACCCACAACTACAACAAGATATCCCTCATCCTGGAACTTTCTGGCCATTTTCTGCGCATTGGCAACAAAAGGACAGGTGGCATCAATAATCTTTTTACCCAGCTTCTCTGCTTCTTTATACACATTGGGAGGAACGCCGTGGGTTCTAATAAGAATATAAGGTTTAGGGGTATCATAGATCCTTTCCACCGCTTTTATTCCTTTCTTCTCAAGTTCAGCAACTACCTGTGGATTATGAATAATAGGACCGAGGGTATCAAATTCCACTCCCTTTTTTCTCATCTTCTCCACTATCTCTAAAGCCCGTTCAACTCCATAACAGAAACCGTATTCAGATGCAAGCTTAACCTCTGGCATACAACTCCCTCATTCTTACTTCCAGCTCTCTGGTAAGATAATTTATATTCTCTTTATTGTATTCAAGATTATAGGTAAAAATTGGCTTCCCGAACCTTATTTTAAGCTCCCTCTTACCCAGAATCCAATCCCAGTAGCTTCCCTTGCTCTCAAAAAGGAAAGCAGGAATCACTGGAGCTTTAGCTTTAAGTGCAATCATTGACGCTCCCTTTTTAAGAGGTAACAACAATTTATTTTTAGTTCTGTTTCTTGTGCCCTCGGGAAAGATAACCACTGCTTTTCCTTCATTTAATAACTCCACTGCCTTTTTTACAGCTTGAGTAGAACTGCTCCTGTCTATAGGAATAGAGTTGTAAAACTCTATAAATTTTCCAAAAATCTTATACGTGGTGAAAAGTTCTTTTTTGGCTAAAAAATACACTTCTCTGGGTGAAGCCCATCCTACCAGTGGTGGATCCCAGAAAGAGGTATGATTGGGACAAATTATTACCGGTCCTCTTAGTGGAATATTTTTCTTGCCAATAATTTTATAACGGAACAATATTTTGAAAGGTAAATATAATAATATCCTTGCGAGTTTCCATTTGAAACTCATCTCCTCTTTAGGCCGAAGCGCCTTTCTACCTCCTTTAGAATTTTTTCTACCTGTTCTTCCACCGTAAGATTGGTGGTATCCAGTATAAAAGCATCTTCTGGAATTTTCAAGGGGGAGTATTCTCTTTTTGAGTCCATTTCGTCCCTCATAAGAATCTCCTGCTTTACATCCTCAAGACTCACATCCATGCCCTTTTCCTTTAACTCCTTCAACCTTCTCCTGACTCTTTCCTCAAGAGATGCTATCATATAAACCTTCAAGTCTGCATCAGGTAAAACAACAGTTCCAATATCTCTTCCTTCCAGCACAACTCCTCCTGCTTTTGCCAATTTCCGTTGTAATTCCACCATCTTTTTCCTTACGCCGGGATATGCAGAGATTATAGAAACAGTGTTGTTTACTTCGGGCGTTCTGATGGCAGTGGATACATCCTCACCGTCTAGATATGTATGAATTTCTCCATTTTCAAGTTTTTGCTCTATATTTACCTTTCCTGCAATCTCCACCACTTTCTCTTCATCATGAGGGTCAATTTTCTCTCTTAGAACCTTTAGGGCTACAGCCCTATACATGGCACCTGTATCGATGGGAAGAAGGCCTAAAGCTTTCGCAACAAGTTTTGCTGTGGTACTTTTTCCAGATCCTGCGGGTCCATCAATGGCGATTTTGAGGTTGGTATGAGGCATGAAAATAGTATAATGAAGAAGATAAAAATACTCAAAATTTAAAGAGGGCGCCGGTATGGGAGGAAAATTCTCTGGGAACTAAATTCTCAAAAATTACTTTTTGGTAAGGGCTGTCCAGAGAGTCAAAATGGCAACTATGAGAAAGCCCAGCCAGTAAATTATATTAACATGCTGAACAAGTCCTACAATGAACAGTATTAATGAAATTATGAAACTAATCCATACTTGCCACATAATACACCTCCTTTTTAGAAACCCTTCACTTCTACCGGCGCCCTCACAGTGTTATTATACTTATGTGTTATCGAAATGTCAATGGTATAATATACTATTGACGTTGAAGAAATGTTAGCGGGGCATACCACAAATATCACAATGGGGGTCCCTCTCCATATATATTATTCTAACATCCCATGTTTTGAAATTGAATATCGCCATGCGACCTTTCAATGTATTCCCTATCCCAGTTAAAAATTTTATCACTTCTATGGCTTCCATGGTTCCAAGTATTCCTGCTGTTGCTCCGAGTACTGGAATCTCTCTCCTCGGAGGGAGAGCTTTGTAGATACATCTCAAACAGGGTGTTTCAAATGGCACTACAAAAGAGAGTCTCCCCTCCAAGGATTCTACCGCAGCATGTAAAAAAGGAACTCTATTCTTCACAGCGTAATCGTTAAGAATAAACCTGGTTTCGAAGTTATCCAGAGCATCTACTATTATGTCGGGTTTTCCTATTTCTTTTATACTCTCAGAATCAATCTTTATTGAATACCCTTCTATCTCGATTTCAGGATTAAGGTCTTTTAATTTAGAGAGAGCGGAATCCACTTTGTATCTGCCGATGTCAGAACTAAAATGTAAGATTTGTCTATTCAGATTTGACTCCTCGACCTTATCTGCATCGTATAAACTAATTTTCCCCACTCCAGCTGCAGCCAGATAATAAAGAGCTGCACTCCCGAGCCCACCTGAACCTAGAACAGCCACATGTGCTTTTTTTAGTTTATTTTGATCAAATCCCTTGATAATCTCCTGTCTCCTGTATCTCACACTCATGCAAAAATTATAAGGATTTCGTCCGGAAAAACAAAGAGAGTATATAACGATATTATTCAGAACGGTTATTTTCTAACTTTTTAATTGCCCTTAAAAGATGATGGTAAACGATGGGGTTTTGTAGAAAATCTTTTTCTCTTTTTCTTAAACTCTGAAGAAGTTCCTTCTTACCTGAATTACCTGCAGCAATAAATACATTCCTCATGAACATCTCATAACCTGCTCGTTTAACCGGAGTGCCTTTAAAGATCTCCTCAAAATCCTCTTTTCTGAGTAAAATCAACTCCTCTAGCTTTATATTGGCGAGTCTTTTCTCATCAGGTATTAAACTGACTTCAAGTGGTTTATTCTTCCTATTAAATGGACATACTTCCTGACATTCATCACATCCAAAAATCCATTGTCCCATCTGATTTTCCAGATCATCTTTTATTATTCCTCTATATTCTATTGTAAGGTAACTTATACAACGGGAAGCATCCAGTATGTAAGGTTTCACAATGGCCTCGCTAGGGCAGGCCTCCACACATCTTTTACATGAGGCGCAAAGAAGCGGTACAGGTGGATGTTTTATCTCCTCCAGTTCTATATTTAGAAAAAGCTCTCCTAGGAAAAAATACGATCCAAATTTTTTGCTGATTAACATGGTATTTTTACCAATAAACCCAATTCCTGCTAATCTTGCAAGTTCTTTCTCAAGAACCGGAGCAGAATCTACGTAAATTCTACCTTGAATTTCTGAATTTTTCTCTCTCAAAAAGGACAGAATTTTTTTCAATTTTTTCTTGATGACTCTATGATAATCTCTGCGGATTGCATACTTTGAAATTAAGCCTCTACCTTTCTTATCTATATCATTCCATCTTAGAGTGTCATAGGGAATTCCAACAATCAAAATGCTTTTGACCTCGGGATACAGTTTTTCAGGTGAGAGTCTTTTTTCCAGATTCCTGGCCATATAATCCATTTCTCCATGAAATCTGCTTGAAATCCATCGGATGAGATAATCTTTCCGAAAACTAAAATCAAGGGGTTTTATTATAGCAAAAATCTCAATACCAAGCTCTTTTATATAATCTTTTACTTCTTCAATCAATTGGAAAGTTTACCTTTATTCATCCAAGAGTTCCCTTATGGAAAATATATCTATCACCTTACCAGAAGCCTCCTCCAGAGAAAGAACAACCCCTTCAAGTCCCAATCTCTCCTTTGATGGTTCAAACGCAACGGGTAATAATGTCTTAAATCGTTTGATATAAAGTTCTTTTTTAACTCCTATTACACTGTTAAGTCCCCCCGTCATCCCCACATCAGTAATATAAGCAGTCCCCTTAGGTAAAATTCTCGCATCTGAAGTTTGGACATGAGTATGTGTACCTATTACAGCAGTAACTCTTCCATCTACATAAAAAGCAAAAGACTGTTTCTCAGCCGTGGTCTCTGCATGGAAATCTATAATTTTGATTTCGGGAAGGTCTTTCTCCAACACATTTTCAATAGCCCGGAAGGGACAGTCAAAATAACCTGTGAAAAGTCTCCCCATTATGTTAATAACAGCAATATGTATCCCCCTTCTGGATTCGAAAACTCCATACCCCCTCCCTGGTGCTTCAGGAGGATAATTGTAGGGCCTCAATACCCAATCAACACTGTCTATAAAACTGAAAATATCTCTATTATCCCAAATGTGGTTACCGCTTGTCAGGACATTAATGCCATAATTATGTAGCTCATCCGCAACCTTTCTGGTGAGACCTGCACCCCCCGCTGCATTCTCGCCGTTGGCAATGGTAAAATCAATCTTATAACGTTCTTTAATCTCGGGTAGTAAACTTCTAACTACTCTTCTTCCCGGCTTTCCAACAACATCCCCGATGAAGAGAATCCTTATCACCTGGCATACTCCACTGCTCTTGTCTCTCTGATAACTGTAACCTTAATCTGACCGGGGAAGTCTATTTCCTCTTCTATTTTTTGTGCTATTTGTTTTGCTAGATTGAAGGCATCTGTGTCACTTACCTTGTCGGCTTCCACTATTATTCTTATCTCCCTTCCGGCCTGGAGGGCATAAGCCTTTTCAACACCAGTATATCCTGCAGCGATTTCCTCTAGCTTTTCGATTCTCTTTATATAGGCCTCTATGCTCTCCCTTCGTGCACCAGGTCTTGCGCCAGAAATGGCATCTGCTGCCTGCACAAGTACTGCAATGGGGCTCTTGGCATCCTCCTCACCGTGATGCGAGGCTATAGCATTTACTATAAGGTCGTTTTCTCCAAATTTCTTGGCGATCTGTGCACCTACTAGGGCGTGAGGGCCCTCGTAACTTTCATCTGCAGTTTTTCCAATATCATGTAGAAGTCCAGCCCTCCTCGCAAGTTCAACAGAAAGTCCGAGTTCTCCTGCCATAATCCCAGCTATGTATGCAACCTCCTTGGAGTGTTGAAGAAGATTTTGGCCATAACTGGTCCTGAATTTCATTTTCCCCACAAGCCTTAATAATTCTACATGAAATCCTCCCAATCCCAGCTCTACCATAGCTTCTTCACCAATAACCTTTAAGTGATCTTCGAATTCCTCTTCAACCTTCTGGACTACTTCTTCTATTCTTGCAGGGTGAATTCTTCCATCCTGTATTAATTTTTCCAGGGCCAGTTTGGCTTTTTCCCTTCTGATGGGATCGAAGGAAGAAAGTATAACTGCTTCAGGTGTATCATCAATTATAACTTCCACACCAGTTGCAGATTCAAAGGCTCTTATATTCCTACCCTCCCTTCCAATAATCCTACCTTTTAGATCATCAGAAGGAATGGGAACCACAGTGATGGTATTTTCCTGAACTAGAGGCGTTGCTACCCGTTGTATTGCCTGAACAACTATTTCCCTTGCTTCTTTTTCTGCCTTTTCCTTAGCTTCCTCTCTAATTCTATATATCAGCTGAGCAGCTTCATATCTAGCTTGCTGTTCCAGACTTCGGAGTAATTCTTGTTTGGCCTCCTCTCTCGTGAGTCTTGCAACTTCTTCTAGTCTCCTGGCCTCCTCCTCTAGGAGTTCATTCAGTCTTTCCTCTTTGGCTTTTAGGACCCTCTCCCTTTCTTTAAGTTCCATTTCAAAATTTTTCAAATCCCTCTCTTTTCGAGACAGGGCCTCATTCTTTTTCTCAAGCTGATTTTCTTTTTCCTCCAGTTTTTTCTTTTCTCGATCCAGTTCCTTTCTTATTTCATAAGTCTCTTTTTCAAATTTTCTTCTTTCTTTAAACCAGTAATCTTTAGCTTGAATCTCACCTTGTTTTCTGATATTTGCTGCTTCTCTCCTTGCTTCTTCTATAATTTTTTCCCTGGTTCCATAAGCTTCTTCTATATTTTTCTTATGGATCAACTTAAAATAAAAAAAACCAAGAACAAAACCAACTATGATTCCTGCTACAATTCCTCCTATTAGTATCATCTCCTTACCTCCTATTCCTCATAAATTTTCTCATCTTTTATTTCATCTGGCAGGTATTGCTGCTTCACACCCTTATTTTTGCCATAGGGATAAATATATCCCTTTCCTCTTCCCAGCTTTTTTGCTCCACTGTAATGGGAATCTCTCAGATGAAGGGGAACTTCCAGATTTCCTGTTTTTGAAACAACTTCTCTTGCTCTGCCCAGGGCCCTAAGTACCCGATTAGATTTCGGGGAGGTAGCAAGATATAGAGTGGCAAGGGTCAGTAAAAGATCTCCCTCGGGTCTCCCTACCATTTCGAAACCCTCTTTACACGCTGCTATAACACGGATAGCATCTGGATTCTTAAGGCCTATATCTTCTGCGGCATGAACAAAGAGTCTTCTCAGAACATAGAGGGGATCCTCACCTGCATCCAGTAATCTAACAAGCCAGTATACCGAAGCATCGGGATCACTTCCTCTTATTGATTTTATATAAGCGGATATCATATCGTAGTGCTCGTCTTCCGTGAGGGATAAAATTCTTCCGGGAAGAAGTTCTTTCAGCATTTCCTGAGTAATCTGCTTAACACCCTTTTCAAGACTTATAATGGAGAGCACTTCCATATAATTCAGTGCTCTTCTGGCATCACCTTCACTGACTTCAGCCAACTTAACCAGAATCTTGTCGGGGAAATCCACCCCCTTTTCCTCTTTGAGCAGCTTCTTCGCTCGTTTGAGTATTTCCACTATATGTTCTTTGCAAAGCGGCTTAAATTCAAAGATAAGTGAGCGGGATAAAAGCGCCTTGGAAACAGCAAAAAATGGATTATGAGTAGTGGAGCCTATTAGGATTATGGAGCCATCTTCTGTAAAAGAGAGTAGATATTCCTGTTGTAATTTATTAAGTCGGTGTATCTCGTCCATGAAAAGGACAGGGGGAACACCCTTTATTTTGCTTAATTTGCCGAGATTTTTTACAGTTTCTTTAAGCTGTCCCCTTTCTAATCTCGTTGCATTGAGTTCATAAAAATCTGCATTTACTTTATTGGCTATAATTCGGGCTAAAGCTGTCTTCCCTGTCCCGGGGGGACCGAAAAAGATAGAACTCCTTAACTGACCTCTTTCTATTAGAACTCTAAGCGGCTTCCCCTTGCCAATAAGATGCTCCTGGCCCACAAACTCTTCAAGGGTCCCTGGGGCCACTTTTTGCGAAAGAAGTACAAAAACATCTTTTTCTCTTCCTTCAGATTTTCCCAAACCCATGAACTCCAACTCCATTCACCTCCTTCAACCCCCCTCTTACCAGCAGAGCTTCCTTCCAACTTGAGACATCTACCCACAATTCTCTTTTTGGGGGCTATACACATGCTTCAATCCTCTTGTATATTCTCTCCAGTTTTTCTTCTAACTCACTCTGCTCTTTCTTTAAAAGTATCAGCTCTCTTGCAATTTCGTAAATCACAGCGATTAATACTGAAACAAACTCTACATTGTTCCGCATGAACATCATTCTATCTTCCTGCTCTTTGATTTTTTCTGAAATATAATTACTCAAATATTCAAACTCTTCTGGGGTGAGATCTGTTTCAAACTCATAATTTATTCCCTTTATGGTAATTTTTCCACGAGTTTTGTTTGTGTTAAAGAGCTCAAGATTCATTGTATTGCATCCAGTTTGTTAATTGTATTTTGAAGTTTTTTTTCAACATTTTCAAGTTTTTCGAGAATATTCTGGAGTCTCTCTTTGAGCTCAATGTTCTCCCTTTTCACCTTTTCAAACTCATTCAATAAAATTTCTATTTTTTTCTCCAATACTTCTATTTTCTCCTTCATTCTAATCCCCTTATTTCAAAACCTGCATTTTTAATGGCATTAATTATCTTACTAAATTCTGCATCCACTTCCTCTTGTGTAAGAGTTTTTTCTTTGCTGCGAATATAAAAGGCTATGGTTATGCTCTTCTTGTTTTCAGGGATATTCTTACCCGAATATACATCGATCACCTCATATTTTTCCACTAAATCTGGCAGGATTCTATCTATTGTTAACTTTATCTCGAGATAACTTTTCTCCTTATCCAAAAGTATCGAAAGGTCCCTTCTTGTGGAAGGATAAAGAGAAAATTTCTCATATTTCTTTTCTGGAACTGAGAAAGAAGAAATATCCATCTCCATGACAAAACACGGCATTTTGATGCCATAATATTTCTTTACCTGAGGAGTGATTTCACCTATGACACCGACATCTTTCCCTTCAATCCTGATAATTCCCGAATTAACAAGACCTTTGAGTTCTCTCTCTTCTACGTCTATTCGGAGTTTAAATTCATTCTTGAGAATTTCTATCAAACCGGTAAGGTCATAAATATCAACATCCCTTTCCATATTGTACCATTTTTTTTCAAGGCGGCCTGCTACAATAGCAGCAAAATGCATCTTTTCTTCTGGCAGTTTATCCTCGCCTTTCCAGAAGAAGACCTTGCCAACCTCAAATCCTCTTACGAATTTCTGTCCTCTTCTTAAATTAAGGGATGCAAATCTCAAAATTCCTGGGATAAGGCTCATTCTCAAAACCGAAGCATCCTGCGTAAGAGGATTTTTCAGAGGTACAGCCTCTTCTTTCCAGAAACCGAATTCTTCAAGCTCCAGTGGATTGGAGAACTCAACTGTTTTGATCTCATAAAAACCAGATTTTGTGGCAAGATCTCTGATAAGGGAAGCAGCGGATTTAAATTTCTTTCCCGTGAAACTACCACCAGATGAAATCTTCCCTTTAACCCTGTCGTATCCATAAACTTTTAAAACTTCTTCTGCTATATCTTGCCATACTTCAAGGTCTCTTCTCCTCGGTGGAACAAAAACCTCAAGTTTTTCATTATCACTACGTAGTAAGAAACCAAAGTTTTCAAGTATATTTTTCACAGTAGCGGGTTCAATTTCTTCTCCCACAAACCTGTTAAATTTATCAAAATATACTGTTATCTTTTTATCTTTTAAAGTAATATACTTTACATCATTGATCAAACCCGATTTTCCCCCTGCGATCTCCAGAATAAGTTTTGCAGCTCTTCGTGAAGCTAGAGGGGGAATCTCAGGGTCGCTTCCCCTTTCAAACCTACGGGATGATTCTGTCTTTATTCCAAGGATACTCACCCCTTTTCTTATCCTTGCTCTGTCAAAATGTGCACTCTCAATAAGAATATCTTCTGTTTCTTCAGTAACACCTGTATCTTCACCACCGATTATCCCTGCAATTGCAACTGGTTTCTCCGCATCTGCTATTACCAGTATTTCGTCACTTAGCTCTCTTTCAACTCCATCCAGACACAGTATCTTCTCTCCTTTATCTGCCCTCCTTACAATTATTTTATCCTTTAGTTTTCCAAGGTCAAAAGCATGAAGAGGATGACCAAGTTCTAGCATTACAAAATTTGTCACATCTACAATATTATTTATGGGTCTCTGGCCAAGTAGAAAAAGAGTACGTCTCAGCCAGAAGGGGGATTCTTTCACCCTCACGCCTTTTATTATTCTAGCAGTATACCTAGGACACCCCTCTTTATCCAGTATCTCAACAGGGTATAATCCGACGGATTCATCTTCCTCAATGCCCACTCGGGGCATTCTCACCTCTTTCCCTGTTACTGCTCTGAGCTCATAAGCAAGGCCTAAAACACCCATTAAATCGGGACGATTCGGAAAGATATAAAGATCGTAAACCCAATCTATCAGTCCAAGCTTCTCAAGCGGAGATTCACCCACTTTAAAATCATCATCTAGGATGAGGATACCCGGAGACTCCTCTTCCAGACCGAGTTCCTCAAGCGATAGGATATTAGCTTCCGAGGTTACCCCCTTAATATTTTTCTCTCCTATTCTAACTCCTTTGATAACTGCACCGGGTAAAGCAACCACAACCTTTATTCCTTTTCTTAAGTTGGGTGCTCCACTCACAACCTGTAATGTCCTCTGGCCTGTATAAACTCTAACAATCTTGTAATCCCTCGTACTGGGATGACCCTTTATCTCCTCGACGATACCTGTGGTTACTTTCCCTTCCAATCCTTCAGCAAGATAATAAAATTCCTCCACCTCAATTCCCAGATTCTCAAAGGTCTCCTTGAGTTCAATGGGATTAAGATCAAAATCTATATATTGTTTTAAAAGATTGTAAAGTACCTTCATAATTGTTTAAGAAACCTCACATCGTTTTCATAGAATAATCTTATATCGTCGATTCCATATTTAATCATCGCTATCCTCTCTATCCCCAGTCCAAAGGCATATCCACTCCATTTTTCGGGGTCATAACCCACATTTTTTAGAACATTCGGGTGAACCATTCCACAGCCAAGAATTTCCATCCATTCACCACCAAGCTTTGCATATACCTCTGCACTCGGTTCCGTGAAAGGGAAATAGGAAGGAACAAACTTTATCTGTGTTTCGGGTCCAAATAACTCTCTGGCGAAAACCTCAAGGGTTCCTTTTAATTCGCTGAAAGAAACATCTCTGTCAATGTAAAGTCCCTCCATCTGCATGAAGGCAGGAGCATGGGATGCATCAAAAGGGTCCACTCTATAAACTTTTCCTACTGTTACAATTCTTAAAGGCGGTCGTCTTTTCTCCATTACCCTTATTTGAACAGGAGATGTATGGGTTCTGAGAAGCATCCTCTCTGTTATGAAGAATGTATCATGCATTTCTCTTGCGGGATGATATGGAGGAATATTCAATGCTTCAAAGTTGTAATAATCCCACTCCACATCCGGTGAAAATTTACCACCAACCTCTTCGAAACCAAGCCCCACAAAAATATCCAGAATTTCGTTGACTACCTTGGTTAGTGGGTGTTCCCTGCCTACCTCAGGCGCTCTTCCAGGAAGATGAAGGTCAAATTTCTTTGTGGGGAGTTTATGAAGGAACTCTTCTTTCTTCTCCTGTATGAGACCCAAATATTTGGTCTTTAACTCATTAAGTATTCTTCCTGCCTCTCTTCTTTCTTCGGGGGCAAATTCTTTAAGGGATTTTAAAAATAAAGTAACTTTCCCCTTTTTCCCAAAAAATACAATTCTGAAATTTTCCAGCTCCTCGGGTGAAGTTACTTTCTTCCATTCTTTTTCGATTTCCTCCCCGAGAAGCTCAATCTCATGAAGTCTGGACATGCTGTTTAGCAACTTCTACAAGTTCGTGAAAGGCCTCGTGGTCCCTTACCGCAATATCAGCCAGAACTTTCCTGTTTAAATTCACTCCAGCTTTCTTCAAGCCGTTGATGAAAGTGGAATAGTTCAATCCCTCTTCTCTACAAGCAGCATTAATTCTTATTATCCATAGTTTTCTCATTTCGGCTTTCTTTTTCTTCCTGTGGGCATACGCATACTGAAGAGACTTCAAAACCGCTTCATTGGCCTTTTTAAAGGTAGAGGATTTCTGCCCATAATATCCCCTTGCCATTCGTCTAATTTTTTTATGTCTTCTTCTTCTGGTAAATCCTGTTTTAATACGCATACTAATTCCTCCCTTTCAAAAGTGCACAAATTATAAGGTCTTGATTTAGGTTAGTCAAACCTGATATTCTCACCGAGAATGTAGATTTTACATAAATCTTATAATGCACAATGTATATTTAAAAATCTCCTTTGACATTATGCAAGACTTATTATATAATTTTGACCGACTGGTCGGTCGATATGTTTGATACCAAAAATAATAAAAATAAACGGATTAAAATTCTTGAAGCTGCCCTGTATCTTTTTTCGCGGAAAGGCTACCACAGGACCCGAATGAGAGAAATTGCAGAGCATGCAGGTGTTGGGAAAGGGACAATTTACGAATATTTCGAGAGTAAAGAGGATCTATTTACTTCTCTTATTGTCCACCTCTTCAAAGCCTTGGATGAATATGCTTTCCAAAAGGTGAAACCTAATATGAGTGCCTCCATGAAAATAAAGGCACTGGTGACAGGATATCTAGAATTAGTGGAAAATATGCCCAGAGAAGCAATTATGGTCATGACAGAGTTCTGGAGTGAGGGCATAAGAAACCATTTAAAATTTGATTTCAGGGATATGTATAAAAAGTACCTGAGAATCACACGAAAAATTCTGGAAGAAGGCATAAAAAAAGAAGAATTCAAAGAAACAGTTAATGTCGAAAATTTATCCAGGAGTTTACTTGCTTTCATGGACGGCATTCTGTTTCATGCCATGTTATTTAGGGAGGAAATAGACCTAGAAAGAATCACAGAAGATTTCCTTGATACTGTTTTGAAGGGAATCAGCAGGAGGTAGGAAATGTTTACATTATTTACGTTCATTATACTGGCGTTGAGTCCTGAGGAACTTCTAAGTAAAGTTGATAGTGTGGCTATATTTCCCCACTCCATAGGAGTTATGGAAGAAACTATCATCACTACCACCGGGAAAAAGAGGACATTCAAAATAAAATTTTATACTAAAAATGGTATGGACAAACAGCTGATGGTGTATATATTCCCTCCTCAAGTTCGAGGAAACAGCTTTCTCATTATTGGTGACAATGTATGGGCCTACTTCCCTGAAACAGGAAGAATAAGAAAAATTGCGTCTCACGCAAAGAAACAAAAGATGATGGGTTCTGATTTTACATACGAAGATATGACGATGGGAACCTACAAAAAGAAATTTAAACCTGTAAATCTGAATGAGGAGAAAGATATTTACGTTCTTACACTGGTACCAAAAGAAAATGTTAAAATTTCTTATGGAAAACTGGTGCTCAGAGTTGACAAAAAGACCTATGTTCCGCTTGTAGTAGATTTCTACCGAAAAGGCGAAGATAAACCATATAAAACACTTATTCAGGAAGATATAAAGATAGTGGATTACATTCCAACTCCCATGCACGTAGTCATGAGAAACAATGAAACAGGTTCCGAAACAGAAATCCGGACTATAAGAATTGACTACAAAACCAAAGTGGAGGATGATCTCTTTTCTCCAAAAAGGCTCAGGGAGGTATCTGAAGAATGAATATCCTCCTTTTTGTCATACTAGCAATTAAACCGGAAGGGTTTTTTGAATATCAAGGGGAAATTTTTAATTTAAAGGGCGAATACAAATTTGTAGGCTATAGTAAGCTAAATCTTACATCGAGACAGAGAATTTCTTCCTCCTATTTTAGAACAGACCTAGTGTATATTTCGTATCACGGTAAAACACAGTACGATCTTGCTGACTTCATGCCCGAGTACGCACTACCCTCCATACCTTTTACATATAAATCCAGGCTTTATTTCAGAAATGCTTTTCTGAGGGTGAGAATATCTCCCCTCACTCTACAATTTGGGAGACAGCAGATAGGCTGGGGAACAGGATATGCTTTTAATCCCACAAATGTTTTTCAGAAAAAATCTATTTTGGATCCCTCCTACGAACTTGACGGTGTAGACGCATTAAGAATGTTCTTGGATATCGCGGGTTCCTTCGACGTCGATCTATTATATATTCCAGAAAATAGCATTGATTCATCCTCATATGGAGGAAGATTGAGAGGTAATGTAAAGGGGTTCTTGGATTTTTCTCTGGGCTATTTGGACTACCTTAGTACTTATATGGATCCTGTTATATTTTTACCTTTTAAGAAAAAAAACAAAATTTTTACCCTGGACTTCTCCACAGAATTCTTGGGTATTGGTGTACACGGTGAGGGCACCTATAATCTAAAAACAAAAAAGAAAATAGGCCTTTTAGGGATTGATTATACATTTAACGATGGCCTTACTTCTTGTCTTTTGGAATATTTAAGAAACGAAGAAGGTAAGGATAATTTCAGAGATTACAATCCTGCAGATTGGCTTGATTATCTTTCGGGATATACACTGACCATGGGCCAAAATGAGTTTTTTTTCAATCTGGAAAGAATACACGAGCTATTTACATTCAAGATCTCTTCCATCACCAACATAAATGACAAAAGTACAATTGTAATGCCAGGAATAAGTTATTCTTTCAATGATTATACATCTCTTCAGATTACAAGCTATGTTGGGTTAGGAAGGGATGGTACAGAATACTCCAATATAAACGATGGAGTAATATTCAGGATAAGAGTAGGATTTTAAAGGAGGCGGACATGCAGAGACTATTCGATCTTATAACCCATATCTCTATTAAAAGGCCAAAGTTAGTTCTCGGACTTTCTGTGGTTTTCACACTCATAATGGTATACTTTGCTGCACACCTCCGAATGGAAATGACATGGCTTAATATAATTCCCAAAAAACATCCTTCCCTTGCACTTTACAATACTGTGATAGAGAGATTTGGAAATGAGGGCGGGCTGCTTATTGTAGTGGAGCATCCTATACCAGAATCTCTCCTCGCAATAGCAGAAGAGGTAAAAGACTCTGTTGAAAAAATAAAAAGTTTTACTAAAACTGTTACATTAAAACAGCCAGAAGACTTTCTCGAGAAGCACGCTTTAATGCTCATAGACTCCTCTCTCATAGAAAGGGTTGCAAAGATGATTACTAGCCTTGACATGGACAGTTTCCTACTCAAATACAACGATGATTTAGAGTCTGAATATATTGAGAAAGAAGAAAACCTGTCCGCTCAAGAGCTGGAGGCCACTCAATCACTCCTTGCGTTGGAAGATTTTATTTATGGAACTCAAAAATATATTAGAACAGGTGAGCGTGATTATTTTGAACTTGGAACAAAAGAGCTACTTTTAGGTCCTCTATATTTTAAATCCTTGGATAATAGAATGGTGTTAATCTCTGTTCAACCTAGATGGGGAATATCAGACCTTGCTGCCTTTCCCCACATCATAGCAGGAGTGGATAGTATCAGAAATGTCATCAAAAAAATAGAAAAAGCTCATAATCATACAAAAATTATGGATACCGGTATGTACTCTATAATGCGAGATGAATATGTCACTGGAATGAGGGATATGAATGTTACCACGGTGGTCTCTTTTATTCTTGTTATAGCTCTATTTATTATCGGTTTCCGCATAATTCTCGCTCCCATTCTGGCTGGCATACCACTTCTGTTTGGTATTCTCTGGGATCTGGGATTGACCCAGATTCTATTTGGCCGGTTAAACATGATGACGGCAATGATGGCTGCCATTCTTATAGGTCTCGGAATCGATTACTCAATACATATACTTCAGGCGTCCACGGAGAAGGAAGGAATAGAAGGGGCTCTACCAAAAGTAGGAAGGGGACTTGTCATAGGAGCCTTTACCACCGCATTAGCTTTTCTTTCTCTTTATTTCACATCCTTCGATGCTCTAAAAGAACTGGGGGTCGTAGTGGGACTTGGATGTATAACTACTGTAAGTGCCACAATCTTTGTGCTTCCTGCACTCATAACACTTTTTGGCAAAAAGCTTCAGGGCAAAGACCTGAAAATCCCCACCTTTGGAAATATTGCTGGATTTGTTGCAAGAAGATGGTACATTCCCATTATGCTGGCTATTATTATAGTCATTATTGCACCGTATGGAATTACCCATATGAAATCAGAAGCAAATCCTATAAAACTTGAAGCAAAAGGACTGGCATCAGTTGCAGCAAATGATACTCTAGTTAAGCGATTTGGAATGTCCACAGATTATCTTATGACTCTGGCTCAGAGCTATGAAGAATCTGACTCATTAGCGACGATCCTCAAGAAAATTACAGGTGTTAGCTTTGTAGAGGGCATTCATCTTTACTGTCCACCTCAGAAGGAACAGAAATATAAAATGAAATATGTGAAAGAAATCCACCGTAAAGCTCGCAGGATGACATATCATGGAACAGATAGGAAACTTCTCCTTTCACAGATAAAGAGGTTAAAAAATAATATTCTGGAACTTAAAACCGTCGCCTATATCTCCGGCCTTGATAGAGTTTATGAAGTCTCAGAAAATATCATCAAGAAGGGTCTTCTGGATTCTCTTTATATGGCTATTAAAAACGCGCCACAGAAAAAATTAAAACAAATAGGAAAAGAATTCTTTGAAGTCACAAAGCCACTTTTAATTTCGGCTTCGACTCCAGAATATATTGCCTTTGAGGATGTCCCCACCTCTGTCAAAGAGAAATTTGTATCCGAGGACGGTAAATATTTCCTTCTTACCATATTCTCAAAGGGTGATATCTGGAATGATATTGGAAAAGGCACCTTTATCGATAGAGTGAGTGAGAAAGTTCCTGCAACGGGTATGGCCATACTTATGAGGGTACTCTGGACCACAGGAGTGAGGGAGAGCAGGAAAGCCCTAATTCTTGTATTTACAACAATTCTGATATTGCTTCTTATTGATTTCAGAAGTATTCCAAAATCTCTTATCTCCTATGTTCCGGTCACCTTTGCTTTCTTCTCCACTCTCGTGGTTCTTGGACTCACAGGTGTATCCCTGAATTTCCTCAATGTTCTTGCATTCCCGCTAATTATAGGAATCGGAATTGACGATGCAGTCCATGTAATGCACAGATACATAAAAGAGGGCTCTATACCCGGTGTATATACTCTTATAGGAAGAGCAATATTTTACACAACTTTGACAACCGGCGCCGCCTTTGGTTCTCTTCTTCTAGGGAAATATCGAGGATATCCCTCCTTTGCCATAGTGATTCTTGTTGGCATTTCTCTTGCATTCCTGTATACCCTTTTCCTTCTCCCCCCACTTTTGAGGTTGGTGAGGCGAGAGTCGAGCAGGGAACACCATTAAGCAAGCATCGATGTTGGCATACTAAAATAGTCTCCTTGACATCTCAAAAATATATCCTTTATAATTAGACTGACGGTCGGTCGAAATGAAGAAAACTAAGAGAACATTAAAAGAAGCCAGAAAGAGAAAGGATGAGATTCTTAAGGTAGCCGTGGAACTCTTTTACAAAAACGGTTTTGAAAATACCTCAATTGAAGATATCGTAAGAAAAGCTGGGATAGCTCGTGGTACATTGTATTACCATTTCAATTCCAAAATGGAAATACTCGAAGAGATCGTGGATGCAATGAGTAAATTTATAGTTTTCCATTTAACTCCCATAATAGAAAGTAATCTTAATGCCATTGAAAAATTGAATAAGATCCTTGAGGAAAGTATCAGAGTAAAAATTGAAAAATTTAAAAAGGAAATTATCGTATATCTCAAGATTTATTACGATGATAAAAATATAATTTTTCGACAAAAAATGAATGAGAAAAATCTGGAAATTAGTGCCTCTATTTTTTCAAAGATCATTAGTCAGGGAGTAAAAGAGGGTATTTTTGATATTCAGTACCCCGAGTACACAGGGAGACTTATTGCAAGACTTTTGGGTAATTTTGGTGATGATGTAGCGCGGACAATTCTTAATTCTGACACAAAACAGAACTGTATTGAAAAAATCTATGAGTTAAAAAAAATCTATCTAATCTCAATGGAAAGAATCCTGGCATTACCGAAAGGTTCTTTAGGATTAAAAGGGTATCCGGAAATGATCAAGGAGGTCATTGAAACATACTTTAATGAGAGGAGGTATGATGATAGTAATTGAACTTAAAGATATAGAAAAAATTTATGTATCCGGAAAATATAGAGTTAAAGCTTTGCGAGGCATTGACCTCCAGATAAGTAAAGGAGAATTTACTGCCGTTGTAGGCCCCTCGGGCTCGGGAAAAACAACCCTTCTCAATATAATGGGATGTATTGACCTACCAACCCGGGGATCTGTAACATTACACGGTGAAGAATTACAAACAAAAAAACCTGAGGAACTTGCTCTTTTAAGAAGGAATTACTTTGGCTTTATTTTCCAGAGTTTTAATCTTATTCCTGTCCTTACGGTGTATGAAAACGTTGAAATTGCTTTAAAACTTCGCTATAAAAATCTTCAAAAAAAGGAGAGAGAAAAAAGAATCCTTTCCATATTGGAAGCAGTTGGGCTTTCAGACAAGTGGAATATGAAACCATTAGAGCTCTCTGGTGGGGAACAACAGAGAGTCTCAATTGCAAGGGCTTTAGTTAAAGACCCGGAATTTGTTCTTGCAGATGAGCCCACCGCAAACCTTGACAGTGAAACAGGAAAAAGTATTGTTGAACTCATGAGGAAGCTCAATGCCGAAAAGGGTGTTACCTTCGTTTTCTCTACCCATGACCCGTTGATAGTAGAACATGCAAAGAGAATTATCAAACTAAGAGATGGTAAAGTAGTAGGAGAATAATATGTGGAAGCTTGCCTTCAAAAATCTACTACGAGATAAACGTAGAACTCTACTCACCTTTGGTATACTGACAGTGGCAATCACTTATTACATTGTGATAACCGGAATGCTAGGAGGATTTGAAAAAGAATCTATCAGGAACTTTATAGCATTGCAATCTTCCCATATGGTTATTCGCTCAGAAGATTTTAACGAGGAGACCCTGGAGGGTTACATAGAGACCCCTTCGGAGATAGAAAACAAATTAGAGAAATATCCCTTTATAAAAGCCTATACAGAACGTTTAAAGATAGTTGGATTTCTTGATAATGGAATTGATCAATACCCTGTTGTTATTGTTGGAATAGATCCTGAGCGAGATAAAGCAGTTTTTAAGACTTTTGAATACGCCGATGCTCCTCTTCGTGATGGCATCTGGATTGGCTCTTCCATTAAGAAACACTTTGATGTTAAAGAAGGAGATTATTTATTTCTCAACATGAGAGGGAAGAATGGAATCATTGTATCCAGAGAAGTTGAAAAAAAAAGTATATTAAATACCCCAGACTTTGAAATTAATAACTCTCACATCTACATTGATATTAATCTTTTAAGGGATATGGGGAATTTTAAAGACGAAGTTACCCAAATAAATATTCTCACTGATGAGTTTAACAAGGCTGAGAGCTATAAAAATAGACTAATCTCTGCTTTCAAAAAATTCAAAATCACCTCCTGGGTAGACGAAGGTGCAGACTTTCTCGCCATAAGCAAAACAAAGAATGCAGCTCAAGCAGTGCTTCTCTTTTTTATAATACTTATTGGTATTATCGGCACAGCGAATACTTTACTTATATCTGTTTTTGAAAAAACAAGAGAAATCGGCACCCTAAAAGCAATTGGTATGACCGACAGAGAAGTTATGAAATTGTTCTTGAGCGAGGGGGTTTTAATTGGTGTAGCGGGCTCTCTTTCAGGGGTTATAATAGGAATCCTCATAAACTGGTATTTTGTGGTGCATGGCATTGATTGGTCTCCACTTCTCAAAGACATGGATGTAGGGTATAAAGTTATGGGGATTGTGAAAAATACATGGAACATAAAAAGTATTATTGTGGCACTATTTCTTGGACCATTAACAACAATCTTTGCTAGCTATTTTCCATCAAAACGGGCAATGAAAATGACACCAGCAGAATGCTTGAGGTGGGTATGATGAAGATGGCATTTAAAAATATATTAAGGAATAAAAGAAGAAGTTTTTTAACTGCGTTGTCACTTTTTGTGGCAAGTTTTGTGGTAGTAGCACTCTATGGCTATGTGCAAGGTTTTTTGAATGGGACAAAAGAAGCTGTTATAAATCTGGAAACAGGACATATAACCATAGCGCGAACCGAATACCTGCGAAAAAGAGTTTTTCTACCTGTAGATGAACTCATAGAGGAGCCCTCTCCCATAATCCATAACCTCCTAAAATTCAAGGAGGTAAAACTTGTTGCACCAAGAATTAAATTTACTGCCTTGATTTCAAGAGATAACACAACAAAGCCTGCTTATGTAATGGCCATTGACCCAGAAAAAGAAAAAAGCACTATAAATATTAAAAGCAGGATTATAACAGGTTCTGGTAATCTTGAATCTGGTTTCATTTTGGGTAAAGAACTTGCAAATTCTTTAAAAATAAATCCTGGCGATACTTTAATCATACTCTCCCGCACGACTCTTGGTGGTTTAAATGGTATTAAGCTTCCAGTTTCAGGCATAGCAAACTTTGGCATGAGCACGTTAAATAGAAGCTTCATCCTAATGTCTTTAAAACACGCAAGAAAACTGTTAAAAACCAAGGAAGGTGCATCAGAAATTTTGTTATTCCTCCAAAATGATAAACAAATTCCCGAGTTAAAAACCAAGCTGAAACTTCCCCCGGACTTAGATGCAAAATCTTACATGGAGCTTTTGGGCACATTCGGGGTATATTTTAAATTAGCAGGTGTATTCTACGGTTTTATTTACATCCTTATAATAGGACTTGCAACTTTTGCTATAATTAATACCATGACAGTTGCAGTTTTTGAAAGACTGAGAGAAATTGGAACTCTCAAGGCAATAGGAATGACAGATAACGAAGTGTTTATGTTATTCGGAATGGAAGGGACAATGCTTGGTGCATTAGGGGGATTCTTCGGATCCCTTTTGGGACTTCTCTTTGCATATGGTCTTTCAATAAAGGGTATAAATGTAGAGTCAATACTAAAAAATACAGCTTTCCCTATGCCTTATATAATCAGACCAGAGGCAAATTTTAAAGTGTTCCTTTTTGCTTTCCTGCTCACTCTCATAATATCAGCATTATCTAGTGTATTTCCTGCACTCTATGCAAGAAAACTTACCCCTCAAGAAGCATTGAGACAGGTTTAAAGGAGGGAATTATGATAAAGATAATATTTTTAGCATTACTTCTACAGCAAGTGAGGCCCGATTTTATACTCAAAAAGTTAAGGGAAAACACGAAAATTGAATCTATCAAATTTGAAGCCACAATGGAGATAAAGAAGGGTAAGAAAAGGCTCCTCAAAGAATTTCATGGATATGGTAAAGGAAACAATTTTCTTATTGTCTTCACTAACCCAGAAGATAGAGATGTGAAATATCTCAAGCTTGAAAGGGATTTATATATTTATCTTCCAGACATCGATGACGTGGTAAGAATCTCGGGAGATATGCTGAAACAATCTCTAATGGGAAGTGACTTATCTTATGAAGACCTAATGGAGGATGACCCTTTTAGCTATTATAGTGGGAAAATAATTAAGGATACAGTTCTTGAAGGACATGGGGTATACATTTTGGAACTCGTAGACACCACGGGAAAGGCACAATATTATCGTGTAAAGCTTTTTGTAGATAAAACAAAATACGTGCCTTGGAAAGAAGAACTTTTTACAAAAAGCGGAAGAAAAATAAAAGAAATAAAAGCTTTCACAATTTCCAGATTTGGCGAGCGATATTATATTACCGACTTCATTATACAGGATCTGAGAATGAGAAACTCCTCCACACGAATTACATATAAAAAGTTGGAGTTTGATATAAAAATTCCCGAAAGCTTCTTTTCTAAAGAAACGCTTTATAAATGATAATCATACTCCTTTTCACTGCTTTTCATTTCACCTTTACCTTTGATTCTTTTGTAACTTTTAGGCACGGTGACGATGAAGCTGGAATTTATGCAAGCCCAATCTTGAACATGAAAGCTCGATTCAATAACGTGAGGTTGTATAGTACTGGTGGATATACTTACTATAACTACAAAGAACAAGAAGAGAAAAAATGGAAGCTCTTTCAGTTTTACGGAAAACTGTATTTTAAAAGGTTTGAATTAAAAGGCGGAAAATTAGTCTACATACCAGGTTTCCCAAGTCTCTTTAATCCACTTTCAAGAAAAAATATGTTTAATACTATTGCTACCCATCTTGAAGGAGATTGGGGTGGATTTTTAAGGTATTCATCTTCTAATTTTACCTCAAATATTTTCATATACAGAAATAAAAATAACTGGAATGAAGAAGCCGAAATTCAGCTTGATTACGGCAGATTTTTACTTGGTTTATACGGTAGAAATGAAAAAGAATTCAAAAAAGGGATATTCGGCGCTTACATAGGTCCATGGACTGTAAGATTAAGCTTCTTCAGGGAAGATGATAATAACACACTACATGGTATGGTTGAGAAGAATATAGTAGGTACAATTGCGAGTTTACATTTTCTTCACGCCAATCATAAGTTTCTGATTCATCTTCCAGGTGGAATTTTTCAATCGGACTTCATCACAGCCGTTGAGTTCACATTTCCCCAGAAGGTTTTTGAGATACCTTATGTCCTCCTTATTTATGATGTGACAAATAAAAACACAATTATGCTATATGATATTAAAATCATCCTTCGAGATTATCTTAAAATTGAAGCTGGTGCGACTTTATATACCAAACCCCAACCCTCCGGAACAGTATATATAGGCTTAGAACTGTTGTGGGGTTTCTAATTCAACGCTTTGGAATCAAACATAAAAATCTTAAAGCTCCATTTCCTGTATTTTTAAACTGATGCTTTACATCTGGAGGAACAGCTATAACATATCCTTCTTTCATTTTGTGCTCTTTATCCTCTATTACCACAATCCCCTCTCCTTCGAGAATAAAAACCTCGTGTTCGTAAGGATGTGAATGGTATGGTGTATAACCACCAGGTTGAACTGTAAACATTCTCATATAGAAATTTGGTGCATTATCCTCTACCGAAATCAACCATCTTATTGTAACATCCTTAACACCTTCCATTTCTACAGGTTTTTCCACAATTTCTGTATAATGAACCGCTTTCGCCTTCATTTTAGCCTCCTTTTGGTAAATTTTAGATTCTTGAGGACGAAATTTCAAGGAAAGAGTAATGCTTGACAAAACATGATTAAAGTGTCATAATTTTCATGTGAAAATTATAACTTGCACAAGGAGGGATGATGAAAAACATCTCCAGATGGCTGTATACAGCCATTATTATGTTTATCCTCTGGGTAATTTTCACTGGTAAATTAGATTCAGAGGAACTCATTGCCGGAGTCGTAATTTCTCTTGTACTGGCACTCTTCACATACCGCTACTTTACTGAAAAGGGACTTTTGAACCTTACTCCCAAAAAAATATTCTGCGGAATTATTTACTTTCCTTATCTCATCTGGGAGATGATAAAGGCAAACCTCGATGTTGCGTATAGAGTAATTCACCCAAAACTACCTATTAAACCCGGCATTGTAAAGATCAAAACCAATATGAAAAGTGATCTTGGTAAGCTCCTTGTTGCCAATTCCATTACACTTACCCCAGGAACCTTCACTCTGGATATTAAGGATGATACCCTGTATATCCACTGGATAAATGTACAAACAACCGATACAGAAGAAGCATCAAAAGCCATATCAGGGAGGTTTGAAAGATGTCTCAAGCGGTTTCTGGATTGATGTGGTATATCTATGCAGGCTTTATTCTTCTGGGCCTGTTTCTGCTTTTCCTCCGGTTTATTCTTGGTCCTACCTCCTCTGACAGAGTTGTCTCAGTCGATGCCATGACTACAGTAACAACAGCACTTCTTGTTCTGTTCTCTCTTTTCTTCAAGAGAGGAATATATATGGATGTTGCCCTTGTATATGCAGTCCTTGCCTTCATAACTGTGCTTGCCATTGCTAGGTATTTCGAAGGAGGTCTCTGATGTGGAACATGATTTTTGGTGAAATATTGATTTTAATCGGAGTTATCTTTTTGTTTCTGGGTTCCCTCGGAGTCTTCAGAATGCCCGATGTTTACAACAGACTGCAGGCAGGAACAAAATGCACAACACTCGGAGCTTTCTCCACCATAGTGGGTGTGGGCATAATAGAACCCTCCTGGTTCCTCAAGTCACTCGTTATTGCATTCTTCTTACTTCTCACAAACCCCGTCGCAGCCCATGCCATAGGGAGAGCAAGCTACAAAATGGGGGTTAAATTAACAGAAAAAAGTGTTGTTGATCAATACGGGGAGGAAAAAGATGAGTAGTATAATTATCATATTTGTTTCCATCTTGGTCCTCTTCATGCTCGGTGCTACCATAGTAGCTTGGGTCACAAAAGATCTTCTTGTAGCGGTACTCTCTTCAGGTACCATCAGTCTGATAGCATCTATCCTTTATTTAATCCTTCAAGCACCAGATGTAGCTATCACCGAAGCTGCAATTGGAGCAGGACTCACAACAGGTATTTTCGTTTATGTTTTGAAGAAAACAGAGAGGTTTGAAAAATGATAAAAAAAGTATTGATTATTCTTCTATTTGTACTGCTAGGACTGTCTCTTTACAGTGTGGTTAAATATAATACTTTCGGCGAGGACAAAACAGTTGTTGCCAGACATTATATAGATTACGGAATGAAGGAGACAGGTTCCCAGAATATTGTCACTGCGGTGGTGGTTCTTTACAGGGGTTTTGATACACTCGGAGAAGTAACTGTACTTTTCCTTGCTGCCACAGCTCTTGGAGCCCTGCTTCACGGATTGAGATTTAAATCGAAAGAAAAAGAACCTTCTTCTCTAATTGTCAGCACAGCAGCAAGATATATCTTTCCACTTATCATTCTTTTTGGCACATATGTATTTGTTCACGGACATCTAACACCTGGAGGTGGTTTTCCCGGAGGGGTGATTATAGCTTCTGCCTTTCTCCTCTTATTCTTAGCCTATACACAAAAGGAAGTTTCTGAAAAAACCCTTTCTCTCACCGAAGGAACAGCAGGTATACTCTATGTTATCACAGGGCTGTTAGGACTTGTAATGCTAAACAGTTTTCTTGCTAACTTCCTCCCTAAAGGTATACCCGGCAAGTTGCTGAGCGCCGGAATTATTCCCCTTATCTATATTTTAATTGGATTCAAAGTGGGAGCCGAGATGACCGGTGTTCTTAGAAATCTTAAGGAGGAAGAGAAATGAATGGCGGAGCAATGTTTTACGGTGCTGCCATTGCTTTAATTATTGGCGGAATCATGATCGCAGCAACCAAAAGGAATCTCATCAAGATTATAATTGGATTGAATATTATGGAGACAGGGGTGAATCTTCTTCTTATAACCACAGGGTATATAAGTGGTGGAACTGCACCTATTATGAACAAAACTTGGACAAAAGTGGTTGATCCTATACCTCAGGCTCTTGTTCTCACAGCCATAGTTATAGGTGTTGCTGTCACTGCAATGGCTCTTTCTATAGTAGTAAGAATATATGAAAAGAATAATTCCTTAGATATTAGAAAAATAAAGGAGATGAGATGGTGAATCCGATACTGATTATTGCAATATCACTTTTCGGTGCTTTTTTCATAGCACTTATCTCTCCTTTCGTAAAACGTACAGGAAAAATAATTGCCTTTTTAACCATTGGTTTCGATCTATACATCGGTGCTAGTCTAGCACTCAAATCTCTGAGAACACCAGTAATTGCCTATACTGCGGGATTTAAACCTCCCTTTTCTATCAATCTGGTTGTGGAACCATTCTCCGCTGTATTTCTTCTAATTGTACTAACAATTGGCTTCCTGATTTCATTATATTATCTTGCTCACCCCGGTGAGGAACCTGAAGACAAATTTTTCACTCTCCTCATTCTAAATTTAATGGGCGCATCCGGAATTATTATGACTGGAGATCTTTTCAATCTGTTTGTATTTTTTGAGATTACTGCCATCTCATCATACGCACTGGTCTCCATAAGGAAACAGAAAGCATCACTGGAAGGGGGTATAAAATATCTAATAATTAGCTCCATAGGTTCCTCTCTTTTTCTCGTGGCAATCGCGCTTCTTTATGGACAGACAGGTACCTTAAATATAGCAGATATCGCCGCAAAGTTGCCTTTTATAAATAAAAGTGTTGCACTTGTTGCCTTCCTTCTGATTCTTGTAGCTTTCTTTGTGGAATCTGAAATTTTTCCATTCAATGGCTGGGCCCCGGATGCGTACCAGGGCGCTGGAGAGGGAATTTCTGCACTTCTTGCAGGAGTTATTTCAAAAGCCGGCCTCTACGCTTTAATAAGGCTTACCTTTACTCTGTTGGATTTACCATTAAGAAGCAAGCTATTAATCGTTTTTGGAATTATGACGTTTCTGATTGCAGAATTATCAGCTCTGAAGCAGAAGCGGGTTAAAAGAATGTTAGCATATTCTTCCATAGGTCAGATGGGACTTGTTGTGGCAATTTTTGGGATAGGCACAATCCCTGCCTTAAAAGCAGCTATATTTCAGGGTGTAAATCATGCAGTGTCAAAGGTTGCTCTCTTTTTACTGGTGGGAATGGTGATCAAAAATCTCGGGATTTATAAACTGGATGATTACAAAGGGCTGGGAAGGAAAAACCCTCTGCTTGGTCTCCTGTTTTCTCTGGCTATTCTTAACCTTTTAGGATTTCCTTTATTTGCAGGATTCTGGAGCAAGTTATCTATTCTTTTATCCACCGGGAAACAAGGGCTTTATCTCTTACTCTCTCTGATTTTGACGGGTGCAATAGTCGAAGTTTATTACTATGTGAGATTTATGAAAATCCTTTACGAAAGAAATGAAGAGGCTTCTCATCTTGAAATCCATCTTCTTGAAGCAATACCCATCATTGCTATGGCTGCATTCATAATTATTATTGGTGTAAATCCGGGATTAATCACTCCTCTCTTTGAAAAAGCATCTGAAGCGATATTTATGAAGTTTTCATACATAAATCTGGTAATTGGAGGTTGACCATGACCCTTTTCTATATTTTGCTAATTTTATTTGTTGGTGGGATTCTCACTTACCTCGGCGCCAAGATTTCGAAACACCTCGGACATGCGATTGCCTTCACCAGTTCAACACTTTCCCTTTATTTCCACTCCATCTTATATGGAAAGTTATATGGTTTCACCATAGATATAGGGTTATTCAAACTCCACGCTGTGGCCTTTTCTCCCCTGTCCTGGCTTATCGGGGAGATAGTGGTGGTGATAGGCTTCCTTTCCATTCTTGCTTCATTCAAGGAAAAACACAGTGATTTCTATTACCTATCTGTACAGTTCCTGCTTGCCGGAATGCTTCTCTTTGTGAATGCATACGATTCCATAACACTTTTCCTCTCCTTGGAGCTTGTTACCTTATTTTCATTCTTTGGTATCTGGGATGGCAGGAAGGAAAGTGCCGTTAAGTATCTCATATGGAATCTATTGGGTGCATATTTTATAGTGGCAGCAATAGCGATATTGTACAGATTTACAGGCAGCTATTTCATGAATGAGGTCCACTATCTTGGTAAAGCACAGAAGTTAGTACTATTTCTTCTACTCTTTGCTGGATTTGCGGTAAAATCCGCTCTGATGCCGTTCCATGTTTGGGTTAAGGATGCTTATAGAGATAGTCCTCATTCCTTCACTGCGCTTTTATCCGGCGCTGTTTCGAAGATAGGAATTTTCGGCTACTTCCTCATAATGTTTTACACTTTTGCGAAATTCTTTATAGGGGCAAAGTACCTGCAGCTCACTCTTGCGTGGCTCGGAGGTATTACTGCCCTTTTTGCAGGAATATATGCCACAACAAAGGATGATTCAAAGGAACTTCTCGCTTATTCCAGCATAAGCCAGCTCGGGTATGTTGTAGCGGGTATCGCTCTTGCAACCCCCTTATCCATATCAGCTGGAGCCTTTCAATTTGTTGGCCACGCAATCTTTGAAACCCTCCTCTTCTTCACCATTGCATCTGTTGCCTACAGGACAGGCACAACCAGAATGACGGAACTGGGAGGATTGATTAAAAAGATGCCCGTTTCTTTCATAGGTCTTCTTTTCGGGATCATTGCATTATCCGGTATTCCACCTACAGTGGGTTTCCCTGGCAAGTGGATGTTATACGAAAGTTTTATAATAGAGGGTAGAATACTCCTTGCGGCAGTCATTTTTACCGCATCAATAACCGCATTTCTGTATTCCTTCAGACTTGTGTACTCTATATTTCTTGGTCCACTACCCTCTAAATATGAAGATGTAAAAGAGGCACCTTTTAACTTCACCTTCCCGATTATAGTTCTCTTAATTCCTTTGCTCCTCTTTGGTGTGCAGCCTGGAATAGTACTCTATTATATCGATAGATTCCTCTCCATATTTGGAATCGGCAAGATAGAACATAGCTACTCATACATTGTCACCTCACTGGGCAAATTTAATGCACTTTATGTGGGAATTGTGTTTGCTGCAGCCTTTGTCTTTGCTTTCATAGTTTATCTTCTTGGCGGCAGAACCAGGAAAGTGCATCAATTCGATAATTTCACAGCCGGTGAGGTTGTGGACGAAAGTTATAAACTCCATTATGTAGATGACTTTTACCTCTTTCTGGAAAGAGAAATAAAAGGCTTTCTTAAATTACGAATAGAGTCCTTATATGACTGGCTTTCTAAATTTGTTGATGGGTTGGGAGATGCTGTAAGGAGAGTGTACAGTGGTAGTCACGGCGACTATATAGTTTACCTGGGGTTTACTCTTCTCCTCTTAATCTTAATCTATGGAGGTAAACTATGGTTCTGAAAATTATTGAATACCTGGGAATAGTTTTTGGAGTAATTATTCTTGGACTCCTATATGGAGGTATTGCACGTAAAGTTATAGCAAGGATTCATAGAAGATATGGTCCCCCCTTCTATCAGAATATTCTGGACGTTCTCAAGCTGTTTGCCAAGAGTAACGAAGCAAGTCACGGGGTATTGTTCAATCTGGGGCCCGTAATTGCCTTTACCGGGGTTCTTGTAAGCCTATTTTTCATTCCTCTCGGGAGTTTCAGACCCCTCTTCTCTTTTGAAGGCGATATTTTCGTGGTATTTTATCTTCTTGTAGTTGCTCCATTGGGAATGGCTTTGGGAGCAGGCGAGGGGGCAAATCCCAACGCAACCATAGGTATAGCAAGAGGATTAACCCTCATGCTGGGGTATGAGTTGGTATTCTTCCTTTCGGTTCTTGCTCCGATGATACATTACAGAACCGCATCCATAGCGACTCTTGTTACTGTACAATCTGCCTTTCCTCATTGGAATGTCTTCCCATTCTTTATATCTGCTTTTGCAGGACTTATAGCCCTCCATGGTATGATGGGTGAAAAACCCTTCGATCAGGTGATTGCTCCCCATGAAATTGCGTCAGGACCAATGGTGGAATACAGTGGAAAATTCCTTGGATTGCTCCAGCTCTATCATGCTGTAGGTATCATTGTTGAGACCGGCCTTGTTGTGGATATATTCTTTGGTGGAGGTAACTGGTTGACCTTCATATTGAAAACATTTTTTCTCTTCATCACTCTAGTGATTATTAATGCAGTTATGCCGAGATTTAGAATTGGGCAGGCTGTTAAATTTTACTGGAAATACCCGCTCGTCATAAGCCTTATAGGCTTACTCATTGTTGCAATCTGGAGGTGAGAAAAATGGGACTTTTCAAATTTGCTCAATCAAGATCTTTATGGATGATGCACTTCTGCACCGGCTGTGGTGCGGTAGAAATGCCTCCCACAATGACATCGAGATTTGATATGGAAAGATTTGGGATAGCCCCAATGGCAACTCCGCGTCAGGCGGATATTCTATTGATCACAGGCTATCTTACTGTAAAAACTTTAAAGAGAGTAATTAGAAGTTATGAACAGATGCCGGATCCGAAATATGTGATAGGCTTTGGTTCATGTACTCTAAACGGCGGTATGTACTGGGATTCTTACAACACCATAAAAAGACTTGATCTCTATCTCCCAGTGGATATCTATATCAACGGCTGCATGCCAAGGCCGGAAGCGATCATTGAAGCCTTTGTAAAACTCAGAGAAATGATTGCCAAGGGTGAGGCCAATGGATGGAAAAAGTACAAAGAGAACATCAAGTGGTATAAAGAAAATCAGGCCAAGGTCTTTGATGTGAAGAAATGGAGTGTGATAAAATGGGAATAGAAGGGAAGATTGTTGAGGATATAGTCAAGAGATTTGGAGACAAAGTCAGGGCTGAGGTTCAAAGAGAACGTAGGGTGAAATTTTACATAGACCCCATCAATATCAAACCTTTGCTCTACTATCTAAAGGAGAAAGGCTTCATCCACCTCTCTTCTATCTCTTGTGTGGATTGGATTAAAGAAAATCAATTTGAGCTTGTTTACCATTTGTGGTCGTACGAGGATAAAGTTCATCTTATGGTGAAAACAAAAATCTCAAGAGAAAATCCGGAAATGGAAACAATGATTCCAGTTTTTCCCGTGGCAGAAACATATGAGAGGGAAATTTACGAAATGTTCGGTGTAAGCTTTCCCGGCAACCCCAACTTA